>OGPS01000417.1_pt1 | contig 41337 bp, 40 predicted proteins | sample 1552931 | NCBI WGS metagenome assembly OGPS01 (sample SAMEA2580252, study PRJEB22360) | human gut metagenome | biome: human gut; feature: human-associated habitat; material: faeces | place: Denmark | collected 2008/2010 | reverse complement strand
TAAAGTCTTTTATTCCACCGCTTCAAGCGGTGGTTTATTTTTGCTAAAGCTACAACAAAAAGCGGCACAGCCTTCGCCATGCCGCTTTAAATCCAGATCAATACTCCGACAACTCATAATTATTCGGTGTCCTGTGCCATAAACCGTCCGTTTCTTCGTAGATCTCCTTGAACGTAAACTTACGGAAATTGATTTTGCACCTTCCGCCGTAATTTGCCTCGTACACCCATATACCGTCGGTATCAACAGAGTATATCGTGACATAGTGCGGATAGCCGTACTTTATGTTGTCATATGCGAGATAGTCGCCCGGACGGAACGTATCGGTCATCCACTTCTTCAGCGCCGCCTCTGTCCAGTTTCCGTCGGAACGATTCCTTATCGTGAGGGTATTTTCGCCCGTTCCGTTTGTTTCACCGAAAAGATACTCGAACACCTCGATAGTAAATCCTGCACACTGTATGCCGGAATTATTCAGAACGTGACTTCTTCCTATAAGACAGGTACAGCCTGCCTCGTTGCCCGTTTCACAGTAGGAGTGGCAGGTACAAGGAGAGGTAAGGAGCGTGTTGTAATACTTGCCAATCTGATAGCTGTGCCAGTAGTCATATATCTTCCTGTCCCACTTGCCTTCCATCATCTCATCAAGGCGCTTCTTGACAAGCGTTTCCATATTGTCCTGCTTGACGATTCTGAAAGTGCCTTTTGCAGTGCCTGAGAAATTGCCTTTGCCCTTTACAGTAACTGTAGCCGTTCCGACATTCACTATGTTTGAATATCCCGATATATAGTAGTCAATACCGAGAGCAAGCGTTTTTCCGTTGAATGTAACAACGGGCTGTGCGGTGATGCCCTGTCCGGTATATATCTGATCCTCACAGCTTATGCTTGCAGATGATATAGCGGCAGGTGCTATCGTGAACTGCGTTTTCTTTTCCGCACCGGCATATTTTCCCTTGCCTGTGATAACTGCCGTAGCTGTTCCTGCATTAGTGTTGTTGTATGCACTTAAAATATAGTCCGTTCCGCTTTTCAGCGTGACAGAACCTATCTTCACTGTTACCGAAGGAAGCTGTGCCGTGCCGTTGTATGTGACTTTACCTATTGTGACAACCGCATTTTCAAACGCTTCAAGCTCGTTGCTTATGCCGCTGAGAGTCGCTGTTCCGCCGTAATTGCCGATGCCTGTAATAACCGCACTGACGCCTGTGCCTGATTCTGTTACAGCTACCTTATAATCTTTGTTCTGCGTTAAAAGCACACCGTCATAAATTACCGTTACGGTATAGCCCTTGCCGTCGGTTGACAGCGATAAAGACGATTTGGCATTTGCTATATCCGCTTTTGCCACATTGCATTTCACTGTGGCCTTGCCGCTGAAGTTGTCGTTTCCGCTTATTGTGAGCGTCTGCTCTCCCGCAGCGGTCGGAGCGGTAAAACTGTAGTCACTGCTTTTAAGCGTGTAATTGCCGAATTTAGCGTTTATGCCGATCTTTACATCGTCCGGAGCATACGTTCCGCTTGCAGAAATCGAGGCTTTCGAAATATCCGCCTTTGCAATAGTGAAATCCTTTGTTACAGCGCCCTCAAGGCTTCCCTTGCCGCTGACTGTCACCTGAGCCGTACCTGCATTGACGTTGTTTTTATAGGAAAGCGTGTAGTGAGTGCCTTCCTTAAGCGTCACATTACCGAGCCTTACATCAACGTCGGATTTTACCGCACTTCCCGTAAATGTTGCGTTCTTCACGGCTATCTCCGCACTTGAAATATCCGCCTTTTCTATAGGGAATGTTACCGTCCTGCTTCCGCTGAGATGTTTTTTGCCTGTGACCACCACGCTTGCCGTACCGATATTGACGTTGTCCTTGAATGACAGGGTATAGTCGCTGTTATTTATAAATTGATAGTTGCCGTAGCTTACAACAACATCGGGTCTTACCTGTTCACCGGTAAATACCGTATCGGGTACGGTTACCTCAACATCGTTTATCGCTCTTGCGGTGATTTTGAAGGTCTTTGATACACTGCCCGAATAGTTTCCCTTGCCTGTTACTTTGAGAGTTGCCGTTCCCGGCTCGGTGTTGTTTTTATAGCTTACGGTAAAGTCAGTTTCGTTTTTCAGTGTCCTGCCGCCGACTTTAACCGCAGGTACAGGCTTTATCGCACTTCCCGTATAAACCTTGTTTCCCGTTCCCGATACGGCTGTGGCCGATATTCCGAGCTTCTTTATTGTAAAGGTCTTTTTTACACTTCCGCCGTATATGCCTTTTCCTGTTATCGTGATTGTTCCCGTGCCGGCATTTACGTTATTCGAGTAGGCAACGGTATAGTCGGTATTCTTTTTAAGCGTTGTGTTTCCGTATTTTACCGTAACCGCAGGGCTTAGTGCCGAGCCGTTGTATGTGAGCGAGTTGTTATATGTAATAACTGCGTTTTTTATCGGCTTTGCGTTTATCTTGAATGTAACGCTTCTTGTTCCGCTGAGCTTTCCCTTGCCCTTAACCGTAACGGTTGCTGTACCGATTTTCGTGTTATTTTTATAACTCAGCGTATAATCAGTACTGTTTTTAAACGTATAGTTATTATACTTTACCGTAACGGCAGGCTTTTGTGCCTTTCCGTTATAAGTCACTGACGGCACGGTGATTTTCAGCGTAGAAACAGGCCTTGCCGTTATGCTGAATGTCAGCGAACAGCTTCCGATGTAGTTGCCCTTACCTTTTATATATACCTTCGCAGTACCCTTGTTTACGTTATTCTGATATGTAAGCGTGAAGTCCGTTCCGTTTTTCAGTGTCGTTGTTCCGTTCTTGATTTTCGGAACAGGCTTTATCTGTGAGCCGGTATAATACTGCGAGGCGATTTTATAAAAAGTACACTGCTTGTATATCAACGCAGGGTTTATCTTGAACGAACGCTTTACTGTTCCGCTGTAACTGCCCTTGCCTTTTATAATAACATAAGCTGTTCCTGCGTTTATATTATTCTGATAACTTACCGTGTAATCCTTGCCGTTTTTCAGCGTTTTATTCCCGTATTTTACCGTGATCGACTGCGTCTGTGCCTTACCCGTATAGGTCTTTGTTGTCAGCCCCGAAACCTTGCAGTTTGTTACCGCCGCAGCGTCTGCACTGCTTCCCGTAAAACAGCAGACGGCAGCCGCACAAAGCAGAGCGCATACAAATGCCGTAAACCATTTTACCGCCGTCATATATCTGCTTTTTGCCGTTGCCGCCATGATATTTGCCTTTCTCAGTGTCTGTTATCTGAATTCTATGTCATTCGGACCGCAGACTATGTTGCATTTGCCGTACTCCGCCGATGTTGTGGTGGTAAAGCTGTTGAGATTTATCCTTACGTTAGGATAAACGCACTTTGTCACCTTTACCGACAGCGTTTCCTTGGCATTGATTATTTTCTGTATTTCGTCTATCCTCGTTCTCAGAGGCTTCTTATCCATTCCCTTTTGCACTTTGAGCCTTATCGCAGATGAAATATACGCTTCCTTCTCTGCGTCAAGATGTTCGCCGTTTCTCTTCTTTTCCTGCAGGAATTCGATAGACGTGTTTATTTTTTCTATGTACTCATCAATTGCCGTACACTGCTTTTCGAGCGAATCCATCTCAAGCAGGAGGTTTGTGGTGCTTCCTACCGATATTATAGTAGGCGTATAGCTCTTGTTACCGAGCTGTGCCACCGCAAATCTTCCCATTACACTGCAATCTCCGCCCACAAGCGCACCGGGGTTCTTGGTGCAGTCAAGGTCGCCTTCTATCTTTATCCGACAGCCGACAAGCGACGTGCTGGTAAGGTTTCCTCTTGTGGTTATGGTATCGTTTTCTCCGAAAGCAATATTGATATTGCCGTACTGCGACTGTATGGTGCTTGCAAAAACTCCGTTCTTGACGGTTATATCGCCCTGTGCGGTAAGTGTAGCACCGGTCACCATTCCCAATACAGTTATGTTTTTTCCTGCCGTTACCGAAAATCCCTCCTGCACACTGCCCTTGATGAGAACATCGCCAAGGAAGTTTATATTGCCCGTCTTTACATCTATGTCGGATGAAATCTGGAACGTGGTTTCAACATTGAACCTTCCGCCCTTATATACAAGGTTTCCGCTGTCTGCGGCGAACAGCTTGGTGCCGTCTGCCGAAAGCACCGTGTTCGAACCCTGCGGTACAAGCGGAGGTCTGCCCGGACGTGGAGCAATCACCTGACCGTATACGTTCATGCCCTCCTCGCCCTGCGTTTCGGGTACTATTTCGCATATAAGGTCATTTACTCTTACGTTTACTATAAGCCCGAGGTCACGATAGTCAACACTGCCGTCCTCCAGCTTTCTCGGCACCAGCTTCTTGTCTGTATCAAAAAGATTGTTTACCCTGCCGTTTTCGCCGTCAACCGCCGCATATCCGCTCGCTACCGTGAAAATCTTGTCGTATAACTTATTTGCCGCTATTTCCTCAAGAAGTTCCTCGTCTATTCCGTATACAACGTGTGCGTCCTTGAGTGCCTGCCGCATAGCTTCCACTGTTATATCCTTGCCGGAAAACTGAGGTGAAAATACGCACATATTCGCTTCCAGCTTGTTGTCGCTTACAACCACCTTTGCCGATGCGTCTACATTCAGCATAGGATTGTTTCCCTGCGGGCGTTGCATAGTCTTATTGTTAAGCTCGATGCCGTCAAGTGACGCAGTAGCTTCTTTTTCAAGTTCTATAAGCTCCGACATGGATATATCCGCCATTTTTTGTCTTTCCGTCTTTTCCATTGGTGTGCCTCCCTGCCGTAAATCTATCGTATCAATCGTGTCTGTCGTGTCATATAGTCTTGTTTCCCTTAAGACTTGACATTATCTCAAGCGAGCCGTCTGACGCATTGAACGATACCGTTCTGCCGTAGTTAAGTCCCGTGTCGGATGCGATTATCGGCACTCCAAGCTTTGCCAGCATTTTTTTGGTGGCATCAACGTTACGGTCGCCTATAGACATAGCAGGTGTTGTGGTAGCAAACATATTCGCTCCGCCTGCTATTTTTGCGGTTATTCTCGATGCCGCCGCACCGTTTTTTATCATGCTCTCATATAGAAGCTGTATGCCCGTATCGGCAAACTTGAATTTGTTCTTGTCATTCGGTATAGCGCTGCTGTCAGGCAGCATTATATGCGCCAGTCCCGCTATGCCGAGTACTTTGTCTATCATACATATCCCGACGCAGCTGCCAAGAGCATAAGTCACCAGTACATCCGGCGACTTGCACAGCTTCTGGTCGGAGATCCCCACGATTATCTTGTTCACTGGTCTTCAACCCCCAGTTTCCCAAGCAGAGTCCTCAGCGACTCTACCGTAGGTATAAGAAGCATATCGGATTGTATCTCAACTGAATCAATCAGAAATTGTTCGCTTATCATGAGTACCCTTTCATACGCCTCGGAAAGCTCCGTTGCAGGAACCGTCATTATAGCTCCGAGCATATCCGTTGTAAGTGCAGGTACCGACATATCAATGGTCATACCGCTGAGATTTGCGATAGCATTGACATAACTTCCACCCATTATATTTCCTATTTCGCTCAGCACCGATATATCATCGGCGTTAAGCTCATACAGCGAAAACGAGCGTTCGCCCGTAAGACCCGTTACGATAGTTTTCGCAAACGCCTCTTCAAGCAGGAACATTATCATTCCGTCTGCGTCCCCTTTAAGCCGTATCAGTATTCCTACCACCAGCTTATCGGGAGAGCCGAGCGACTCTATTGCGTCAGCTACGTCCATAAGCCTTACCTGCGGCACCTGCATATCTATGCTCCTGCCAAGAAGCTGTGACAGCGCCGTTGCGGCATTACCCGAGCCGATATTCCCTATTTCCTTAAGCACATCAAGCTGTACCGGGCTTAAATCATCGTAACTGTTTATCATAATAGACCTCTGAAATTATTAATCTTATAGCTGTATATAACCGCACAGCCTGCCGGTATATCTACCGACAGACCCACGGTTAAAATTCAGGATTGAAGCATCGTGCTTTATCCCCTTAAGTTATTGGTTATACGCTCCAGTTCATCGGCTGTCTGTACGACCCTTGCGCTCATCTGGTATGAACGCTGTGTTTCGATAATGCGTACCATATCGCCTGCAATATCCGTATTGCTGCGTTCGAGTGCCATTCTTATCTTGTCGATACTCCTGTCGGCAACCGCCTCTCCCGACCTCTCTGTAGCAGTCATCTTGTTACTGCCGAGAAGTTCGAGTCCAAAGTTGTTGTCGAATGTGTACACACCTATCATTTTCGTAAGCGCCTCATAGTCCGGCTTGCTCGTACCTTCTATAAAAGGAACTGTAATGTGGTTTCCCTCATAGTCAAGCACAAATTCTCCGTTTGCGCTTACAAGCTCCCAGTGGTCGCCTATCTGCGACATCTGGAAATCGCCCGCTCTTGTGTAGTTTACATCGCCGTACTTATCCATTACCGCAAAGAAGCCTTCTTCTGTCGGTATGGCAAAGTCAAGGTCGTTATCGGTATATGTAAATACACCCTCGCTGTACATAAGCTGAGTGCTGTGCACATATTCGCCGTGACCTGTCTGCCAGTCAGGCTCCGTATTTCTCTGTACCGTATAGATACAGTCCGCAAAGCTCGGACGGGAAGCCTTGAAGCCCACCGTATTCACGTTTGCAATGTTGTTTGAGTAAACGTTAAGTCCTTCCTGCTGTGCAATAAGGCCCGTCTTACCCGTGTAGAATGCAATGTTCATGACATATCCTCACATCCGGTCATTTTACAGCTTGATTATCTCGCTTGCCGCTCTGCCGTTGATAGTATCCATATACTTCAGCACAGCACTGCTTGCTTCAAATAATCTCTGCGTTTCCATAAGAGAAGTAATCTCCTTGTTTGCGTCAACGTTTGACTTTTCAAAACAGCCCTGGATAATATCATACTTCTCGCCTTCGGGTATCGTCATATCCCCGTCATAAGAAAACAGGTTGTTTCCTACCTTTGTAACGTCTGCGTTTTCGGGTATGTAGCTGAGCCCCAGCTTTTCTATGACCTCGCCGTTTTCGTTCAGGATATTACCCTCGTTGTCAACAATGAAATCATCGTTTCCGATATATATCTCACCGTTCTGACCGAGTACACGTCCGCTGTCGTTAAGGCATAAATAGCCTTCTCCGTCAAGCTCAAACTGACCGCACCTTGTCTGATATACATTTCCGTTAGTACCCTGTATATTGAAATACACGTTTCCCTGAATACCTATATCAAACGGGCTTTCGGTAAACTCAAAACTGCTCTGCTCAAGGTTGCTCTTGCTTGTATCAACATACGTCTGCACGAATTTACCGCTTGTCTTTCTGCGGTTGCTGACAAGTATAAGTTCCTCCTGAAAGGTGTTCATTCTTATCTCGTCCTTCTTGTAGCCCGCCGTGTTGATATTCGTAAGATTGTTCGAGATAGCGTCAAGCGACCTCTGGTGGTTAAGCATGGATTGCGTCAGATTGTAAAATGCTCTCTGCAAGTTTTTTCACCTCCTTTCGTAAAGCGTGATTTTCCGTATTATAAGCGAGCCGGTAAACCTCCGACCCCTTGATTATATCATATCAGTTTTCACATAAATATGCAAGCCCTTCAGCCTTTTATATAGCTTTCCAGCTTGTTTTTGAGCGTCAGCATAGCCTTTGAATGTATCTGGCATACTCTTGACTGCGTAATGCTCATAACCTTGGCAATCTCCGAGTATTTCAGCCTTTCGTAGTAATACATTGTCACTACCTGCTTTTCCTTTTCGGGAAGCGTAGCGACAGCGTCGGCTATCACCTGCTTTTTTTCACGCTCATACATTTTTGCGTCAGCCGTTTCGCTTGATGCCGAAATATTTTCGTCAAGATTATCCTCGTATAAAAGCTCCTCAAACGACAGCGTTATCATTCCTGCCGTATTCGCCATCAGCTTTGAAAGCTGTGCGGTGGTCATATTCATACTCTCCGCAAGCTCCTCGTCTGTCGGAGTACGGCACAGCTCGGAATTAAGTCTTGCAAAATTATCATCAAGCTGTTTCGACAGCTTTCTGAGCGTTCTCGGAACTCTGTCCAGCTTTCGCAGATAATCAATAACAGCGCCCTTTATCCTGATACCTGCGTATGTTTCGAATTTTACATTCTTCTCGGGATCGAAGCCGTCTATAGCCGCCATAAGCGCAATAACGCCTTCGTTTATAATATCGTCGCTTTCCGCATATCCGGTGTAGATATTACGCATTGATACCGCTATCATTTTGACAAGATCCATATACATCAGCACGATTTCGTTCCTGACGTTCATATCGCCTGTCAGCCTGTATTTTTCAAGAAGCTCGTTCAGCCGCTCCTTGCTCTGCACTGCCATAGAACACTCCTTTCCCGGATATTTCCGACCGTGCGGCGTTTACATCGCTATATTGCCTATAGCCTGTATCTGCGCCGTATTGTCGATTTCGCTGTAGGACAGCACCGTTATATTCGGTATGAACTGGTCTATCAGTTTCTTGAAATATATTCTTACTATCGGAGAGGTCAGTATGATTATATTCGGTATAACATCCTTTACCTTGTCTATTTCTCCGCTTGTTATGTTGACGATTTTCTGTATAAGGTCGGGGTCCATCGCAAGATAGCTTCCTGCTTCGGATTTCTTTACGCTTGCCACTATCGTATCCTCGACCTTCGGGTCAACGGTAATTACTCTCAGCGAGTTTGCCTCCGCAAAGCGTCTTGTTATGGTACGCTTGAGCGCCTGTCTTACATATTCCGTTACAATATCAATGTCCTTAAGCGCACCTGCGTGGTCGCCAAGCGTTTCGAGGATAGTTTCCATATCCCTTATCGGAACGCCCTCACGCAGAAGCAGGCAAAGCACCTTTTCGAGATAACCGAGAGAGATAGTGCCGGGTATAAGGTCGTCGATAAGAGTTGGGTTGGTCTGCTTTATGTTGTCCACCATCGTCTTTACGTCCTGACGTGACAAAAGCTCACTGCAGTGCTGCTTGATGACCTCTGACAGATGAGTTATCATTACGGACACAGGGTCGATAAGCGTATATCCCGCAACGTCAGCCATTACCTTCTTGTCTGCGCTTATCCACTTTGCAGGGATACCGAACGCAGGCTCAACGGTGTCTATGCCGTCAACAGGGTTTACCACATCTCCGTTGTCAAGCGCTAAATAGTGGTCGGAAAGAATTTCTCCTCTTGCGACCTCCTCGCCCTTTATCTTTATAACATACTGGTTCGGGTTTATTTCGGGGTTGTCCGTCATTCGTACCGACGGTATTACCATACCCATATCCATCGCAAACTGCTTACGGAACATTACCACACGGTCGATAAAATGACCGCCGCTCTTTTCGTCTACAAGATGCAGAAGGCTGTAGCCGAATTCCATCTCTATCTGTTCAACATTCAACAGCTTGAATACATTGTCAATATCCCTGTAATAGTCATTGTCTGAGGTCGGCTGATCCTGCATCTTTGCAAGCGTTTCACGTTCAGCCTGAGCGGCAAGAGCCGCCTCTTTCTTCGCCTTCGATTTTGATAATCTCCAGCCGAATATAAACAGTGCCGCACCGACACCGAGAAGTATCAGCTTCGGGAAGCCGGGGATAACCATAAGAGCGGCAATAACAATGCCGGCTATCATCATTACGTTAGGCTGAGAGGTAAACTGCCTTTTAATATCGGCATTGAAGCTGTCTGTGCTTGCCGCACGGGTAACTACCATACCTGTAGCAACAGAGATCATAAGTGCAGGAATCTGCGAGCAAAGACCGTCACCGACCGTTGCCAGCGAGTAGGTGGAAAGCACAGAGTTTATATCCTGCCCGTGCATCATTCCGAGTACCGCACCGCCGATAAGGTTTATGAGCGCCGTGATGATAGAAATTATCGCATCGCCCTTTACAAACTTCGTAGCACCGTCCATTGCGCCGAAGAAGTCGCTTTCACGCTGTACTTCCGCACGGCGTATCTTTGCCTCTTCATCGGTTATTGCGCCTGTATTAAGGTCAGCATCAATAGCCATCTGCTTACCGGGCATAGCGTCAAGGGTAAATCTTGCGGCTACTTCAGATACACGCTCAGAACCCTTGGTGATAACAAGGAAGTTTACTATTACTATGATTACGAATATGATAAATCCGACAATAGCGTCACCGCCCATTACGAATTCACCGAATGTCTTTACGACCTCGCCGGCATAGCCGTTTGAAAGTATTCCTCGTGTAGTCGATACGTTCAGCGACAGTCGGAAAACCGTCGTCAGAAGAAGTATAGTCGGGAATATCGAAAATTCAAGCGCTTTTTTTATGTACATCGTCATAAGGAGTATGACGAGAGAAAGTCCTATATTTATTATCAGAAGAAAGTCCAGTATCGGAGTCGGCAGAGGAATGATAATCGCAAGCACGATAAAAATAACGAATACCGCAAAAACATTCGTCATCATCTTTTTAACCATTCGCACCGCTCCTTTCTTGTTCTTTCTCTTTCTCTGTCCGGACTTCGCTTGTCCGTTTTTATAATTATTTATAATCGATCCATGCAAAATTTGCACTAACACTAACCTTGGCTCCCTTGCTAAAGGGAGCTGGCTTGCGGCAAGGCACAAATCCATGAAAATTACCGCTTAATGAGATAAGTCAAACCTTCAAATAGCACTTACTTTTTCTGCCGTCAAGACTGAGGGATCGCTTGAACTGTCCCAGCTGTCTGCAATATCGTTGCAAAGCTCGCACTGTCTCTCGCCAAGAACATCAGCACAATCGTTAAACCCCGCCGAGAACGGAGGTTACATAAACCGCCGACTGTCAGAACGGCGAATTTGCAACGGCTCACAGCCGCTTATGCTGCTCCTCATATACCATCGCCAGCACCTCTGCCACCGCAGTGTAAAACTCTCTCGGTATCTCCTGACCTATGTCTACCGCCTCGTAAAGCCCTCTTGCGAGCGGACGGTTTTCAGTGATATATACATTATGCTCCTCAGCCACTGCAACTATCCTCAGTGCCAGTGCATCTGTACCCTTTGCCACGACAACAGGCGCTCTGTAGGCTGTCTTGCGGTCATATTTAAGAGCAACCGCATAGTGAGTAGGGTTACGGACAACCACATCTGCGGACGGCACTTCCTGCATCATACGCTGTTGTGCCATTTCCTGCTGTTTACGCTTTATCTTGCCCTTTATCTGTGGGTCACCTTCGAGCTGTTTGTACTCGTCCTTGACCTCCTGCTTTGACATCTTGAGCTTTTTCTCAAATGACCACCACTGGAAAACATAGTCTGCCGCCGCCACAAATACAAGCATAACGAATATCGTTACAATAAGGCTCATCGCCGTTTCGCTTATATATGCAACTATCTTTATTACATCTGTATCTATCAGCTTTTTGAACTCGTTTATTCTGTCCATTACCTGAAAGTACAGTATAGCGACTACTACGATTATCTCGATAAGTCCCTTCACAAGCCCTACAAGCGCCTGCATCGAAAACAACCGCTTGATACCCGTAAACGGATTCAATCTGCTGAATTTCGGCTTCATCGCCTCCATACTGAAAAGTCCCTTTGTCTGAACGATTACGGGCAGTACGCTCAGTACAACCCCCACCGCCAGTATCGGACCTACGGTACAGACGCAGATTATAGCCACCTTCCAGAATACGCTCATCGCAAACTCTACGGTATTGCCCGTCTTGTCTATAGATGACATAGACTGCTCCATAAAGTTTAAAAGCATCTGGAACATATAGTTTCCGAATATCGCAAGAAATGCGAATATTCCCACCACGAAAACCGCAACCGCAACTTCCTTGCTCTGCAGTACCTCGCCCTTTTTTCTGGTATCCTTACGCTTTTTCGGGGTGGCTTTTTCGGTTTTTTCTTCGCCTGCCATTTACCCTCCTAAGAACCCATCATGCCGAGCAGACCGTAAAGGTTCTGCCACATAATGCCCATCAGCTTTTCGATGAAGTCCGACATAGGCTGAGCCATTATCAGCACCGCCGCAAGACCGATAAGCACCTTAAGCTGAATGTTCAGCGCAAAGATATGAATTGACGGTACAGCCTTCATCAGCACGCCAAGACATATTTCGGTGATAAACTCGATAGCGATAATCGGTGCGGCAAGCTTTACCGCCAGCGTAAGCACGGTTGAAAAGTACGTCACCAATGCCCACGGCACGTCCGCAGTGAATCCCGAAAATCCTATCGGAAGCGTTTCATACGATATATGAAACAGCTTTATATATGACAAGTGTCCATTCGTCAGAAAGAAATACAGAATGAACATATAGTAATAAACGTTTGCAAAAAGGGGCATCGACACACCGGTCGCAGGATCCATCGCTCTTGCCATGGAAAGACCCGTCTGATAGTCGATAAGCTCACCTGCGGAAATAGTCACCGCCAGTATGAGATTCACCATAAAGCCGAGTATAAGCCCCAGTCCCAGCTCCTTCATCATATCGAACAGCATCATGAATATGCCGGTCGGCTCATATTTTATATTCCCCATGGACGAGGCAAACAGTACAGCAAGTGCTATCGTTGTGCCTGCTCTCAGTCTTACGGGAAAATTTGAACGGCTGAATATAGGGTTAAAGCTGAATATTCCCGACACCCTGCACATTATCAGCAGAAAGCCGAGAAAATTATTCAGAATCATATCCCACACATCGCTTAGCGTCATGTTGCACCAACCGTTGCCATAAGACCGAATACGTAGTTGAAGAACTCTATACAGCTGTTCATCATCCACGGACCGAACAACAGCAGTACGATTGCCACCACTATGGCTTTGGGAGCAAACGAGAGCGTCTGCTCGTGTACCTGCGTTGCCGCCTGTAATATCGCTATGATAAGACCTATAACAACTGCGGCTATTAAAACAGGGAGGCCTAATTTAAGCGCAAGAACAAGTGCGGCGGTAAAGACCTCCATTGCTATATCCTGTGTCAGATCAAGCCCTCCCTTCAAGGAATATTATGCTACAAATTATACGAGCTAACGATCGTTCCGACCATCAGTTGCCAGCCGTCTACAAGCACGAAAAGTATTATCTTGAACGGCAGCGAAATCATCGCCGGCGGCAGCATCATCATACCCATCGCCATAAGCGTCGACGATACTACAAGGTCGATAACAAGGAACGGTATGAATATCAGAAAGCCCATCTGGAACGCACGTTTCAGCTCGCTTACTATAAAAGCGGGAATTACTGTTTCAAAGCCCAGCTTCTCGCTGTAGTTTTCAAGTGTTATATTGTCTGTCGCACCGCCTGTGACATCGCTCATGCTCTGACCCTTTAAATCCAGGAAAAACTTCATATCGTCATTCGTGGTCTGCTTGAGCATAAAAGTCTTGAGCGGCTTTCCTGCGGCGTCAATAGCCTGTTCCATTGTCATCTCGCCTGCCGCATACGGCTGATATGCCGTTTCGTTTATCTCCGAGAAAACAGGCCACATTATGAATATCGTAAGGAAAAGCGACAATCCCGTAAGCACCATATTAGGCGGCGTGGACTGCGTCTGCATTGCCGTTCTCAGAAAGCTGAAGCAGATAATGATCCTCGCAAACGAGGTCATCATCACAAGCAGCGACGGCGCAAGCGAAAGCACGGTCACAAGCAGTATTACCTCAAGCGACTGTGAGCCGTCTACCCCGATAAGATCCTTCATCACCGACGAATCCGCCGACTGCGTACCGCCCGAGGTGTTTGCCGAAGCAGTATCGCTGATACTTGTTGTCGTACCTGCGTTGCCTGACGCATTGTTATCCGCCGCAAATGCCGTTACACTGCACAGCACACCGATAAGTGCGATACATACCGTTAAAGACACGATAAAGCGGATAAAAATCCGCTTGTTGTCGATAAACATTTTTCTAATCGTAAGACCAAAAGCTCTTGTCATTTCGACTCCGTGTTCCTCTCGTCAGAATTTTTTGTCGTCGGAATTTGTTCCGTCATCGGTTTTGCGAACATCGGGAAGCTCATCGCCGTAATCCGGTTCTTCGTCACGGCGGGCTTTCTTCCCTCTCATATTCTTTATGTTTTTAGCCATTGCGTCACTGAAGGCGGCGAAGAAGTTATCCTGCCTTCCGCTTCCCTCAGGATAAAGCTCAGACATATATTCTTCTTCCGTGATTGACAGATCCTCAATCTTGTCTATCCTGCCGGCAGTCACGCCAAGCACCATACACTTTCCTGCAACGCTCACGACAACCACCGATTTTTCACCGCCGAGCGAGGCACGGTCAAGCACCTTGAGCCGTTTTCCGCTTACGCTCAGTATCCCCTTGTTTACCTTTCTCAGTACCCAGAAGAACAGAAAAATCAGTGCAAGTACGCCGATAAGCGCACATACAAGCTGTACTACCGGAGGCATCAGTCAAGTATCTTCTTAACGGTCTGGAGTATTCTCTCAGCCTTGAACGGCTTTACGATGAAGTCCAGAGCGCCGAGCTTGATAGCCTCGACAACCATAGCTTCCTGACCCATAGCACTGCACATTACGACCTTAGCGCCGGGATCCATAGCCTTGATTTCCTTGAGTGCCTCGATACCGGTCTTGTTGGGCATTGTTATGTCCATTATAACAAGGTCGGGCTTCTCTGCGGAATATGTCGAAACCGCTATTTCGCCGTCAGCCGCCTCAAGTATATTTGTGTAGCCGTTTGTCGTAAGTGTGTTGCGGATAAGCATACGCATGAATGCCGCATCGTCTACAAGTAATATCTTCTTATCCATAAGTGTAAGGTTTCCTTTCGTATCCCTGTTTTATTATATGTTATTCGCCTTTACCGAGGCTGTCCATAAATTTCGATTTTACTATTTCCGTTATTCTTACCGCAAAGTTATCGTCTATAACAACAACGTCGCCCCTTGCGATGAGGTTTCCGTTTACCATAACGTCAACGGGTGCGCCTGCCTGTCTTTCAAGCTCTATGATAGTACCCTGTGAGAACTCAAGTATATCCTTGATTTTCTTCTTAGTCGAGCCTATCTCGACAGAAATCTGAAGCGGTACGTCCATAAGGAGCTGTAAGTTTTCTTTCTGTTCCGAGCCGAGCGGAGCTTCAAAGTTCTCAAACTGTGCAAGCTGGGCATTACGGTAGTTTACCGCCGGCTGAGGCTGCATAACAGGCTACACCGGCTGACCGTACATAGCAGGATTCGGGTATCCGTAGTATCCCTGCTGTGCATACATATCCGCCTGTGGCACAGGTGCTACCTGCGGCACAGGTGCTACCTGTGGCATGGGTGTCGCCTGAGGTACAGGCGCCGCCGCCTGCTGAACGGGTGCTACCTGCGGCATGGGTGTTGCCTGCTGAACAGGAGCCGCTTGCTGAACGGGTGCCGCCTGCGGAACAGGTTCTGCAAGCGGAACAGGCTGAGGTGCCGGAGCAGGTGCAGGTGCAGGTTCTGTCGCAATCGGTTCGGGAGATGTCGCACCGCCGATCATTCTGTCGGCAAGCGTTGCCGCAAGATCTATATCAAGCACCGATATAAATTCCGATTTTATAACACCGTCAATGGTAAGGTCAAAATTGATAGCGGCAACCATATCCGTCTGCTCATAATTCTGCAGGTCGGCAATATTTATCTCGCTGAGAATGTACGGAGTAGGTGTCGATATATCAATACCCATACCCAGAAATTCCGACAGAGCCGTCGAAGAAGCTCCCATCATCTGATTCATTACTTCGCTTACCGCACTGATATTCAGCTCATCAAACTCAAAATCAGGAGATATAACGGGCGGCTTGCCCATAAGCTGATTAAGTATCAGCTGTACATCGTCCTGCTTTAAGATCATCAGATTTGAGCCGGAAAGCCCTTTTATGTACTCGATCTTTACGCATATCGCAGGTTCAAGTCTGTCGTAGTTAAGCTCTGATGCCTGAACTACGGTTACCTTCGGCGTAGTGATCCACACTTTGGCGTTGAGCAACTCAGAAACTGCGGTAGCCGCACTTCCCATACTGATATTCATTATCTCGCCGATAGCGTCAAGCTGCATCCCCGACAGAGTGGTCAGTTTTCCCATTTGCCTTACCTCAATTCTTTAGTATATTATCAATCCTGAACGCTTTCTTTCCGTTCAGTGTACCGAGCTTTCCGTCAAACCAGCAGGTGCTTCCCACTTTAAGCTGTACGTTGTCGGTAATCGGCTTGTTCAGCGGTATTATGTCATTTACCTGCAGATTCAGAACGTCACGGAGCGTGAGCATTGTATCGTCAAGCACCGCCGTAACAGTAAGCTCCGACTGCGAAAGCGTTGACATAAGGTTTTCCTTACGCTCCGTTTCCTTAGTGGGACTTCCTGCCCTTTTGCCCGAGCTGAACTTAGCCGAGAATTTCTTCATTATCTGATCCATAGTAATTGCCGACATACAGAACGACACTATGGATTTTGAATCGTTTACCGTTACCTCCATCGCAACGATAATCATTGTTTCGTCGGCGTCTGCGGCGGATATTACCCTTGAGTTTGTTTCTATTGATTCCAGCTTCGGATTGGTATCAACATATCCGTCCCACGCCTGCGACATAAGCGAGGTAAAGCGTTCAACAATGCCACGCATTACGTTTATCTCTATTTCCGTAAAATCTCTGTCGGTATCCTGATATGTGCCTCTGCCGCCGAGCATACGGTCGATCATTGTAAAGGTGAGCGAGTTTGACAGCTGTAAAACCGCATTGCTTTCCTCAATATCATCGTCCTCTATGCCGAGATCGACAATACCCATTATCGTATAATCCGGAAGAGCGTTGCTGAACTCAAAATACTTCTGTTCCTCTATGCTTGCAAGCGAAACCTTGCAGTACAGCCTTAACAGACCCGTTATGTAAGATGAAAGATGCCTTGAATAATTCTCGAATATCCTCTCAAGTATCTTTATCTGTTCCTTAGTGAACTTCTTCGGAGTACGGAAGTCGTACTCCTTGATTTCTTCCTTTTCTTCATGCGTGTCAAGCGATGCGGTATCTCCGCCCGAAAGTACGCTTGACAGCATTGCGTCTATTTGTTCTTGCGTAAGGGTATCAGCCAAAAATTCGCCCCCCTTTCTGTTTTCTCTTATTCTGACGTTTCGGTCGGTGCCGATGTCAGTATATCTGTAGGAATGCCCGTATATGACGGCTCATATTTCGGTCCTGCGGCGTTTGTGCTGTTGTTGCCGTCGCCCGGGTTGCTGTCATACTTGCTTTCCATATTGTCGATTATTTCGTTTACAACGTCACTGTTGACGTCCGAGCTGTTGCTGTTGTTGCGTTCATAAGGATCGGTGTTCGCACCGTTCAGCCTGTATTCGTATTTCAGAATATCGTCTATGACAGCCTGTGAGGTAGTGTCAAGCTGCGCTCTCACTATCATAATCTCTACACGTCTGTTCGCCGCTCTGCCTTCAGCCGTTGAGTTGTCGGCAATAGGCGTATAGCACGCTTTTCCCTCTACAGTGAACTTCTCGCTGTCAACACAGCGGTTGTAGTCCATATATTTTACAACGCTTGACGCTCTTGCCGCCGACAGATCCCAGTCGTTGACATCCGATACGGCCTTTGCAGTATGACCCGAAACCGAGCAGGATTTTATATACTTGTTGACCGCCTTTATACCGGGCATGAACTTGTTGAGTACCTGCTTGCCTTCTTCCTTCAGCACCGCACTGTTGCCGTCAAACATTATCGTATTGTTGAATCGGATAAAGATTCTTGTCGGGGTCTGCTCAATATACACATACTGACCAAGATCGTTTTTATCCGTTGTTGTCTTTAAGAAGCTGTAAAGCTGATTGAAGTCGGAGGGAAGACCCTCTGTCTGTTCGCTTGTAGTACCGCCGTTCTGGGTGTTCGGAGGAGCTTCGGCATTACCGTTTGTATCAGCAGCGTTATTCTTCGGCTGTTCGTCCATTACGAAGGGGTTTATATAGCTTCCGCTTGACGTAAAGGATTGATATATGTACTGCCATTTCGTTTCGTCTACCGATGATGCAGAGTACAGCAATACGAAAAAGCACAACAGAAGCGTAACCATATCGGCATAGGTATCAAGCCAGTTACCTTTTTCTTCGCCGCTTTCGGCTCTTCTTTTCGCCATTTTTCTCCACCGCCTTTCTTCTGACGCTTAACCAATATATTGTATCACATTTCAGCGATTATTTCAATACTAAATTCCTTTTGCTTCAGCCGTATTTCCCGTCCTGTCGGAAACAGGCGGATATTGTTACTTGCTGCCCTTCTTCTTTATATCAGTCTGTGCAAGCATAAATTCGAGTTTTTCCTGAATAAGTCTGGGGTTTGAGCCTGCCGCAATCGACAGCACGCCTTCCTCTATTATCTGCATACAAAGAAGCTCCTGCTCGTGACTGTTCTTCAGCGATGATGCGATCGGCGCAAACAATACGTTTGAGAACAGCGAGCCGTAGAAGGTCGTGATAAGCGCAACCGCCATACCGCTTGACAGGTTGCTTGAGTCTGCACCCATACCCTTAAGCATATTTACAAGGCCGACAAGAGTACCCAACATTCCGAATGCGGGGAATACAGACATACCTTTTTCAAAGAAAAGTCTGCCTCTTTCGTGACGCTCACACATAAAGTCTATGGCGTCGTCAAGCATACTTTTTACTTTATCAAGGTCGTTTGCGTCTACTATCAGCATAAGGCTTTCCTTGAGGAACGGATCCTCACACTTGTTCGCACTGTCTTCAAGCGAGATAAGACCTTTTGTTCTGGCAATCTTTGCAAATTCAACTATCTGTTCTATGTAGCTTTGCGGATTGAATTTTTTAGGGAACAATGCCAGCTTCAGATATTTCGGCAGATTTTTAAGGTATGAGAGCGGGAACGAGGCGAAAAGACAGCCTATAGTACCTCCGACTGTGATAGCAAGCGAGGGTACATCTATGAACCAGTCAAGCTGACCGCCGTTAAATATACCGAATGTAACCAGACCGAATGATACCACCCAGCCTATGATGATCGTAATATTCAAAACAATTTCCTCCTGTAAGGGTTTATATAGCACAGCCAACGGCTGTAATATTCACAATTTATATGCTTCTCTCAAGACGCTGACGTCTTACAGACAGCCTGTATTCCTTGATGAGAGAAAGTATCTCGTTCATCGACTGCTCAACTATGTATGAATGACCCGTACTCGTGGTAATTACCGTGTCGGGATTTTCCGTTACTATTTCGATAAGATCGGGATTAAGCATAAACTTTTCCCCGTTGAGCTTTGTAAGTATTATCATATATTTCCTTCCTTTGCGGTATTGTCCGCACTGTAATTGATTCCGTCTGTATGAATATGCAGATACAGCCGTTTATCATAACCGTTCAGGCATAATATAACGGGCATTCCGGCGGAGCTGACGCTCCGCCTGCCCTTATAAGCTTGAATTTATATCGCAGAAACCTGCAATTTCCGCCAAACTCTTGGCTTTTGATGAACGCTCTGTTAGCTTTGCTTGTCAAAAAACTTTGCACTAACATTACCTGCTTTTCGTAGGGGAGGGGCTCGCCCCTCCCGTTGCATCAAACCTTACCGGCTTTATAAACCTTGCAAAAGTAGCACAACCTTAGCTTAGCACTACCACTCTTGCAAAATTCGCTATACATTTTTAATATCATTTTGAAAAAGAAATTCCTTATCGGGAGGGGCGAGCCCCTCCCCTACAAAAAATTTTTTATGATATTAATTTTTATTATAGTTTTGCGGTGAAACCAAAGTCGTAAATTACATCAACAACGGAAACCCCGCCGATAACGAAAGTTACGCTGACATCAAACCTTTAGAACGGCGGAATTTGCTGCGGCTCACAGCCGCCCGCCGTTTCGCTATCCGTCGCCAAACCGCAACATTTTCAAAGGCGGAATTTGCTGCGGCTCACAGCCGCAACGTCACATTGCCGCCCCGCCGATAACGAAAGTTACGCCGCTGTCAAACCTTTAGAACGGCGGAATTTGCTATGCCCCACGGGCATTAGCGCTTGAGGTTTACTATTTCTTCGAGCATCGTGTCCGAAGTGGTGATGATTCTTGAGTTTGCCTGGAAGCCTCTCTGCGTGATGATCATATCGGAGAATTCCTGCGACAAGTCAACGTTAGACATTTCGAGCGCACCCGATACTACAGAAGCAGAACCGTTTTCGCCTGCAATGTTTACCTGAGGCTGACCCGATGAAAGAGTTTCTCTCCAGTAGGAGCTTCCCACCTGCTCAAGACCGTTGGGGTTATCAAATGTAACAATATCAATTCTGCCGAGCATTATGATACCGTGTACGCTGTGTACACCGTAAATAGTGCCGTCCTCATTGATATATACGCTGTCAAGATCCTTTACCGTCTGCGTAGCCGCAACACGTCCGTCTGTCATCTTGATATTGCCCAGAAGCTGGACCATATCAGAGAAGAAGTTGTTCGAGCCGCCTGCAAGACCAACCTTGCCGTCTGTGGCAAGAAGCGTTTCAAGTGCGCCGTTTGCAGCGTCCCAGTCCGTACTTGTAACCTTAAGCTGATACTTTTCGTTACTGCCTGCCGCCTTGTCTACAGCCGCCTGTATGTCGGCTACCGTAGCACCGGGGCAAACGCTTATCGTAAGACCGTTGTCCGACCACTTTGCCGTTGTGTCTGCGGCATTCTTTGAATATCTTAAGTTTATCGTGTAGTTGTTTGCGTATTCTCCTGCGTTTACTGTCGTAAATGTAAGAGAAGCCTTTGTTGTTCCGTCGTCCAGCTTCATTGTGTTTGTAGCTGTCGTTGCAGGAATATCTGCCGCAGGAGGCACCGTATCAAGCTCAAAGTGGAGCGGAAGTACGCCCTCAATGCTTACACCGCCGTTTTCACACGCACGGGTCACAGCGTCCTCAAGATCGTTGAGGTTTGTATAATCATTCTTTTCGTTCAGCTGTACAACGAGCTTGTTTCCGCTCATATAAGCGTAATCGCTCTCACCTACGGTAAATCCTACAGATATGTTGCCGTCGGGTGTCGCTGTATCTGCCGATACTGTAAGCGGATATGTACCGCCCTTGTATGTAATTGTCTTTGAGTAGCTGGCTTCGTTGTCGAGAACTTCGGGAACTACGAATGTAATTCTGTTGGATGATGCGTCAACGCCTGTTGCATCACCGCTTACGCCGAGTACCATATTACCGTTTGAGTCTACGAGGTTTCCTGCGTTATCAACGTTGAAAACGCCTGCTCTTGAATAGAAGATGTTGCCGGCTTCGTCCATTACCTGAAAAAATCCGTCGCCCGATAAAGCACAGTCATAAACGCTGTCAGAATATGTGAAGCCTGACTGTCCCATTACCTGTCCGATAGCGCCAAGCTTAGTGCCGTAACCTACCTGAGAGGGATTCACACCGCCCTGGAGGTTAGAACCTGCCGAGCCGTTCTTCTTGGTCTGGTAATATACCTCCTGGAAGGTAGTTACACTTGTCTTGAAGCCTGTAGTGTTGACGTTTGCGATGTTGTTACCTATAACGTCCATCTTCTGCTGATGTGTCTTTAATCCTGACACGCCCGAGAATAAAGATCTAACCATGATCTGTTCCTTTCTCCATCGTGCCGACCGCTCTTACCCGTCTGTCATTCGGGGTAAGGAATACTTCCTTTCGGTCCGGTATTACATAATTACGGTCGAGTCGATGTTCGTAAAAATATTTCCTTTTAAATCTTCCTGTGACATAGTTGTGATTACCGTGCGGTTTTTCACACTTACCACAAAAGCAGTCCTGTCTACGAGTACCAGTGTTTCGTTACTGCCCTTTTCTGCGGCTATCTCAATGCCGTCATTAAGTCTTTGCAGCATATCCGAGTCAAGTATCTCGATATTTCTGCTTTCTATACGCTTCATTGCGTGTTTCGAAAAGCCTACCGCCGAGTTTCTCGCATCAAGCTCGCTTTGCAGAGCCTGCGCAAATGTTCCTCCCGACTGTTGTGCGGCCTTTTCAGCATTCCCTGCTTTTGCGGTGTTAACGTTGCCTGTCGAAATCTGCAGATTCCGCAGCTTGAGTTCATTTATCAACATAACACTGCCGCCTTTTTATTTACTTGTTGCCCTCGGCACTGCCTGCCGGAGCTTCCGTGTTCTTGTCAGCCGTACTTCCCGTACCTTCGCTGACGTGTACTATCTCGTCAATAGAGTAGAGATAATTGTCTATCACTATCTTTGCGTCGCCGTCCTGCATTTCTGCCGACTCGACCTTGCCCTTTGCATAGTAGAATTTGCCGTCGTCACCGAGTACCTTTACCGTTACTTCCTTGCCCACATATCCCAGTGCCTCGGTCATCGTATGTAACGTACCCTTGCTTACCGTATCGCTTATCGCCTTTACCGCCGATAAATCATACTGCTTGCCGTCAACTACTACCTTAACATCGCTTCCGCTGATGTTTACTCCGGTGCATACGCCCGATAAAAGCGTTCCGTCGTCGCTCTGCGCATTCATTGTAAGCGTCTTGCCTACAAGACCTGCCGCATAGTTTGACATACTGTACTTCAGATTGTCCTGCTGTGCCTGTAATGCCGTGAACTGTGCCATCTGCGACACGAACTCGGTATTTGACGTAGGCTCAAGCGGATCCTGGTTGCTCATTTCCGCCATAAGCAGACTGAAGAACGTATCTGTGCTTATCGTATCGTTCTTGCCCGAATTCTTGAAAAGGTCCTTATACTTTTCGTGATTTGACTGTACACTCTGAAGACTTGAAATGTCTGCCATCTGTTATCCTTTCATGTCAGTCCGACCGATAAAAAATCAGTCCATCGTCTGAATCTCCCCCAACAGATTTTCAAAGTCGTCCGTGTCATTCTTCTGCTGACCGTGCGACTGCTGTCTGTAAGGGTTCTTACTGCTGCCGTCAAAATCTCTCTGGAAAAGTTCCGCCTGCGAGGTTTCCACCTTGTACGAGGTAAGCTCCACATCGTCATTCTTCAGCGCATACGCAAGCTGCTGTGACCTTGCCTGTAAAAGTTCCTTCGCCGCCTGAGTTTCCGTCAGTATCTCAACCGTGAGTTTTCCGCCCTCATTTGCCATACGAACTGTGATTTTGCCCAGTGTTTCGGGTGTAAGCACAACCGTAAGCGTGCTTTTGCCGTTTGCCTTAGGTGCGCGTTCGCTCACAAACTCAGCCATATCGCTTATCGGTACTCTGAGAGTGCGGATTTCCTGCCCGTTTTCGTCATAACGGCTTTCTGTTCTTGCAAATACGTCACTGCCCTTTGCAAGCATATCGCTTACCGCATTCTTGTCGGTAACCTTCTGCTCTGCATCAAGGTCGCTGTCAGACTTTGTGACCTCGTTTCCCTTGGTTATCGCTCTCAGCTCATCGCTCTTGCTTTCGACGTTCCTCTTGGCAAATGCCATTCTCGGAGCATTGTCCTCCTGCGTCTGTATATCCTGCTTTACGCTGTTGTCACCGTATTTTTCGTATGACGTTACCGTAAATTCAGCCTTTACAGCCTCAGGACTATCCGCTTTTACACCGGAAGTTTCCTGCCTGCCTGTTTTCCCGATAAAGCCCATCTTATCGACAAAATCGGTCTTTTCGGTAAAAGTCATATCCGCCTCAGATCGTATATTGTCCGCATCTGAAGACTTTTCGGCATTTCCGACAGCCACGCTTGCAAAAGCGTCTGACTTGTCAGCCGTTGCAGCCACAGCATTTTCACCGGCAATGCTGTCTGAAGCGATTTTAGCTTTGACGTTCGTCTGTTTTACAGTATCCGCAGAGTCACCGTTATTCATCTGAATTTCACTTGCAAAATCATTTACGGCGGAAATCTCTCCGTTTTGTAAACCGAGAGCCGTATTAACGTCATTTCCGGCTGAAACTTTGCTGAAAGCACCTTCTTCGGATAATACATCGCCTATCGGACTGCTGACCTCAAGACCGTTCATGATCTGCATAAGTTCGCTGTTGTCCGTCTGCACTGCGTCAGCGTAAAACTGCATCGTACCGCCTTGCAGATATCCTGCAAGCTCGGCTGTTTTAAGCAGTTCCTTCAGTTCTTTTGCATTCTGCTCAAGTTCGTTCAGCCCGCTTAATATCTCGCCGTTCATAACAGCCTTATTATCGGCATTCATTCGCACGGCCGAGTTCATATTGCACTGCTGACCGCTTGTTACCATAGCACCGAGCGTATCGGAGAAGCCTCCGGCAGTACCGCTTGCTGAGCCGTTTTGTACGCTACCTGCCGAGATTGTGGCGGCATTGCCTGCAAACGTTGTAACAACGGCAGGCAATACTGCTGTCCCATTCATCATATCTCACCCCCTTTCAGCGCTATTCATTGTCAAAAACAATATATGCTTTTTAACAACTTTTATATATTTAACGTGTTTGAACCGTTAAAATTTATGAAAATTGCACAGCTTTCCACCTTGTATTGTAACACATTTCGAACTATATGTCAACAATTTACGGTGTATTACCTCCGTTTGAAGAGCCGTTTGTCACAAATTCCTCTATGATCTGCTCCTGCTCCTTCTGAGAGGCGTATCTGTACTCCTCAAGCTGTTTTTCCTCCAGCTTTTCAAGCTTCGAAACCTCTTTTGTAGCGTCTATGACCTTCTGAAGCTGAGTTTCAATTTCCTCACGCTTATGCGCCATAAGCCCCTTTATGCGATATATGTCCTGTTGCAAAGAGGAAACATATTTCTTGTGCAGCGACAATCTCATAGCGGTAGTGCCGCCCCGCACAAGCTCGTTCAGCTTGTCTATGCTCTGTTCGTACTCAGCCACCTTTGCGTCAAGCTCGCTTTGCATTTCCGCAAGCTCCGCCCTTAGTCTGCCGAGTATTGATTTCTCGCTGTCAAGCACCTGATCGTTGTACTTTTTCAGCGATTGCAATGTAAAATTAAACTTCTTCATATCGCATTAATATCAGGAAACCGCCGCCTTTAACAGCTTTATGGTATCCTCCATCGAGAACGATTCATACATTCCCTGCATCAGAAAATCGTTTATTTTGTCTATCTTCTTTATCGCCTCGTCAAGAGCCGGGTTTGTACCCTTCTTGTACGCTCCTATCGAGATAAGGTCTGCGTTGTTGTTGTAAAGCGCAAGCAGATTTCTCAGCTTTCCTGCCGCTTTATTATGCTCCGGGTCTGCAATTGCCGACATAAGACGTGAGATGCTCGGCAGTATGTCAATTGCAGGATAATGGTTCTGCGCCGCTATCTTACGGCTCAGCACTATATGTCCGTCAATTATACCTCTTACGGTATCCGATATAGGCTCGTTTGTATCGTCACCCTCAACAAGCACAGCATAAATTCCCGTTATACTGCCCTTTTCGAAGTTTCCCGCCCTTTCGAGCAGCTTCGGCATTGCGGCGTATATTGACGGGGTATAGCCTCTTGCAACGGGAGGTTCGCCTGTCGAAAGACCTATCTCACGCTGTGCCATAGCAAAACGTGTAAGATTATCCATCATCAGCAGAACATCCTTGCCCTGAGAGCAGAAATATTCCGCTATAGCCGTAGCCGTCATAGGACATTTATTTCTCATCATCGCAGGCTGATCCGATGTTGCGACAACAACGACCGACCTTGCCATACCTTCTTCTCCGAGGTCGTTTTCTATAAATTCTCTTACCTCTCTGCCACGCTCGCCTACAAGCGCTATAACGTTGAGATCGGCCTTTACCTTTCGTGCGATCATACCCATAAGCGTTGACTTACCTACGCCTGAGCCTGCAAAGATACCCATTCTCTGCCCCTTGCCCATTGTGAGAAGTCCGTCGATCGCCTTTACGCCAAGCTCTATAGGCTCGTGTATTTTCGGTCTGGTGAGCGGATTTACAGGAATGCCCGCTATAGGCACGGTGTCTGTATATTCAATCGGCTCTCCGTCGTCAAGCGGATTTCCCAGTGCGTCGATTATTCTTCCTATCAGCTTGTCGCCGACTCTTACATTCAGCTTGTCGCCTGTGTTGTCAACTATACTGCCGGGACCTATGCCCTCAAGGTCGGTATACGGCATAAGCAGTACCTTATGCTCGTTGAATCCCACCACTTCGGCAGGGATATGCGACTTCATATCCTTTGTGTAGATACGGCACACATCGCCTATACTGCACAGCGGTCCGCTCGCCTCGATCGTCATTCCGACTATCTTTTCAATTTTACCCAGATACTTATATGTATCGGTAGTTCTGAGTTCTGTCAGAAATCCGCCGAGATCCATGTTAAAGTCCTTTCAAATAAGGGAGTTATTCGCTTTGTTCTTCGCCGCCGACATTGTCGGTTTCTGCCTGTGCCGCAGGTTCCTCCTGCTTCCCGGCTTTTTTCCTCGACGGCGCTCTGCGGTACTTTCCTCTGCCCAGCTCCTCTATCATCTTGAGCTGTGTCTGTATTCCGGCATCGGTAATTTCACTGCCGTTGTCAATTATAACAGTACCGCTCGGTGCGTCCTTAAGCACCTCGACCTCCACGTTCTTTACATTTGTGAACAGCTTTTTGAAATAGTCGGTATCCGCAGCCATCTCCTCGCTGACATCGGTCTTTGATAAGGTCAGCTTTACATATTCACTGCCACGGAAGCTTTTTCCCGCTTCCTTTATCGTTTTCTTGACGACCGCCTTGTCCTTCTGACCAAGAGAATTCAGCGTTATGCGGTTTACTATCTCCATTACCGTGTCGAATATCTCGACCTCGTAGCTGTCAAAAAGTTCCGCCTTGTCGCTTACCATCTGCTCGCTGAGTCTTTTAATCTCCGAGAGCATATCACGGCATTTGTCAAGCCCTGCGGCATATCCGTCCTCGTGACCCTTTGCAAAGCCGTCCGACCTGCTTTTTTCAAAGATTGCCTCAGCCTGCGCCTTTGCTTGTGCGGCATAATCCTGCGCCTGCTGTTCGGTTTCGCTGAGTATTCTCTGTGCTTTTTCACGGGCATCGGCAAGTGCCTTTTCACCCTGCTCACGATAATAGCTTGTTATCTTCTCTTTTTCCTGCTCAAGTTCCTGCCTGTGCTTTGCCGATGCTTCATCGGCGACCGCCGTATTTTCTGCGGTGTCGGCCGTCACTGTTTCCTGCAAGGGAGCTTGCGGTGCGACAGGCTTAACCTTTATTGAGTTGTCGATAACAACTGTATCTGTTGTAGGCTGTACGGGATAATAACCGCCACGACCCGCCTTGAATACGCCTGCCAAAATATATTCCTCGCTTTCGTATTATGCGATGATTTCGTCTTCCTTGTTGCCCTTTGAGATAACGAGAGTACCCTCGTCCTCAAGTCTGCGTATGATGGATACGATCCTCTGCTGAGCCTCCTCAACATCACGCATACGGACATTATGAAGATACTCAACGTCTGTCTGTACACTTTCACGCATACGGGTAGACATATTTGCATAGATGCACTCTGCGACCTCGGGAGTAGAGCCCTTGATAGCAACCGCAAGATCCTTTGAATCGACCTCCGGTATAAATGCCTGTATAGCCATATTGTCGAGAGTTACTATATCCTCGAATACGAACATCTTTGAGCGTATATCGTCTGCCAGCTTCGGATCTCTCAGCGTCAGTTCGTCGAATATGTATTTTTCTGTTGCACGGTCTACGTTGTTCATGACCTCCGCAACATAGTCTATACCTCCGACCTCTGTGGTGTCGGCGGTAACAAGATTATCAAACTTCTTTTCAAGTGTGCGCTCTATAGACTTTACGACATCGGGCGATGCCCTGTCCATCTTAGCCATACGCTCGACTACATCTATCCTTGTTTTCTTGGGCAGTTCGCTTAAAATAGCTGATGCTTGATCGCTCCTTGCGTAAGAAAGTATCAGCGCAATTGTCTGCGGATGCTCGTTTTGTACCATTGCAAGCAGGTTCTTATAGTCTGCCTTGCGGACAAATGCAAACGCTTTTGTCTGGAACTGCTTTGTTATCTTTTCAAACAGCGCCTGTGCCGTCTGCGGACCGAATGCCTTTTCAAGTATGTCACGGGCATACTCCACACCACCCTCGGATATTACCTTCTGGGTAAGGCAAAGCTCATAGAACTCGTTAAGAACGCTGTCCACCACTTCCATAGGGTAGTAGTTCATTCTTGCTATTTCAAGCGTGATCTGCTCTACCTCCTCGTCGGAGAAGTGCTTGAATACCTCGGACGCATTTTCCGTACCGATAGAGCTTATGATTATCGCCGCCTTTTGTGCGCTGGTGAGTGCCTCCATATATATCCTTCCTTTATGCTGTCAATATCATTCGCCGTTTTTCATCATAGAACGTATGAGCTGGGCAACGACATCGGGATTTGTGCGTGAGAAATCCTTGATTTCCTTCTTGAGAACCGCACTCTTTGACTCGTCGTCATAGTCGTCAAGGTGCTGTATGTTGAATTCTTCGTCCGGCTGAGGCTGAGGCTCAAAGCTGAGAGCGGCAGATTCCTGCGCCGCCTGTGCCGCCGCTGCCTGTGCGGCAGCCGCCTTGGCTCTTGCTTTTGCACGTTTCTTCTTCTTTGCGTTGCTTGTAAGGATAGCTACGATAAGCAGTGCAAGCACAAGAAGTCCGAGCAGGAGTATGATATAAACCGTCCAGTCAACGCTTCCGCCTCTGTTTATCGTATTGCCGTTGCCGTTAGTGCCGTTGTTGCCGTTTATAACAAACGGGTAGTTTGCAACCGTAACATTTGCAACGTCTGCGCCGATAGCAAACGCAATTACTTCACGGAGCTGTTCCTTGTCCGCTTCAAGCATATTGATCTGATCTACAGTTACAGCCGCCGTTATTTTATCTACCGAATAGCCGTTCTTTTCAAGCTGTCTTATCTCGGTGTTTACAAGACGCTTTACGGTAATGCTGTTCTGATAGTAATATTGGTTATCGCCGTCGCCCGTGATAGTCGGATAGTTCGGTGAAATGTCGCTGTTGCTTGTTGTGCCTACAACGCCCGACAGCGAGCCTATTCCGCCCCAGCCCTCGTTCTTTGTGGAGCTTTCTATCATACCGCCGGATGTACCGTCCTCTGCTACAGACGGTGTGTAGATGGTATATTCCGACTTTGAGTTATCGTAATTGAGTTTTACGTTTACGTTTATCGTGTAGTCCTTGTACAGCTTTTTCAGCGTGTCGTTGAGCTGGCTCTTGAGCAGGCTTTGCATCTGCTCCTGGAAGTTCAGCCTTGACTGGTACAGCACGTCCTCCTCAACGGTCGTGTTCTCACCGCTGAGCAGCTTGCCGTCCGAGTCGAGTATTGATATGTTTTCACGCTCAAGACCCGGCAAAGAGTTCAGCACCAGTGCATAGATACCTTCAACCTGATCGCTCGTAAGCTGTGCGCCGTTTTTCAGATCGAGCTTTACGCTGACTCTCGGTTCTTCGCTGTCCGTGGAGATAACATAATTGCTGTTCTCCGGCATAGTGATTATAACATAAGAGTTCTTGACCGCACTTATGGTGTTGATGGCTTTCATAAGATGCGTCTGTAACTGCTGTATCTGAAGCACCTTCTTTTCGGTGTCGGTCGACCATATACCTATGCCGCTGTTCCATACGTCAAAGTTGAACGTTGACTTGGGGTATCCCTGTATACTAAGCTGCATTCTTACATTGTCCGCCTGGTCGCTCGGTACAGAGATACTGCCGTCCGTACCCATTTTTACGTCCGTTATTCCAAGCTCGTTTATTGCCGAAACGACCTGCGAGCTTTCCTCGCTGTCAAGTCCGGTATAAATAGCCGTATATCCCTTCTGATTAAGCACTATCGCAAGCACTATTGCGGCAACTATTACTACCGATACCGCAGTTATTATGAATATCCGCAGATTTTTCGCAAGCGAGCTCCATTTATCTTTGAATCCGCTCCAGAAAGCGGAGAGCTTATCCTTCATCTATATATGTATCCTTCCCTTGAAGTGTAGATCAGTATTGATCAGACGGTCATACGCATTATCTCGTTGTATGCGTCAACAGCCTTGTTCTTGACAGTAACAAGCAGATCCACAGCGGTAGCCGCCTTTTCGAGATTTACCTGTATCTGTGCAAGATCGTCCACATCGCCGAGCATAAGATCGACAGAATCCTTCTGTACCTGTGCATCGGTTTCCTTGACGTTTTTTACAAGCGACTCAAAAACATCAAAGAACGTTGCTTCGCCGTCATCTGTGCCTTCGGTCTGCTTTTTCTGACTCATCGTTTCCATAGGGGTGATACTGCTTGTAAGCGGTACTATAAACATTTATATCAGTTCCTTTCGGGTATCGTTAGTTGTTTCCTATGCTGAGTGCCGTCTGTGCCATTGATTTTACGGCGTTCAGCACAGCAAGGTTTGCTTCGTATGAGCGTGTAGCCGCCATAGCGTCCATCTGCTCCTCCGCTACGTCAACGTTCGGCAGATAGTAATAGCCGTTCTCGTCTGCGTCGGGATGTGTCGGATCGTAGACCGGTGTGAGCGGTGTTTCGTCCTCGACTATCTCGGTAACAAGAACGCCCTTGTTTTTAGTCGCAGAAACAGTATTCGCAGGCACTCCCCCTGCTATTTTTTCTTTCCTCTTTGCTATAGTTTCCTCAAGCACAGAGTTGAAACCCTTGTTTTCACTGAACAGTACGACCTGCCTTCTGTACGGCGTACCGTCCTCCGTTCTGGTGGTTTTTGCGTTCGCAACGTTCTGCGAAATTACATCAAGACGCAGTCTTTCCGCTGCCATGCCCGATGCGGCTATATTAAGCGAGCTTAAAAATGCCATGCAAAAAACTCCTTTCTGTATGTCAAAAAAACGTTGAAATCCGTTTCACTGTATATAATCCATTATTTTAAAGCGTCTGCTTTAAGGCGATAGCCGTTAATTGTGCGGTATTGCCTAAAATTACGTTTTCATTGCCGAACGCAGTCTTGTGAACTCTCCGTTCATCTGGTTCTTGAGAGCCTGATAGTGAAGCTGTACCTTCGCAAGCTCGTTTGACTGCGAATCAACGTCTACGTTGTTGCCGTCCGGTTGAGTGTTGGTCGCAGTGTCCTCGTACACTCTGGTAGCAAGCTCGACCTGCTTTGAGCCTTCCTTCGCCTTACCTCCGACAACGCTCGTGCTTTCCATCCTGTCCTTGAGTACAGCGTAAAAATCAAGATACTTGCAGTTATATCCGGGCGTATCCTGGTTTGCTATATTCTGTGCGATTATCTGTTGCTTCTGCCACAGAACAGACAGACCCTGTTCGGTAATGCGAAAAGCGTTTGTGTTGAAAAGTGCCATATATCCTCCTTTTCAAGCCGGTCCTTCTCAGGAAATGTTCCCCGTGTCATAAACAGTTAATACGATGAACGATTTCCGTATTTTGTATTTTGGTGTAACAAAGTTACAATATGTAGAAAACCACCTTAAGTTATGTTAACATTATATGGTTTTTGGTGCGATTTTAACAAATTTCGAGTTACAGTTCTAACAACTCAATTGTATATTATACAACATTTTTTACCGTTTTGCAAGGCTGGTAGGAAAAATCTGTTGATTTTTGTACGATTCTCTAAAAGCGGTGACTGACAATATGCAACGGCTGTATTTTTTAGTCAGACTGCACAATCGTATAAGCTACCACTTCCTGTCGAATGTGGGAAGCTCGGTAAACGTTCTTTTCCTTGCCTGTCTGTAGACCATTCTTGTTTTCGGTCTTGAAACGGGGTTTGTTTCGGCGGCTTTCTTTTTCTCGCACCTTAGCAGATACCGCTTCTGAGCGAGCGAGCAGTGTCTGAAAATCGTTTTCTGCTTCGTAAAGCACTGCGGAAGCGTCAGCGAGGATATTTCCCTGAAGCCGTTTTCATTAAGCCACCAACTGTCAAATTCAGGCTTGCCCTGCCTTATGTGGTATCCAAGACGGTCAGAGTCACCCTCATAGCATCTGATTTTCCCCGTAAAGACAAGCCTGCCCTTTTTCACAGACAGCTTCATCTCGTCATACGGTATTATATACAGCCTGCGTTGTATCCCGCCCGTGTCCGCCGATATTTTTCCGCCGTACCTGCTGAGAATTGCGGCGGATTTCTGTATCTCGAAGTAGGTGCATCGTTTTATACGTCTTGACCGTGTTTCGCATATAAAGAACAAAAGAAAGGTGAACGCAAGCCACACGGCAACGCATATCGCAGGAATAGCAAGTCCTGCGGCGAGAAACCCCTCCGTCCGCCAATTTCTTGTCTGTATTATCAGCGACATAAGGCTCAGAAGCGCCGGGAGCGCAAGCACAGCTCCGACAGCTACGCTTGCTTTCTCGCAGACAGTGCGTGCTTTTGATGTGTCGGCGTGAAAAAAATTCTGCATAGACCCTGCGGAACAACATTCCGCTACCGCACCTCCCTTACGACAAACTTCTCCTTATACTAATTATATTATAGCCGCCTTACAAAAGTCAACGAACTTTTCTTAATTAATTTGTATAAAAACAAGCTGTACTTTTTAAACAATTCGCAGAATTTTTAAAAACCGACTAAAAAACTGCCGATTCTGCTTGATTTATTGTTCAATTTATTGTATACTTAATGATAAATGATAATATAGGCGTGTTGGGTGCGGCTGTAATGCCTTTTCCCCGTGTCTTAAGGAAAGGGGAGTTGTGCTTTTTGAGCTATAAGAAAGAAGACTTTACTTCTTTTGAGATAACCTCGCTTGACGGTGAGCGGCTGATGTACACCGAGAGCAACTTCGACTTTCCGATAATGTATGACCTTAACGATAATATTATCGACAATATGCTGATGATAAAGGGACGGAGAATGCCCGAGATCGACACATCTCAGTATGTTTACGTCATTGCCCGTATGCGTGACGGCGACCGCTACAGATACAAGACAAACGTATCCGTATCGACCGACCGCCAGCTTAATGTGATATTAAGACCCGACAAGGCGGAGCTTCTTGAAGAGCGCAGAAGATATTTCAAGATAAAAACGAATGAAAGAGCGTTTATAACGCTCAGAATGCAGGAGGGCGACGACAAGCCCACCCCGCTTGATCCGCCTGCCGAAATATACATCAAGGATATAAACGTCGGCGGAGTATTTTTCATCTGCACAGACACACGCAGGCATTTCGCTAAAGGCGACAAATTGCTGATGATAATCAATCTGTCCGGCTCACGCCTTGAGCTTAATGCCGAGGTGCTGAGAGAACAGGCGATAGATTCGCAGGAAACCGATACAGGCTACGGTTGCCGCTTTATCGGTGTTTCTCATTCGCAGGAAGAAACTATTTCAAGATATATCTACAAGCTGCAGTTTGAAATGCTGCAGAAGGAACGTGAAAAACGCGATATGATTTGACAGATTTTAAATTAACATAAAAATATGAAACGGTTGATGGATATTGAATTTAAGGGTTTCGGAGGTTTTATAAAATGCAGTCATTAAAGATTAAAACGACTTTACGCATACTCACTACGGCTTTCGCCGTAATACCGATGCTGATAGTCGGCATAGTGGGATATTTCAGTATGACGGGCTTTGCCGCAAATTCGGTAAGCCAGTTCGCAAGAGCGGCAGGTGCGGCTCAGCAGGAGATAATCAATCAGTACATAAACGAGTGTATATCCGATGTTGCTTATCTTTCATTAAGCAGGCCTGCAGGAACGCTTGCACAGAGCGGTCAGGGCGATGACGCAAAGTCAATGCTTTCGCTCATTGCCGAGAATATCGCTGACAGAAACAGCGGCTTCAAGAACCTTGTGATAACCGACTCCTCCGGCAATATCGTTTACGAATATGAGGATATACAGGGCATGAAGGAGAGCTTCTTCGGCTTCGAGGAGCTTGAGGGCTATTCCGAAGGCTCGACAAAGATTTCAAAGATCTATATGAATAACGAGGACTACGAAACAAGCGTGTTCTACGTTGCAAAGAGCATAGATGCTGACGGCCTTAATAATATCGACGGATTCGCCATAGAGATTATAGACCTTTCAAAGATAAGCGAAATACTGTCTAAGTCGTCATACGGCGAAGGCAAGGGCTATCTTTCCGTAACCGACGGCACAGGATGCGTGCTGAATTACGAGGGTACCGCCGTACAGAAGATAGATGATATTTCCGACAGCGGAATAATAGATGTTATGAAGTCCACAACTAAGCCCACATCGGCTGAAAATAACGTTGATTATAACGCAGGCGGTAAGCTCGGCTGCTACAATTATTTCACAGGTGCGTCCACGTCAAACTGGAAGTGGGTAAGCGTTTACCCTGCGAATATGGCAATGTCGCAGATTACAGTTCCGCTCGCAATATCGCTCGGTACTATGGTGGTTCTTGCCGTTATATGCGCACTGCTCGGTATTCTTATCACAAAGTCTATCGTAAACCCGATGAACGAGATGGTAAAGGTTGCCCGTGAAATACAGGAGGGCGACCGTGACAAGCGTCTTGATATAAAGACACACAATGAGTTCAAGGATATTTCCGAGCTGTTCAACAATATGCTCGATGACGTAAGTATGTCTGAGGAGCTTCACAGAACGATTTCTGACATTTCGGACAATATGCTGTTCGAGTGGGATTTCCACAAGGAAACAATGTACGTTTCGGATAACTTCAAGGAGAAGTTCGATATAGACCCGTCAGAAGCACAGCTTGCAAACGGTAAGTTCCTTGATAAGATAATGACGGAGGATTATGCCGAAATCTATAAGCGTGATATAAGCACACTGCTCAAGAACAGAACAGGTCACAGCGGCGAGTATCAGATGACCACAAAAAACGGAAGCCTGTTATGGTTCTCTATCCGTGCGCTCTGCGTTACCGACCGTCTTGGCGAACCGCTCCGTGTTATCGGTGTCGTAACCGACATAGACAGCGAAAAGAAGCTTGAGCTTCAGCTTTCCGAGCGTGCAAGCTACGACTTCTTATCACAGCTTTATAACAGAAGCACATTTGAGCGTGAGCTTAAGAGCGAGATTGAGCGTAGCGCACACTCAAAGGTTGCGGTACTCTTTATAGACGTTGACGACTTCAAGTTCATAAACGACCGTTTCGGACATTCCGTAGGTGACGAGGTTATCAAGTATGTTGCCGGCTGTATCAAACAGCGTGTAAAGGGAAGCGGATTCGCAGGACGTTTCGGCGGTGACGAGTTTGTTCTTTGTATCACCGATCCCAAGCAGATTGAGGAGATAGAGAGCCTGTCGCTTGACCTTATAGATGAGCTTTATGAAGGCTACCACTCCGAGCTTGCTAACGTTTCAATAAACGTAAAGGCAAGTATCGGTATAGCGTTCTACCCCGAACACGGCGATGACAGCAACAAGGTAGTTGCCGCCGCTGACGAGGCTATGTACTTCGTAAAGAAGAACGGTAAGGCAAACTACCACATCTATCAGCCCGAAGATTCCGAGATGGAAGATCTTCAGCACACATTGTAATAAAAGTGATCAGAAATATTCATACCCGCTTTTTCAGCGGGTATGATTGCTTTTATCTGTAAATAATTTGAAAATCTAAAATTTAACCCGATAAGGCAAAGAGAGGATACACTGTATGGCAGTTGTTATAGCGATAACAAATCAGAAGGGCGGTGTCGGCAAAACCACGACCTGCGCCGCATTCTGCGGAGGACTAACCGAAAGCGGTAAGAGCGTTCTTGCAATAGACCTCGATCCGCAGGGAAATCTCAGCTTCAGCCTTGGCGCTGACGCAGAAGAAAGCTATACTATGTACGATGTATTCAAGGGAAACTGCACCGTAAAAGAGGCAATACAATGCACGGATAACTGCGATGTTATCCCCGCTAACATACTGCTGTCGGGCTGTGAGCTTGAGCTTACAGGTGTTGGCAGAGAGTACCTTCTCAGAGAGGCACTGTCGGACGTTATGGACGATTACGATTACATAATGATAGACACCCCTCCTGCGCTTTCAATCCTCACGATAAACGCATATACAGCGGCGGACAAGCTGATTATTCCGATGATAGCCGAGATACTCAGCCTGCAGGGAATAGCACAGCTTAAAGAAACGATTTTCGCCGTAAAGAAATATTACAACAAGGATCTGGAGATTACAGGCATATTGCTTAATAAATATAATCCCCGACTTGTGCTTACAAAAGAAGTTGAGGAGCTTGCCGGAATGATAGCCGAACAGCTTGGCACAAAGATACTCAGTTCAAGGATAAGCACAAACGTTTCTCTTGCGGAAGCCCCTGCACACGGCATTTCCATAATGGAATATGCCCCACGCTCCAAGGCAACAGCAGAATACCGCAGTCTTATCAACGAAGTGACCGGTGTACCGATGAAAAAATCGCAGAGAAAGGACAGCAAACGTCCCGTCCGCAGACCGTCAAAGAAACAGTAATTTACGAAAGGAGCGCCTCCTGTGGCAGAAGAATATAAATCAAGCAAGACAAGACAGGTAATGAATCTTATAAACGCAAAACCATCAGGTGTCAATCCGTTCTTACCGCCTGCCGAGCAGGAAAGAGAGAAAAGATCGCTTGCCGAAGGCACCGTAGAGGACAAACTGCGTAACTATACACAGTCAAAGCGAGGCACATCCGCTCCTAAATCTCACACAAAGCATAACCCGATGCTCCATATCCCCGAGGACGATGAGCCACAGCAGACGGTTAAAAGCGTAACACGTCACACAGGACAGATAACGATAGACATAAACCGCATAATCATTGACGAGATACTTGACGATGCGTTAAGACGCTTCAACACCTGCCATTGTGAAAAATGCAAGCGGATAATATCCGAAAAGGTGCTTGACCTTGTTCCCGTAAAAATAGTTACGGTAACACAGGATGAGGAACGTTCGGTAGTAGACGGCTATTGCAGCTATGCACGAAAGGATATATACTCAGCAATCGTCAAGGTCGTTCTTGAAAACAAACGCAGACCCTTCCACAACGAACGGGTGTGACCCGCTTCAAATTCCGACCTTTTTAAAGGTTGGTGCGTCATAGAGGTTAGTAAAACGGTCGGGAATAAACAAAGCAATGATTAGCAGACAAGCTGTCGGCTGTGACCCGCATCAAATTCCGACCTTTTTAAAGGTTGGTGCGTTATTGAGGTTAGCAAAACGGTCGGGAATAAACAAAGCAATGATTAGAAGATAAGCTGTCGGGCGGCAATGTGCCGCATCAAATTCGCCGTTCTATTTGATTGAGCTTTGCCTGACTTTCGTTACCGGCGGTAATAAACGTTAAAAAGAGAAACCAAAAGTTTCGGTTAGTCCTTTTCAAAATAACCGCCGCTCTCATTTCACCGTTGCGCTGCTTGAGTTTTTGCAGTATTATGAAATATATCGCCAACACCGCTTAAAACAATTTCTATACTGATAAGGTATTAATATTTTCGTGAGTATACCGGCACAACTGCACTGACATTTACCTTTCAAAAAACGCCACTAACCTGAGATATATGTACTAACCTGCGGACGTGTAGCGTTAAGCGTCCCTGCTACGCATAGTTTTGAAATACGACCATTTGCGCCAAAGCACTATCACACTTGCCTCCCTTGTCAAAGGGAGGTGGATTGACGGTAAGGCACAAACTGTTGATTTATTGCGTTTGCTTGCAGTATATCCGCCTTTTTATACTACAAGCTTTTCTGCCGTCAAGACGGAGGGATTGTCACGCCAACCCTCGCCTGTATCAACCCTTCCAAAACCGCACTATCCCTCGAAAAGCACTATATCCATGCCTCCCCTCGAAAAAGGGTGAGGTTCTGTTGCTCGGTCAAGCCGAGCCAACTATGGTGGAGATTGTAGTTGCTTAGAAGTTGTTTTCCTAATTGCTTTGGCTCTTTCCCTCGTACATAGTAGCAACGTAACAGAATAGCGAACCCGAGAAGTGCTGTCCGACAAAAAGAACTATCGGCAGTTTGCCACGATAGATAAATGTTAAAAGGAAATAATAGAAGCACATCAAATATAATGCTTTTTCTACAAACTGAAAGCCACAGCTTTTGCTGTGGCTTCAGTTATATACCCCGAAATTCAAAACCGATAATGCGGTTAAAACAAAAGCCCCTCCGCCATAAGCGGAGGGGCTGTATGCTCTTTAATTAAAGCATCTCATCACTTAAAAGCGATTACTTGCTTCTCTTCTTAAGAACGATACCTGTTGTAGCAACTGCTGCTGCTGCGAGAGCTGCAGGGATAACTGCTACTGCCGCACCTGTAGGAGGGTTAACGGGCTCGCCTGAGCAATCGCCGGGCTTAACAGGATCTGATTCGCCGGGCTCAGTTGTTTCGCCGGGCTTTACTGTGATTTCTTCATTGATCCTAACCTGATCGATAGCGATTGTGGGGATAGCATCGTCTTCAGTAGCCTTGAGGTCTGTGCAAACTGCGATGAATTCCATACCATCGATAACCTTGTCAAGGTCAATTGTTACAACATAAGTACCATTACCTGTTACTTCAACGGGAGTGCACTTAGCGTTTGCATTGCCCTTGTCACCTTCGCCCCAGAACTGGCATTCCCACTTGGAGTCAGCCATAGAGATCCAAGCCTTGAAGGGAGTTGTGAAGTTTGTAACTGTAAACTTAACAGAAATCTTGTTAGCACCTGCAAAAGCAGCCTTATCAGCAATCTTTAAAGCTTCATCGCTTACAAAAGTGTTGATGATGTTTGTACGAACAAGACCTGAATCGATAACTGTCTTACCTGAGTTAGCAATTGTAACGTCAGCGGGAGCTACAGGCTCAGCGGGAGCTTCTGTCTCACCGGGATTAACAGGATCAGCAGGATCAGCGGGTTCTGTGCTCTTAAGGTTAACCTTCCAGTTGATTGTGTAATCAACGCCGTCGCCCTTGCTTAACATTACGCTGAAAGCGGGGTTAACTGTGTTGCCTTCGATTTCCTGTGTAGCGAGAACTGCATCCGAAACTGTATAAGTGTCAGCAGCAGTCGCATCCTGCTTCCATGTGCTACCTGTCTTTTCATCAGTTACTTTTGTTGAGTTGTAACCGAGGAAGAAAGTAGTGTCGCTTGTGAATGTGATTGATTCGACATCTTCGGGCTTGTTGCCTTCCAGAATATCTTCAATCTTTAAGTCCTTCTGTGTCCACCAGGCATCATCACTGAATGTGATAGAACCGGCGAAAGCACTTACTGCAAGTGAAGAAACTGCGATTGCAGCAGCTGCAATACTTGCTAAAGTTTTTGTAAACTTCATTGGTTTTGTCCTCCATAAAATATTTTTTAGCTTTTAAGCTATTTTTAATCATACTATATCGCAGTTTTTTTTACAAGTGGCATTTTGCACAAAAAAACTTTTTCGTTTTGGTGAAACGATATAAACAGTAATGCGATTTTGTGCCTTTACAGCATTAAATCTGAAAATATGCCAACTTATATGACAAAAACCCCTCCGCCATAAGCGGAGGGGTCGTATGCTCTTTAATTCAAAGCGTTAAACCGTTTAAAAGCGATTACTTGCTTCTCTTCTTAAGAACGATACCTGTTGTAGCAACTGCTGCTGCTGCGAGAGCTGCAGGGATAACTGCTACTGCCGCACCTGTAGGAGGGTTAACGGGCTCGCCTGAGCATTCGCCGGGGTTAACTGCGTCAGATTTACCGGGCTCAGCGGGATCTTCTGTTTCACCGGGCTCAACGGGAGCATTTGATTCGCCGGGGTTAACGTCAGCTACAGGATATGTAGCGAGTAAATCGCCATTCTTGTTGTAGAAATCAACCTTGTCAACTGTTAATGTAGCAGCTGAACCGTCGTCCTGAGCGTTCATCCACCATACTTCAACCTTGAAGTAGCCGGTTTCTTTACCGTCTTCATCAAGACCTGACTTGAGACCGCCGATGCCGTCCCAAACCCATTCATTTGTGCCTGCTGCTGAGTTTTCAACCTGTGCAGATGCTGCCCAACCGTCAGCTGCAACTGTGTTTGCACCAAGAGCGCCGTTAGCGTAAGCCTGGCTAGTGATTGTAGCTACTGCCTTATCAACGTCGCCTGCCCATGTGTAAACACTCTCGTCGAAGGGGAGCTCCCATAAATTAACCTGACCGGCATCACTAGGCTTACCGCTTTCTGCAACAGTCATAGATACTAATGCGTCTGCTGCGAAAGCGCTTACTGCAAGTGCAGAAACCGCAACTGTAGCTGCAGCAACGCTTGCTAAAACCTTAGAAAATTTCATGAATTTATCCTCCATATAATTTTTAGCTTATCTAAGCTAAAATAAATAATACTACATATTCTTTTACTTTACAATTAGCAAAATAGACAAAATTTTATGATGATTTTGTCTATTTCTCTATATTTTGCTATTGTCGCTTTTTGCCGCAGAAGCACAGCTTGTTAAAAACGATACGCAAAACCTATGATTTATGTATCCGTAGCGAGCTGCCAATGAACAGCATATCTCTCTATAAATATGTTCCCCTTGACTAATCGCCCCGTTTAATGTACAATATAATAGAGCAAATATGCCGACAGCACGCACTTCGTGCTATATATTCTGCTTTCCGGCAGTCAAAAATCAATATATGGTTATACTGCACAAAAAACATTCGTATTTTTTTACTTATCCGATACACAGAATTTTCATTTCGAGTGAAACTTTTTCTGAAATTCAGCCTACTACAAAGTAGGTGACAAAGTGAGGTGAGCCGATGGGCGCAGAGATTCACGGAGGTCACGAGAATAACGAAGAATATTTCAACCGTGTCTACAACGAAACCTGCAGATCCGTTTCCCGTTTTGTAGTCAGCAAATGCGGAAATATGGAAGATGCGGAAGATATTATTCAGAACGTCTATACACGTTTCTTCAAGCGCATAAGCGAAAAAGGACACGAGGACATCGAAAGCCCCGAGGCTTTCCTTATAAATATAGCAAAGTTTGAATGCCGCACCTATTTTTCGGGTAGGAAGAAGGACGAAAAGGTTTCCTCCTTTTCCGACTATACCGAAGAAGAAATGGTCGCTATCGAGCGGGAGATGTCCAAGCCTCAGCAACGGCTTGAGGACGTTATCAGCAACAAGATCGTTGCGAAACAGATTTTCGATGACATAATGAAGACCGATGAAATGACAGGTCAGATATTCTATCTTCATTTTGCGTGTGATATGAAGCTGGAGGACGTAGCGAAGGCGCTTGATGTCAAGCTGTCTACCGTTAAAAACAAACTCTATCGCACAATAGAAAAACAAAAGAAAAAATTCAAATTATAACGACTTACGGAAGGGGGCTTTCAGATGAATACAAACGAGTTTTACAAAGAGCTGATGAGCGAGTATTCGTTTGATTACGAGAAGATAAGAAAAGCCGCTATGGGTAAGTCTGTACAGGCTAAAAAGAGCAGGCTGAAAACGGTTTGGCTTTCTGTGGCAGGTGCCGC
>OGPS01000414.1_pt1 | contig 41579 bp, 73 predicted proteins | sample 1552931 | NCBI WGS metagenome assembly OGPS01 (sample SAMEA2580252, study PRJEB22360) | human gut metagenome | biome: human gut; feature: human-associated habitat; material: faeces | place: Denmark | collected 2008/2010 | reverse complement strand
AGCCGGAGCCGGAGCCGGAGCCGTAGCCGGAGCCGGAGGTTACTGACAGGAATGCCTTGACCTTATCATCAAGCGTCATCTCTTCCACTCCTTTACGCCGCGAAGCGATACCGATGCATCATCCGTGCACGGGATGATCTGGATTGCTCCCATCACGGTCATTTCTGTGACCGTCACGGTAAAACGGCAGTTGCCCGGTGCTTTTGTGCCGTCCTGCGCCAGCTGTTCCACAGCGAATGCACCTTCCCAGCTCCACAGTTTACGCACCTCGGTCATGGTGACCTCGGAGCCGTTGCGCTCCTTGATCTTGCCGAAAAACACGCCTGCGCGGTCGCAGCGAACGATGTAGTCCTGATTGTTGTTCATGATGAAATTCCTCCTGATTTTTGTTAAAATTTAAAGCTCTCTCTGAGCTTCTTCCCGTTGAAATCGGCCTCCGCCGTAAAGTAGCGGCGCGCCTCGTTGATGTAGATGACGCGCCCGTGCGCAGTCATCTCTTTCGTGGTAACGCTCATAATGCCGTTGCTGCCCTCAAATGCGGCAGGCTTCCAGCTAAATGGTTCGCCAATGTACATGCTCAATACCTCACTCCGATAAAATCCAGCACTCGACCATAGCCGAGGCCCTTTTCGTTTGGCTTCCACATCCCGTCCGCGGGGTCAAACTCTCCGCCGCCGATGCAAAAGTCGTAGTGCTTTGGGTGCGTGCGCTTCATGCGCTCGAAGCGGGTCTCTCCCTTTTCAAGATGAGCGCCGAACGCACAGAACATGCACCCCGTGCGTTGGCAGCCCGTGCAGTGCAGCGGCTTTTCGATGAGCGTCGACGGATAATCATTCTCGCCGTCGCTCGCCACGATGTCGCCGTATACGCTGCAATACGGGATGTTTTCGTCTTTCAGGAACGCAAGCACGTCCTGATCTGTCCAGAAGCTCATAGGCTTGCTCATGGGGCGCTTTCCATCGAAGGCGTTGCAGCCCGTGCGCTTCCACTCTTTTTCGCGCTGCTGGCTCTCGCTCGCCATCATCGCGGTAAACGGCACACATCCGCTCGTAGCTTCGTATCGCTTGGCGGGTGCTTTTTTCATCACGTCGCAGCACTGCTCGCTAATATGGAACGGCGCATCCTTGAGATAATGCCACTTGTCCGCCAGTTTCATCGTCGAGCAGTACACGCCCTGCCGGTTGTAGCCGGTCAGATACAGATTGACCGTTGCATCGTTTTGCCCGTGCGCGTTTTGCAGATCGCGGATAAAACGCGCCTGCTTTTTGCCGATGACGGGATAGCCGTACCTTGTCAACACCTGCCGGATGTTGAGCTTCGGTCGTAGACGGTGAAGGTTGACGGCCACGCGGGGGAACTCCCTCCGCAGCCAGTCGGCGTACTCATTGACGAACTTCTGTATCTCCGGGTACTCCAGCCCAGTGTTCACGAACACCAGATTCAGCTCCCACGGCGGCGCCCTGAAACTCGACAGGTAACGCGCCGCCAAGTATGCCAGCACCGTGCTATCCTTTCCGCCTGAAAATGACACATAGCACTTTCCGTTCCACGCGGTGTACCATTGATCGATCTTCTCATAGCTCAATATTTCCTTGTCCTGCAAATCAAGGGCTAAAAGCTGTTTCGCCGCCTCCTTCGGAATCGGCTGATTGCTATACCCTTCCACGTTGTCCCTCGCATTCCCCAAACAGTTCCCGGAACGTCAGTCCAGTCAGGTCTTCCAGCGCCAGCAGCAGCCGCACCGTTGTATCGCGGTCGCCGCGCACCCACGCCGACACCGTAAACTGCGACGTACCGAGGGATTGTGCAAGTTCTGTTTGGTTATAGTTCGTCTTTTCCAGCGCCTCCTTGAGCACCGGATAAGCGCAGAACTTAAACGGCGTTTTCGGTCTCACGATTTTGCTCATGTGTGTACCTCCCCGAAAGCCTCTTCAAATGTCAGCCCCGTCGCAGCAAGGATTGCCTTGATAACGCCGATGCTGAATTCGTTCTTCCCCGTTGTCCATCGCCACACGCAGAGCGGGGAGACGCCGATCTTCTTGCTCAACTCCGGCGGTGTCATGCCCGATGACTGCAAGGCTTTCTTGAGCTGCGGATATACGACCGTCTTAAACGGCACGTGGTTCGTGTTCTCACTCATTTTCCTGCACCTCTCCGAGCAGCGTCCCGACGGTCACGCCCAGTGCTTCGGCAATGTACTGATACGTCGGCATGTAGCTGATGCATCGTCCCTCTCTGAGGTTTAAGATGCTACTGCGCGATAATCCCGCCTTTTCTGCAAGCCCCTTGATACTCATGCCCCGCAGCGCACTCCATTTCTTGATGTTCTCGCCGATCTCTTCCGGCGACAGCATGCCTTTTTTCGCCGGTGGGGATTCCGCCAGAATATCGCTCAACGTCAAGCCAACGCATTCGGCGTATCTATATAGCGTCGACACCTTCGGATAGCTCGCGCCCTTTTCGAATTTGGCAATGGTTGACTGTTCTGTGCCCATCATATCGGCCATCCGAAACTGGCTGATATTTCGCATTTTGCGAATATTTTTGAGCCGTTCGCCCAACTCTTTTTCTGTCAACATCTTTTCTTGCTCCCTCATTTCAGCCGTTGATAGCGCCGCGTCTTGAAATGGCGCGCGCTCAAGTAATCGTCTTTCTCCTGCGCTTCCCGCTGCTCTTCATCCCTCGCCGCGTTGTACTTGGCGATATCCACCTGATAGTGCGGGCACTCGCTGTGACAGCCGGGGTACCTCGTTGGTGGCTTGCAGCTGTGGCAGTGTTCAAATGCTGTCATCTCACACCTCGCGGATCGTAATGCCGTACTTCGCCAACATCTCGTTTTTCTTTCTTAGATACATTTGCGTCCGTTTCCCTTTGACGTCTTCAACCTCTTGTATCCAGTAAACTTGCCCATTGCAGTCAGGCTTGGTTGGCCGCTCATAGACAAAATCCGCAAAATATCGCTCTGACTTAACGTGCGCTCCATCCGACTGAATGTAAGGCTCTTGCAGCGTAAACGCTCGTTCTATCTGCAAATTGCGGATAAGCCCTCGTCTCTCCATCAAAGCCAACTCGTCATAACGCCTCGCCTCTTTGGCGCTCTTGAATTTATGCACTTTTCCGTTTGGCATGACGCGCGGGGTAAATTTACTCCTGTACTTACTGCGCTTTTCCCGCTTCTGCACCTCGCGCACGGCCATCTTTGCCATGACCTGGGCTTGAGCGTCCTTGCCAAGCTGCGAAATATCAATGCCCATTGCTTCCCTCCATTTCGGCAGCAGCCGCGTCCCACGTCATCCCGTGTTCCCTCGCATAACGCGAAACGCTCGGCATAAATGCCTCCTGTTCGGCTATCTTCTCGATGTATGGCTTCATCCACGCTACCGAGACGCGCGGGGAAACTGCGCCCCTGATCTTCGTCAGCACTTGGCCGACCTTTGGCGGGAATCCCCTTGTGTCCTCGGCAATCAGCGCGTTTACTGCGGTCATCGCTTTGGCAGGGTCTTCACTGCCCAGCATGTCCGCCCAGAGGGAAACCATCTCTTCGGCTTCTACGCGGGTCATCTTGGCATAGGCCTGCGGATAAGCCTGTTTTAATCGCCCCAAAAGGCTAATTACGTCAGCTCTTTCCACGGTTCTTTTCCTCCTCCAACATCTCAGCGAATACATCGCCGCCCGGCCGTATCTGCGGTGCTTTATTGGCCCATCGTTCCCACTTCTCCGCATTTCTGCAAGCCGCTTTCCAGTCTTTCATGGGGGTCTTGCCGACCAACCACCCTTTTGACTCGTAAAAGTCGATGAACCCCTGTGGGTCTACGGGCGATTGGCGTTCAGCCACATAGGACTGAACCTCTGCGAGTGTGGGGGGCGTGAAGCGCTTCGCGCGCGAAATAACACCTTGTCCTTGTCCTTGTCCTTGTCCTTGTCCTTGTCCTTGTCCTTGTCCTTGGCTTTTTTTGGTTTCTAAAAAACCGCTTTGGTTTTTTTGGTTTTCCTTGGTTTCCAAAAAACCGCTTGTTTTCGGCGGTCTGCCGCCCTTTTTGCCGTTCTCTCGGTAAACATTGGAGGCGGCTTCCTGCGCCTTTATGGACTCGTCAATATCCCGCTGAATTGCGGGCCAAATAAACCTTTCGGGGCCTTCAAACTTCGGCTGTTCTCCGTTTTTCCGGTAAGCGAGCATCGCCCGGACGATAGCCCCGATCGACTCGTCGTCATACTCGCGGAAATAGTCCTCGTAGCTCAGCCAGAGCTTGACATATTCCTTGCTCTCCGCCATGCCGTCACCGCCTTAAAACGGGATTGCGGAATACCTATTCCCGCTTAAATCCCGAACAGTCCGGCCTCTTGCGATTGCTCCAGAGACATAACCATCACACTTTCCTAAATATCGAGATGCGTCTCTCATCGATTGAAAAACCAAGGTGTTAGAGTCCTCAGATATGAGACGGACTCCCTTTCGAATGTTGTTGTATAATCCTGTTCTTAGCCCGTCTCGGATGTTATCTGCGCGAGAAAGCCATTCCAAATTATCGGCTCGATTATTTTTGAAATCACCGTCTTTGTGGTTTACCGTAAATCCGTCAACGAACCCGGAGCACCAAGTCATGGCGATAAGCCTCGCAACGAGAAAATCTTTCTGAATCCCATCTTTCCATAGGGACACGCGATAGTCCCCGCGCCCACATGCTTTCTGCTTTAATACGCGGCACTTCCAGACACGCTTATCAAATCTTTTGCTGGACGTAATCTTTCCGGGGGTGCTGCGAATTCGGCCGAAATTCGATGCTTGATAGATTCCCTCGTATCCGGGAATATCTTTCCAAATTTCCATGTGTCCTCCCGTTAAAAAGGTAACATACCGTCGTCCTCGCTGACCTCTGCAAAGCCGCCTGCGGCGCTCTCTATGGTGAAATGCGGATCGGTAGCATCGTTGCGCTTGCTGTCGCCGAAATAGATATTATCGGCGATGATCTCCGCGTTGCGGCGCTTGTTGCCGTTCATGTCCGTCCAGTCGCGCATCTGCAAGCGCCCCTCGACGCCGATCAACCGCCCGCGTCCGGCGTAGTTGCAGAGCACTTCTGCCGTTCCGCGCCACGCTACAATGTCGATCCAGTCTGTGCCGCCCTCCTTGCCGTTGCGGTCAACGGCAAGAGGGAACGACACAACGGATACGCCGCTGTTCGTCTTTTTCAGCTCCAAGTCCCGCCCGATGCATCCCATCAGGCAGATTCGATTCATGCTCATTTCAATTCTTCCTCGCTTTGGTGTTGGTGCAGATAGAGCACATGGCTCTTGCCGATGGCGGCGTTTTGGGCGAGCCATGCGCGCGCCTGCTCGCGGGATAGATGGCTCTCCATCGCGCGGCTCTCATAGCTGAATTCTCCCGCCTCCAGCTTGCGCTTCATGCGCTCCTGTATCTCCTCTTCGCCGTAGTTGGCTTCGATCAGATAAAGGTCATAGGCCAACGCAGATACCCCATTCAGCGACGCGCAGTCCGTCGCATAGAAGACGTTGTCGAACCCGTCCGATTTCTCGCCGTCTGCAAACTGAATATGCCACGCACAGTTCGGAACATCATGCGGAATTGAGTCGTACCATACATAAGCGGAAGTGCTTTCGGATAAAAGGTAGAACAGATCGTGACGCTGCATAGCCTCATCGGTCACGCGGCGGTCCACGCCGATGCGTCCCATCGGTTCCATGAGCCACGGAGGGACGCACCAGCGCAGCGCAGGGCGCAGGAAGTGCAGGCGCTTGATGGTCTCGGGGTTGAAGTGGTCGCCGTGAACATGCGTCAGCAGGACGAGCCTCAATCCCTTGCAGTATGGTTCGAGTTCCCGAAAGGGAACGCCGCAGTCAATGAGTATTTCATCATTCAGCAGTACGGCGTTCCCCTTGGAGCCGGTCGAAATGACCTTGACCTTACAGATCATTCATGCTCACCTGCTTGGTGGTGCCGGTCTTTCCGTCGTCCGGCGTACCGAGGGCGTCAGCGGGAGCGGGCAGCTCGTCCTTGACCTCGCCTGTGGTCTCGTCCACTTCGACGGTCGGGAGATCAAAATACTGCTCGCGGCTCGCGCGTCCCTCTTTCAGTGAGGTATACACATTACGCAGGCGCACGATGCTCTGCGCCGTGAACGCTTCGGCCTTGCAGCCGATGTACTTTTCAAGGCACTCCATCGGTACGCCGAAGTCATCCTTGAACGCCTGTCCCATCTTGCGTACGCGGTCGATCATGGGTTCATCGCTCTTTCCCATCATCGTCTTGGTACACGCCGCAAGAGCGGCGTCTACCACGTCGCCGGGGATAATGCCAAGAATGCACGCGCGCATACGGCGCGCGCCCTGATTGGCGACCATTTCATAGATGTCGCGCGGGTCGGTGAGGGCAACGCTGCCTTTCTTGGTGTAGCGGATATGCGGCACGGTGAAGATCTTCGTCTGGCGGGTGTTGGTCTCCAAATCCCAGCAGTAGGCCATGACGGTACTCTCGCCGTTCTTCTGCTCCAGCTCGGTAATGCCGAAGTCGAGGTTGCCCCAGTTCTGCGCCATGACCTCGGCGAGACGGATCGAGGGGCCGGTCACGTTCTCGCCGCCGCGCGGGTATTCATAGATCGCGCGCTCGGCAAGGCTCTTGCGCTTGCAGGCGTTGAGAATGCGGTTGTTCGCTTCGATCTCGTCACGGGGAAAACGCTTGGCGACGACCATTGCCGCCTGTACCTCCTGCGCCTGACGGGAGATCATCATTTCGGCGTTCACGCTCTTGGCGCTCACAACTTCGGTGCTGTTGTAGGTCTGCATTTCGTTCATGGTAATATCCTCCTTAAAATAATCATTCGTACTGATAGCCATTGCTGACAAGGAATTGCTTCAAAAGGCGCAGGCGCTCGCGCGTATCGGTCACGCGGAACGACACCGTGAGGCGTTCAACCGCCGCCTGCTCCACGCGCTTCGGGACGACCTGCGGGGCCGCTGCGACGGTATCTCCAGCAGCGCGCGCTGCTGGAGTAACCGTGTGGCGTTTCACGGCCTCGCGCTCCTCCTCGGCGCGGCGGTGACGCTCGTTGACAACGGAGATTGCAAGCGAGAGGTCGAGGTTATTTTTGTACTCCACCATGATCTCCGGCGCGTTCTCGCCCATCGTGCCGATGGTTTTCATGTCCTGCGCCACGCCGTCCACCTTTAGCTTGATCTGCTCCATGAGCTTCTTCGGCGTCTTGGCTCTGGCGCTCGCCATATCGACCTTAACGCCGGTCTGCCCGAACGAAAGGAAGTCGATCTCGTTGACCGCGCACAGCTCCCGAAAATAGCCCAGCAGCATTTCCTCGCAGCGGCTCTTGATCTCGCTTTCCGTCGCGTCGATCTTGGCTTTCAGGTCTGCGTCGGCGCGCTTGTACGGGTCGGCGATGCACTCACGGTAGACGGATTCGAAGCTGTCGTACTTCTCCATGATTGCGGCTTTAATGGCCTTGCGCTGGGTCTCGGCATCGGCAAACTCGCGGTTCATTTCGGCGCGAATGTTCTTCACGCTGGTTAAGGTCTCGTCGGTGCAGACAAGGCTCATTGCCTCTGCGACGCGCTGCTCCGTCTGCTCCTTCCGGCTCCTCAAATGCTCCTCGATCACGGGGAGTTGAGTCACTTTCATCAGGGAGTTATCCATCTTCGGTCTCCTCCAATTCTTCAAAATACATTTCCTCTGCGCCGCAGTCCGGGCAGAACTTTTCCGTCACGAGGGCATAGCCGCGCTCGCCGTCAAGATTTTCGCGCCGACGCATAACGTCCGGCTCGTCAAAAATGAGGTGGCAGCACGTGCAGCGGTAGATCATTCCTCCACCTCCATGTAAACCATCGCGCTCTGCACGCCAAAGACGCGCGCTGCCTGATGGTCGTTGAAAAACATGTCGATGTGGTTGCCGTTCACTCCGCCACCGCAGTCCTCGGCAATGTAGCTGTGCTGCGTGCCGTCCGGCCAGATCAGCAGGACGTGCGAGCCGTAAGGGATCACCTCCGGGTCGACCGCGATTGTGCGTCCCTCGGCCGCCAGCGTGCCGGTCGCGGTGTAGCCGCTTGCCCACTTGCCGCAGCAGCAGCGTCCGGGGCAATAGGCCGTGAGTGTAAACTCGCCAAGAAAAACGTCGTTGCACACCGCGCTTTCAGTCGCGGGAATGTCCCACGCGGGGTCATACTCCTCTACGATGGGTGCTCCTTCCGGTTCCTCATCGACCGCCTGCGCGCTGGTGGCGAGGATTGAAATCACGATCAAGAGAATCGTCGCGCCCAAACACGCCGCCGCAATCAGCGCCGATTCGTCCGCCTTGCGCTGCTCTCTCGTGCGCTTGTCTGGATTCTTCATCGCTTGCCCTCCAAAACGTCGATCAAGCGGGAGAACAGGCAGCCCAGCGCCACCGCGCCGACTACGGCGAGAAATGTTGTAAAGTCCATTAGCTTTCCGCCCCTTTCAGTTTTGTCATAAATTCGATGAATGGAAGCGTTGGGATTTTCACCCTTGACCCCATACAGATAACTGGGAAGCCGAGACCGTCAGGGTCTTTTTTCGCCGCTAAGCGAATCGCGTGAGGGTCACAATCCAGAACCGGCGCAATGTCAGCGGCGGTCAAGGTCGCTTTTCCACATACTTTCATTTCTTCAAGTGTCATTTACTCTTGCCTTTCCCCTGCGGGTATGCTACAATAGCCGCAGGAACACAATATCTTGTGGTGAAGATTTGTTCCGCTGCCCTGTTCGGCCTGCTACGCTGAACAGGGCTTTTTCTTTTTGCACTCATGCGCCCACCTTATTGCCCTCTCTGATCTCGTCGGCGAGCATCTTGATTTCCGATTCGGTCACGTTGTACATCTTCGCCAGTTTGCGCCAGTGCTTCTGCGGCGGGGCCCAGTCATTCAGCTCCCAATGCGACACGCAGGACACATCGATGTTCAGCTTTCGCGCAACCTGCTTTCGCGTCAGGTTTGCAAGGTTTCGCAGCTCTTTCAAATCCAACTTTTCTACCTCCGTTTCTAATTTGAGATTTCATTGACTGCGGCAGGGATATTTGCTATACTGCCGTTAGCCCTCTTTGGGCAAATTCAAGGGAGGTGGTTTTCTTGACCAACCTTTTGATTTTGCCTGTTCCCTTCCCGTCGGGTCGCAACAGCGGTGCCAAAGCGCGTTAAACTGGCTAAATGTAGCAACTGATACGGCGGAGCACTCAGTGAAGAGGTTAAACCTCACGGTGATATGCCAGTAATCATATCCCACCGTATCGGGTACTCCCGATGGCTTACCAGCGAGAAGGCAATGCGCAGAACCAAAACTGCGAAAGTGGTAAGGCTCCTGAAGAACCTGTAGCGCTATTGCAGGCGGCGAAAGCCTGCAAGGGGCATTGGGTAAACAAATTTGGACATTGGCCGGTGAGGACAGCCCCTCGCCGGTCTTATGTTTTCCCTGCCGCAGTCAACACCAATTGGAAAACTCATAAACATGAGGTTTCATGCTTGACAACCTCTAAAAACGGGGATACAATAGCTTCGCCAAAAAAAATTGTAGAAAGCCGCTTTTTGAGGGGGCTGAGTTTTTTGCACCCTTTTCCGCTTGGCTTGATACAATGATAACTCATAAAATTCGGTTTGTCAATCAGCTTAACCGAATTTCATAAGTTTTGTTATACTGCATAAATTTTTGAGGCGATTGTTATGGATGTTACACTTACCCGCATTTTGTCGCTTCTGCCCCATGAAAACGGGAAAATAAAAAGAGGGTCCCAAAAAACCTTTGCCCAAAGCATCGGATATGGCAGTGGCGACATTGTCTCTATGTGGATAAATGGGACAAGCCAATCCTACAAGAAAAAGCTCCATCAGATTGCCGATGAATATCACGTTTCCGTCGCATGGCTCAAAGGCGAGACCGCCGACCCGACGGTCGAGGCCGAGCGGGCAAAAGAAAAAGCCCCCAACTTTAATGTTGAGGGCTGGACTGATCTGCAAAAAGCAGCTATTCAATTTGTGCTGTCTCTTCCTCCCGAGAAGCTTGAAGTGTTCTTAAAAATGGGACGCGCCGCTTTTGAGGAGAAAGCGCATGAATGATTGGGCTGAAATTATACTGGCTGTTGCGGGAACAACTGCATCTGTCAGCCTCGCCATTTGGCAAGCTAAGAAAACCGCAAAAGCAGAGATTGAAAAGCTGCAAGCCATATGGGCGCACGAAAAAGAAACGGCTTACGATACCGAGTTTGACGAAATGGCCGCAGCGGTGTCATTGCTGGTCAAACACCCTGCCATCGCCAATTTTACCACTGCCATTAGTAAAGTCGGCGCATACAGAAGCAAGGCAACCGGAGAGCTTGCAGAAGTCATTGACAAGCTAAATGATCTGCTTGATCGAGGGAATCTTAATTATAGTGAGATTGAGGAAACGTTAAATGCTGCAATCGAATGCAAGCTCAAGGGCAACGGCTAAAACGTCGCCTTGCCTTTTTCCCCCTCTTTCCAGAACAATTCAAGTTCTCCGGAAAACAGGTTTCGTGCAATGCGGTAAAGCGCGTTGATGGCGGTCTCACGGTCTGTATCTTCACACTCGATACCAATCTCATGTTCATAGCTGCCAGATCTGTCAATGGCCCAAATCTTCATTTTAACGCCTCCATGATCTCTTTGAGTTTATCGTCCGGTAACTTTGCGATCAATTCAAACGCTTCTACCAGCATCTTTTGATACTCTATTGTATCACTTTTCGCGTTATTACACAACATTTTGTGTCCCTCCAAATAATTATAGTAACGGGGCTATATGTCGATTATTGCACTTTGTGCAGTCGAAAATACAAGAAAATGGAGAGTTGAAATGAAAAAGTTTTTGTTTATCGCGCTGTCTTTGGTTCTCGCGCTCGGCATGTTAACCGCCTGCGGGGGAACGAATCAGCCCGAGCCAGAAGGCGAGCCAGTAACTCCGCCCGATCTTGTTGGAGAGTGGAAGCAGACAAATAGCAATGCAGAGGACGCATGGCAGGCCGCTACCATCGCCGGGGATACCATTGAGGTGTATTGGGTATCCGATAACGGAGACACTAAAGCCCTTTATTGGGCTGGGTCTTTTGATGCCCCTACCACGGCAGATGAGCCGTACACCTGGGAATCGGAAAATGATAAAGACCAAACCGATATGGCAATTCTTGCCAGCGGCGATGATACCAAAGCGTTTACCTATCAGGACGGCGTAATTAGTTACGAAGTGTCTGCCATGGGAGTTACGCAGACCGTAAAACTTGAGAAGCAATAAGTAACTAAAGGCCCCGCCGCCCTCTGCAACAAACGGCGGGGCCTTTTTGCAGCCAGCGGGGAGCGGTCGCCGCTGCTTGTCTTGACCTTACTCCGCTTTGCCTAACTACTTCAATAACAAAACCTTGCAATAAGACAGCGCTCGACGCGGTTCGACAAGCCCATATCTTGCGACTTTGCGGCGCGAAAATCGGAGAAATTAAGGTGGCATAAATGAACATTCAAGAAGTGTGCAGAATCCGTAAAGAAGAACTGAAACTAACATATCAAGACATTTCCAACGCTTCCGGCGTGCCACTGTCCACCGTGCAGAATTTCTTTTCTAAGTTTTCCAAAGCACCATCGATCTACACTGTCGCGCCGATCTGCAAGGCAATGGGAATATCTCTTGATGAAGTGTTCGGGATTTCCGAACACTTGACGCCGACCGAGGAAACATTGCAGGCGCGTAATGACGAATTGGAACGCCACGTTGATGCAAAAGCCGACATGATCGAGATCATGCGGCGCGGCGTCCGCATCCGCAACGGCGTGATTTTAATTTTGTTCATCGCGGTGGTGCTGCTGGCCGCATGGTGCGTGTATATCGATCTGCACTGCGCCGACTATGGTTTTTGGAGGGGCTGACATGGGAAACTGCATCAAATGTAAAGCAGCGCTGCCGGATGGCGCGCTGTTTTGTCCTATGTGCGGCAAGAAGCAAATAGTAGAAAAGCGGCGTGGAAGACAGCGCGGAAGCGGGACGGGGACAGCTTTTCGGCGCGGTAAGACATGGACTGCTCAAGCTGCCGGATATTCATATACCGTGCAAGACGACGATGGACCCCCTAGACTAATTCGTCGAAGGCCTACTAAAGGGGGATTCCCTACAAAAACTGCTGCTTTGGAATGGGCCGCTTCTCAAGACCCTGGAAAATTCCAAAAAGAAGCTCCGACCCTCTTAGAGCTTTGGCAAGGGTGGAGCGAAAACGATATGCTGACACGGTCAAAGGATAAGCAAATAGCATTCAAAAAAGCTCGTGAGCGTTTAGAACCGATTATAGCCCGGAAAATAGATGAGCTAACGATTGATGATCTACAAGGCGCGGTAAACTCCGCAGCAAAGTCATATTATACCGCTCGAGACATGAAGTCCCTGCTATCTCATCTATACAAGCGCGCTATGGCAAGCGGCGGTAGCAATGGGCCAGTAACCGTTAATCTGTCGCGATTTATTGTTTTGCCTGAGCTGGAAGAAAAAGTCCCCGAACCATTTACCGAAGACGAAGTCAACGCCATGTGGAAAGCATGGGACGAAGGAAATGTTTTTGTCGGCTATATGCTGCTGATGATCTACACGTCAATGATGCCGGGAGAATTGCTTGCGTGCAAATCTGATATGATTGACTATGACCGGCTTGAAATTTACGGCTGCGGGAAAAAGACAAAGAAAAGAAAAGATACCCCTATCGTTTTCCCTGAGTTCATTGCACCGGTGCTGCAAGAGTTAAGCGAAAAGTCTACCAGCAAAACGGGAAAGATATTTGGTGGCGATGAAAATACCTTTTATACGGCCTATCACGCCACTACAAGCGCGGTTGGAGTGCGAGACCTAAATCCATACTCCTGCCGCCACACAACGGCTACAGAGGCCGTTAAAAAGGGCGTAGAGCTGCCCGTGCTGCAACAGATTATGCGCCACGCAAAGTTATCATCGACACAACGATATGTCCATGTTTCCACCGAAGCCGCGCATAAAGGGGTTAATCAGCTTAGTCGTAATGTCAAATGAATCTATGCTGGTTATTCGATAGCAAATATGTTAGCCATTTTGTTAGCCATAGGTTAAAACTTTTCAACCCAAAGAACCCCAAAAGTTGCAAAAATGTTTTTGAAAAAAACAAGAAAAAACCTTGGAACCGTTGAGATTCCAAGGTTTTTTCGATCTGGCGCGGAAGAGAGGATTTGAACCTCCGCGGCGCTTTTTACACGCCCTACTCCCTTAGCAGGGGAGCAAAATCCCTTTATTTTACAGCGTTTTTTAGGCTTTTGTTAGCCATTTGTTAGCCATAAAATTCACCTATAGATTTGCGTATGCGTGAATATTCAAAGCATTTTACTCGCTACCGAGCTTTCGCATGACGCTATTATAGACGCGCTCGTTTACAATTTTCAAACTGTCCATCAGCTCGTCCATGATATCCCACGCCTTGTCCGGCGGAACATCTGCCACCGCGCGCAGAAAGTCGCTGTCACCGTATGTTTCGACGCTAACCGGTGCGGGCGCTGCGGAGTATGACATTGGCAAAGCCCTATCTCTGCTACCGCTTTGCTGGTCACGAATGGCATACAGCACGGCAAGGCGCTCATAGTTTGTCCAGCTTGATTCCTCTGTTTCAAGTCGAGCTATCCAGCGCTTGACCTCATTCTCATCGACCATAGGGGAGCACCCCCTTTAGCCCTCGATCGTGTCCATGCAACGCTGGATGGCTCTGCGGATGCTTTCGTCATCGGCGTTGTCCAACATTTCCTGCAACTGGCGTTTCATGTTGTCGATGCCGCCGTCACGGGAATAGTGGCCGCGCACATAATGCGTGCCACGTCTCGCATTGGACATATCGCGGTCATAAGCGCCGCGCATACCAGACTGCCAGTCTCCGTCGCGGGAATAGCGGCGAGAATAGTCTTCATCGCGGGAATAGCCGCCATCTTCCATCATCTCGATCTTATCGATGTTCTTGATGGTGGCCGTCAGTTTGTGCGCAATTTCGAGATCACCCGCGCCAAGCTCGCCCTTGCGTGCCAGCTCGTCGAGTTCATCGCACAGCATATTGCGCAGATCATACATTGCTTTCTTGCTCATGTCCATTCTCCTTTCACGCGATTCTCTCAACCGTCAGATTCGAGTTAGCGAAGTTGACGGCCTGAGTGCTGGTGTTTTCCATTGCAACCGTCAGGCAGCATCCTTTTGGAACACAGACCTGCGCGGAAACATAAATATTAAAGTAGTTTCCTACAGCCGCAGGCGTGACGGTAGCTGTTGCACTGGTCAGCGGCTCTCCGTTGATGGCAAGCGCCGCCGTGATGGCCTCAACCGTGCCTCCAGTGGGAATGGCGATGTTTCCGCCATAGGAGACCCGAAACAGAGCGCGGTTTTGATTGGTGAGGCCGCGCAGCGTGACAATGCCTGCGCCCTGGCGATGCACGATACAGGGCTTGCTATTGACCGCCGTTCCGGTCAGTGGGACGTTCTGGCCGGCAGGGACCAAAGCAATGATAGAATTACTAAATTCAGCCATACTGGTATCACTCCTTTCTCTGATTTGCCCCAAAAGGGGCAAACGCACCATTTGCAATCATTTCCGCGTAGCTGGGCGCAAATAATTCGTCCGCTTTACGCAAAAGATCGGCATAATTGCTAAGATCGTACATGCTCATTTCACTCTTGTCCAGAGTTGCAATGTGATCAACAAATTCCTGTTTGAGTTCGTCAACTGTTTTCACAAAATCATTCCTTCCTAAAGGGGTCGAAATCGACCCGTTTAAAATACAGCGGCGGAGCTATTGCCCCGCCGCGTTGTGATTAGTATCGGCACGGGGCCGACCATTTTCGTGAGGTCACGAAAAAGCTATGCTATGCAGTTGTCAGCAGCCGCAACCGGAACCGCAGCCACCATAGCCGCTGCCCGCCCACGGGTTACAGGTAATGTAAGCCGGTGAAGGGCACGGGCGAAGCTGCGAAATGAGGTAGTTATTCTGTGCAGCCTGAGACGCGGCCAATTTGAGATTCTGGTTCTCGGTCTGGAGATCGGACAGCTTGCTCTGCGTGAGGAAGTCGAGGATGGCACGGCTGTTCTGGTTGTTCGCGTCAATGATGTCGCGGGCTGCCGTGTTGACCGTGTTGCGAGTGTCGCACGCCTGCGTCGCCATATCATAGCGCACCTGCGCGATAGCTGCGCGATTCTCGCAGCAGCAATTTGCGGCCTGCATCTGCATGGCGTTGAGCTGCTGCATAAGCGCCGCCTGCTGGTTTGCGCGGGACAGCTCGGCATTGCCGAAGCCGGTGTTGATGGCCTGTGTGGTCGTAGCAAAGCCGCCAGTAATGGCATTGTTCAACGCAAAGGTGGAATCGCAAATGCCATTTGCAATACTGTCGAGCTTGCGCTCAACGCTCGCAAAGTCAGATGTCAGAACGTAGCCGTCCATCACACCGCCGCCGTTACCGTTGCCAAATCCGTTGCGGCCCCAGCCGAAGAGGAAAAGAACGATAATCCAGATCCAGCTGTCGCCCCACATACCCATACCGCCGCCGTAATTGTTCGCGGGCGCGACCGGCATAGTCATCATGGGAGCACCGTCGGAAAGAGACATAGTATCACTCCTTTGAAAAATTTTTATTTATCAAATCGTGGCCACGATAAGATTAGTGGAATAAGGGTTCAAACTGCTTTGCCATAGATTGAAGTTGGTTTAACTCCTGCTGGCTCATAGCGCCAGATTGCAAAAGCTTTTCGACTTCCGCTTTGGGGTCACCCTGAAAATTTGCCCTAAACTGTTGAAACTGTTGCATCATCTGAAAAAAGCCGTTCCCGCCACCAAGAGCGCCAAAAAAAGGATTACTCATCATCCTCGTCCTCCTCAACCTTGCGCTTTTTCTTGCTCTTTATTTCGCCCACAAGCGCTGCCAGAGCGTCAAACTCTTTACGGGTGACAAATTCCACGCTCTTTTCCTGCGGCGCTGTGCGGGGCGTTTCTGCGCGCTCTACAAGATCGTAAATTTTAAGCGTCGGCTTCCCACTTGCATCCGCCTGCTTGAGATACACAGTCGGCGCGGTAGAATCCCACAGCGCCACAGCAGAGTTGGGCGCGATGAGATAGCCTCTCGCCTCCTGTTCGCCGCTTACCCACTGCACGCCGCCCTGTGCGATAGGGTTCTGTTGCACTGGCTGCGACATGGGCTGCTGCATGGGCTGCATCTGTGGTTGCTGCATCTGTCGCATCTGCATGAGGTTGTCCGGCATCGGCTGCGGATAATAGGGATTGAAATAGGGATATGCCATGTTCATTCCTCCGTTTCTTTGACCCAGTAATAAAGCGGGATTTCGTTCTCGCTGTTCCAACTGTCATAGATCACGCCGTCTTGCACGCACACTACATGTCCAGAGAGCGCGAGAATATACGTCCCGCGTGGGTGCTCATCGGCAAACTTACCGACCGTGTAGCAGTCGGGACAGGTGTCCGGCATAATATAGCGCCGATAGCCAAGCGACCGCAGATATGTGCCCCAACAGGCGTTTGCGTTGGGCAAGTCGCCGTCTAAGTATCCCTGTATGCACAGAGACAAATAAACTTCGCCCCAGTCCTTTCCTGTCGCCTTGCAGATTGCGCGCACGGTGCAGTCGGACACGTTGCGCCCGTTTGGATTTGGGTTGAAATAGCTATACATGGAACATCTCTGCAAAGTAGACGTATGTTCTCAGCTCGTCAGGATCAGGGAACAGCGTCAAAATGTCCATCGCCATTTGCTCAGTAAAGCCCAAAGCTAAAAGTCGGTCGTACATCGCCGCACCTCCTTTGTTGTGTCCATAGTACAAAAAAATAGGCGCTCAAAAGCGCCCATAAAGTGTATGAAAAGTGCGTCGAAAACCGTCGAACGGTTCCCCTTGCCTTTTTACGTGAAATGTGATATTTTAATTTTACAGGTCATTCCCGGCCTGCTTTTACACAAGAGAAATGGCCTCACCGTTCGGTGGGGCCATTTCTTTTTTCATATACTTCTGATGCCATTTTGCGGTATGCGCGCCGCCGGTATTTCTTCACTGCGTCAACAGATAGGCTTTGCTCCATTGCCACCTGCACGCAGCTTTTCTGCCGCACGTCGCACTCAATGATACACGCCGCCTCGTCAGCTGGCAGCTCGAAGGATAAGATATACGCCACGGCCCGCTTGGGGGCCATAGAGGATAATTGCGCGCGGATTGACCTGTGCTGACTGTCCATGCCCGTGTAGGGCTTGCAGAGGCGCTTGCGCGTGGGCTTTCGCCGCCCGCTCCTTTCTGTGCCCAAATCGGGCACCGTTATTTTGTCGCTCTCTGGATCATCGTCACGACTTCTTGTCGCGTGATAAATCTCTGCGGCGCGCTGCCATCCGTGATGCCCGCAGCCTTTGCCGCCGCCCAGTCTTTCGCCGCCCACGTGGAGACGGGCTTCGTGCCGAGCTGCGCCAAATAGGTATCCATCATTTTGTTGAATTCGGTTTGAGTCATGTACTCCTCCATTTCCGGCGGGTACTTCCCCGCCAAAATCATGCGCCCTGTGTATCGCATATGATCGTCCCACTGGAAGTGCGGCTTGTCCGGGAATTTCTTCCAGTCGCCGCCCCAGCTGAAACCGACCTGCTTGCCGATCTGCCCGCAGCGGGCGAAGAACGACGGATCGTCGTACTCATGCCCCTTGACGTTTTTGCAGATATCGAACGCAAGCCCCGCCTTGACACCGTGGAACGTCGGGCGCGTCGCGGTCTTCGCCGCGTAGCCGTTTGCAGCAAGATAGCGCTGATACTCGTCATCTCGCACCGTTTCCGTCACCAGAACGGGAAGCCCCGCCTCCTTGCAGAGGTCGAGGAAGATGGCGCAGTTTCGCCGCACGTCCGCCCGCAGGTCGGCGATATCCCTACTGTGATACATTTTTGCTCTCCTTGTTGTAGCTGGACGTCGACACGCCGATGAGCGCGCCGATGAAGAGCGCGATCGCGCTGATGGTGGTCGTCACCTGCTCGACGTAGCCCCAGCCCCAAACGCCCGCCAGCGCGGCGTACAGGCCCGAACACGCGGGCAGCACGATCAGCACCAGCCATTTAAGGACGTCGTATACCTTGTTACTCAGTTCAAATTTCATTTTTCTTCTCCTTTCGTCTTCCAACAATAATTTCCACCAATGTCAGAAGCCCAGTAAAGGCTTCAATGATGCCGCCCGTACCCAGTAAGTACGGGAAGAGATTGTCCCACTGCCACCCCTTGATGCTGTAAAAGATGACCGTGTAGATCACAAAAGCGGCGATGAAAATGCCAACGATAATCAAAATGATGTTCCTCGTTCGCAATTTCGATGCCTTTTTGATAAGGCGCCTCATGTCCTGACCTCCCATTCGTCGATCTCGGACTTGATTTTGTCGATGAAGCTGTTGCCGCCCAGCGCCTTATAGCCCCTGTAGAGGTACAAAAAGTCCTCAAGCTCATACTGCCGGATGAACTTGTCTTCTCTATGCCGGTAGTATGTGTGCAGCATGTCGTGCCGCAGCTCACATTTAAGCGCGTCCGTCAGCTTGTCAAAGCCGAGGATTTTGTTGCGCAGCGGCTTGATGAGCAGCGCCAGCGCGCCCAAAATGACCGTGATCTCTGAGCACACCGACGCGAACCGTGCCAAGTCTCCCATATCCCGCTCCCTTTCTGCGGCCTTAGCCCGCCGTGAAATAATTCCCCACCAGCTCGTGCGGCAAATACTGCAACACGATCTTGCCGCCGTCCGCCTCGCCGACGCGCTCGCACTTGTAGGTCTTGCCGTCCTCGCTGTCGAGATAGTACAGGCCGTACTCGTATTCCATGCCGCGGCTTGCGGGGATGGGGTCATCCTGCGTGCCCGCGTGGGTAACGTCGATCACGACCCACAGCGCAGGCGTTGCGCTCGGCTTCCATCCCTCCTGCGAGGTGTGCGCCTGCTGGCACTTGTAGAGCTTGCCGCCGTCGCTTACGCGGTTGCCCACAATGTAGCTGACGGGGTATGCCCACGCGGGAAACAGCTCAACGGCCTTTGCTGCGTCGCCGTCCGGCAGGCTCGTTGCCGCCGCCTCGATCATCGGTCGCAGCTTTGCCGCGCGCTGCGGCGTGATGCTCTGGCCGACCAGCGCCGTGACGGTCGCCGCCGAAAGCTCGGATTCCGTGGGCTTGCCCATCTTGATAGATACGGTGCCGTCACGGTGGTCGGTGATGTCACCAGCAAGGCTGTACTCGCTGTTGTCGTACTCGTTGGAGACCTCTTTGGTCTCGCCCGTGGGTTGGCCCTGCTCGTCCAGCACGTTCACCGTGTCGCGCTGTACGATGCTCCATGGGGTATTGTCGGGCAGCAGTGCCGCCGCCTCGTCGTGGGACATGGTGAGCGTGACGGTCTTGGTGTCGCGCCCGTCCCACGAGCGGTCTTTGGGGTTGCCGTTGATCTCTGCGGGGTATTCGGTGTCGTTGACTTTGATGTAAGTTGCCATAGGGTAAATCCTCCTTGTAAATTAAAAGCAGAAAGCAAAGGGCACGCCAGAAACAACGTTTGCACTCCTGGATATGGATGCGCCGTTATAATTAACACAACAGTAAAATCTTGTATTACCGTTATACGGAGAACGCTCCCACCACTCGATCGCGCTATCGATGTAGTTCTTCACCTTGCTGTTGCCAGCTTTGTAGTAGTTGTACTGCGTGCCCTCGCCCTTGCCGGAATTCTCATCGCTACCAAAAATCTCAATCTCACTCAGTAAGAATAGCTTATCTGCCGTAGTGACTATGGTACGGCTTTCCGAGGTTAGCTTGTTCACTTCTCGGATGCCGCTCTGTACCTCCGTTGGCATCTGTTTCAAAATGATAGGTAGGTTTGTTTCCCGCATGTCACACCTGGACCAGCCTTTTGAGTTGGTAGTAGTATTGTGCATTGCCTTCTTTAGTTTATAGCAGTCATGCAGTTGGAACGTCATCGGAGCTTTTCCCGACCCATCGGCATAATCATCATGATTTTTTCCGATGATGTCGATCAGATAGTCCGAGCCGGCAATGGTCATAGGTTTCTGGTCTGCCACCTTCCATGTGTCCGGCACTTCGTTATTGTGGCACGCCGCGATGATCTGCTCCCACGTGTTGTTGGCAAATACAGGGTCGTAGCTCGGCTTAAACGTGATATCATACCCCGTGCCGTCAATCAGCGTCCTTCCTTTGAGGATGTTGTACACCGTGCCGCCCACCATGCACTTACCGCTCTTGACGGTGTAGACCGTGCCGTTGACGCGAGTTTTGTGTGCGGTGAGGTCAGGGATGACTACGTTGCCGCCGTCGTCTACAAGGACATTAGAAGGAAGAACCAAAGCGGGGCGGATGCCGTACGGGACGGATACGTGCCATGTGGAGCCGTTGGAGAAGACATACCACGCGTCGTTGCGATTACTGGTGTCCGGGGAGCGGAGCCACCAGTAGGCGGGCGAACCGTTCAGGTTCGCAATACGCTTGCTGTCGGCAGCCGAACCGGTTCCGGCCTCAAAGTAGTCCAGCTTCGCGCCATCCACCGGGAAGTGGACGTAGTCGCTGGTCGTCCAGCCTACTTCATAGCCAGACAGCAGGAATATCTTCGCGGGCAGCCCATTCGCGCCGCTCTGGTCTGTGCCGCCCGAGCCGCCGTTCTTACGGTACGGGATCTTCATCTGCTTGATAACATCGCGAATGTTGTTGTCGAACAGGTTCAGGAACGTGTTGTTCAGGTAGGTGTAGATGTCGCTGCTTTCGTACTTGTTGACGTTTTCGCTCTGCCAAACATGGTTCTCGTAGATGTCCTTCATCAGCAGCCAGGTGCCGTCGCAGCTCGCGTCGTACATGCCGCTCGGTTTCCCCTGATGGACGACGATGAACTCTTTTGCCACACCGCCGACTTTCAGCTTAACGATGCTGCCGACAGCTTTACTGCCGAGTTGTGCATTTGCCATCTCAGCACCTCCTTAGCCGAACAGCCAGTTGATGGCGTAATTCTCGGTCGGCGTAGTCTCAACGTTCACGAGCGTCTGCTTGACGATGTTGCCGCTCGCGATATAGTCGCTGCCGCGCGTCGCTGCCACGATGCCGCCCGAGCCGTTGCCCTTGAGGAGGGAGGTGGTGGAGGGGACGGACGGAATGACCGTTGTGTTTGGGAGCGCGCCTACCTCAGAGGCCGTGTAACTCGGTTTGGTCGCCGCCTTTGCCCATTCGGGCACGGTCGGGTCGGTCTCTGTGTAGCTCTGCAAAGCGCTGTCCGCCTTGCCCAAACTCGTCTGCACGTCGCTTGCAAGGTCGGATTTTGCGACCGTACTCTTAAATGCCAGACTGCCGAGGTCTGCGAACCACTTTGCAATCTTGCCGCACAGCACGGAGAGCTTTTCGCCCGTTGCAACGTTTGCGCGGGTGGTTGCCACAGTGAACGCCGCCGTGACGTTGCTGCCATCGCCGGTCTTGCCCAGCTTATTGGCAAGCGCCGAGTACACGCCGCCAGACTGCACAGGATTGGTGCTGCCCTGCGTAGGCGTTGCGTCAGTAGTCACCTTGACGTCTTTGATAGCATTGTCAACATATGCAAAGATGTCCTGATGCTTGTTGTTAGGGTCATACACAGACGCCAGCATGTCACCCGTACCAGCGCCGGAAGCGCCTCGGCAATAGCCCGCGTCATAGCTCGTGCCGTCCGACAGCGTCACGATAAGGTGATAGTCGCTCTGCCGGATGGTGATGCCAGTAATCGTGGGAGCATCTGCGCCGGGATTGCCCTGTGGACCAATTTCACCCTGAATACCCTGCTTACCCTGTTCACCCTGAATACCCTGCTTACCCTGTTCACCCTGTTCACCCTTTTCGAGTACAAGGTTGAGCACCTGATTCGGGGCTTCTCCGGTAATGGTCGCGCTCGCCACCTTGCCGGACGTGACCGAGCCAATGGTCAGCACGTTTGTAGGGCCAGTCGCACCTGTCGCGCCGGTATCGCCCTTGCTACCCTGCGGAATGCCAAGTGCCAGCGTACCAGTCGACTTGTCGTAAGTCGCCGTTGCTGAGCTTCCTGCGGGCAGCGTTGTCACCGTGACCGATACAACGCTCAGCGTGACAAACTTCAGCAGCGTTTCGCCTTTCAGCATCTTCGCCTCGCCGCCCTGCTCAAGCACAAACTGGTCTTCGTTAGTGATCTGTAACGCTTGCGTGAGGTCGGAAATTGCTTTATCAGCCATCGGTTGCCTCGCTTTCTTCGGGCGCTTTCGCGGTTTCGGCTTCGCCGTCCTTTACTTTTTTTGCTTTCTTTTTTGCATCCTCAAGCTGATATTTCAGCGCGACAAGCTCGCGCTTGTCTTTCTCCTGCTCTTCCGCCTCGCGATGTAAAATCTCATAAGCCTTTTGAATCTGCGCCTTGACGACGCTGATCTTGCCCGCCTCCGAGCCCAAAACCAACGTGTTATTCAGCGTGTCAAACGCGTTGCTCAAAAGTTCCATTGCTTCTTTCATGCCGATGCCTCCAATCTTCTAATCCGCGCTTCCTGCTCGCGCACCTTGGCCCACAGAATTGGGATAAACTCACTGTACCGCAGAAAATAGGTCTCGCTGCCGTCATCAAGCTTGGCCGCCGCCCAGCCCGCGAATTCCTGCGAATCAATGCCGCACGCGCGCATGGCGTCCTCTACCTCCTGCGCGATGAAGCCTGTGTGATAGCGTCCGCTCGTGCCGCTGTTCAGCTTGTAGCGCTTCGGCTCGACGAGCTCAAACATGCGCACGTACTTCACCGGCAGCGCCTCAATGCTGTTCTTGATGTTCCGGTCGGACCCGTTCAACTCGTTCGTGCTGCAATAGATCGTGCTCCAAACAAAATTTGGTGCGCCAAGATTGTACCGGTTATCTGCATTCGGGGCGAAATCGCCGCGGCAATCGATGAAGTCGTAGTCGAAATTGAGCGCTGATCTTCCGTTATTCCCCGACAGATACAGGTTTCCGCTCGTCGCGTTCAACTCCATAGCCTTGCTCTCGAGCGTCATTTTGTAGTCCGCCGTGCTGGCGTACTCGGTATAGATGTAACCGCAGCGCCGTCCGTTGTCGTTGCTCACCGTGATCGTGTCGCCCTCGATCTCGCTTGCCGTCAGCGTGCCGTCAATGTTGACGGCGTCAACGTGCAAGTCGATCGAACCGGTCGAATCAACGACAACACCATTACTGAGAATTTTGAACGTCGTACCGCTGCTGCTGCTCGATACGCTCAGCGTGATCTTGTCAATGCTCTGGTCGATCATGCTCTGTGCTGTGCTGCCGTCGATCTTGCCCGAGACAGTCGTGCGCAAGCCGTTGATATCGGCCTTGATGTTGGTAATGCTGCCGTTGAGGCTCGAAATATTGGCCTCAATGCCGTCAATGGACGTCGACAGCGACGTCACGCGCCCATCAACGCCCTCGACCTTGAGCATGATCTCCTCGCTGGTCTTGGTGATAAGCGAGCGTGTCTTTGCCATGTTGCGCTCGATCTGCCGCTGCGTCGGCGATTTGTAAGGGTACTCGTCGTCGATCTCGTCCGCATCCGGCGCGGAGATGTCCGGCGCGAGCATCGGGCCAAACGTCATGTCCAGCGCGATGAGCGGCACATAAAGCCCGTCTACCGTTACCGCGTCGCCAAGCTCCACCGCAGGGTCAAGCAGCGCCTCGCTGCCCTCGTAGCCGATGTGCTTGTAACCGGAGACTTTGGCGAGGATCGCCGCTGCCATTGCATTCGTGCCGTCCGGCTGCAAGGCCGTCAGCGTCCGTCCGGTGTCCGATCCGGACACACCGACCACGTCGCCGTTCTCGTCCAGCAGCTCCACCTTCGTAATGGGCTGCGACGCGATGCCTGGGGAAAACTCCGCCAGCCGCCGCCCTAAATAGGTTTTGTCCATGTTGCCCTCCTTACACGAGGATGCGCACGCCGCCGAAGGTGATGGCGCTGCCGCCCTCCGTGATAAGATAATTGGTTTCAGCGGGCATGGAGTTCAAACCGACCAGCAGCAGCTTCCCTTCATCCGTGATGATCCAGTTGCCAGCGTTGGCGACCGCGATACGCCCCAGCGCCTCGCGCATCGTCATATCGCCCTCGTCGTCTACGGGGTACTGCATCGGAAATGACGCATCCAATACCGTGCGACTGTCCACTGCCACACCCATGCGCGCCGCGATGTCGGCGACCGCCGTCGCCGCAGGCATCGGCCATGTCTCCGTGTCATAGCTGCTGTCGAGCCACGTCTCTTCCGCTTTGAGCATCGCATCATACCCGTGCACGCTTAAAACACCCGTGATCCGGTCAGTTTTGCGCGTGGAGAAGAAAAACACGCCCTTGGGAATCCACTCGCTCACCTGCTCGCCCAGCCGCAGCCGCGCAAATACTTCAATTTTTGCTTGCCGAGGAATCGTGCCTTTTGGGTAAAGCTCGACGTCGATCTGCCGCGCCGAACAATTCCCAATGCCAAAGGTGGAATACAGCCCGCCATACACTCGTAAGCTGTTTTTTACGATGTCCGCTTGACTATATTCCACCCCCGCAATGCTTAATTTTGTTTCTACGTGATGATTCCGGTCAGCAAGCAGTGTTAAATATAAATCACTTACACTGTGCATTAAATCTCCCTCAACTGTACCGAGCCCCCCTTATAGCGCCGGTTACCATCCACGCTGACCAGCGCAAACGCGGCTTCTAAGTCGCTTGTTACGCGCATGGTCTTTACTATGTCCGCACCGCTATAAGGGTCGGTAAACGTCACGCCCACGGTGTCGCCCATCAACGCATTGTAGTATTCCGCGGATTCTGCTTCTGTCATCGGGAAAAACGATGTTTCGACAATATATCTGTCTTTCGAGCGGGCCGCGTGCTCCTTGTCATCCATTGTTGTGATGACCTTGCTATAGCTCACCTCGCGCCGCACATTGTAAGTGGACACTTTCTCGTGCACATCCAACGCGCCAATTCGTAATGTAATATTCATTTACACCCCCATTGCGCGCTGCATCTGCTTGTTGTACTTGTAGGCTGTCTCGCCGATCACTTTCCCGTCAAGCACCGACTGCACAACGATGTGGATATCGCCGCCCATGCCGCCGAGGGAAGATAGCGCGCTGCGCATCTGGCCGCCGAAAGATTGCTCCGCGCCGATCTGCGCCGTGCCGAAGTCCAGACCGCCAGTGATGCCGCGCTTAATGCTGTCATACTCGTTGTCCCAGCCCTCGCCAAGGCCCAGCGCCATATTCTCGCCGATTCCCGCAAACACGCGGGACGGGGAATGGATCCCCAGCTTGCTTTTTACGCCGGAAACGATCCGCGAGAAGAAACCACTGACCTTATCGCCGATCCAGCTGCCCATTGCCTTGATACCTTCCCACAGACCCTTCACGATCTGTTTGCCGACATCTACGATGTCGGGAAGCGAGGAAACGAAGGTCTTTACAATGGTCGCCATCATGTCAAGCACCGACCGAACGATTTGCGGCAAATTCTCGGCAAGGCCGCTGACGATTGCCAACACCATTTTCATGCCCAGCTCAATGACCTGCGGCAGTTTTTCGACGGCATAGCCAACGAATTTTTCGATCATTTCAGGGCCTTTTTCCTGCACCACAACGCCAATGTTTTCAAGGATTCTCTCAACGACCGGCAAGAGATTCTCCGCCACCGTCACGGTGCTGCTCAAAAGGTTTGTAATAAGTTCCGCCATGTCGGCGTTTTCATCGCCAAGCCCCGTGATAAAGTTGTCATACGCCGCATTCATCGACGCGATAGAGCCTTGGATCGTCGTGCTGGCTTCCAGTTGCGTTGTGCCCGTGATGCCCATTTCCGTCTGCACGGTATGGATAGCGTCAACGATGTCCGCGTAGCTGTCGATGGTGTAGTTGGTGTAGTTGCCCTGCGCGGCATTTAAGGCATTTGCATCATCCAAAAGACGCTGCATTTCCTCCTTCGTGCCGCCATAGCCGAGCTTGAGGTTATCCAGCATCGTATAGTTTTGCTTGGCAAAGCCCTGATAGGCGTTCTGGATAGATTCCATGCTCGAACCCATCTTATTTGCGTTGTCCGACATGTCGGTAATAGCCAGATTCGCCTTTTCTGCCGCCGCGTCCGTGTCGTTGCCCATCGATTGCAGCAGAGACGCAGAAAACGCCGTCACGGTGGTCATGTACTCGTTCGCGCTCATGCCCGCCGTCTGGTATGCGTTCGCGGCGTACTGCATCACGGTATCGGCAGAGGACTTGAACAGCGTTTCCACGCCACCGACCAGCTGCTCATACTCACCGTAGCTTTGAATTGCTGCCTCGCCAATGTTTTTTACCGCGCCTGCAACAGCTTTTACGCCAGCAACAATGGCTTGCCCTGCAATATTGGCTTTTAGCACGTCGCCAAAGCTCAATGCCTTTTCTTTGGTATCCCCGAGGTTTTTATCTACTTCGCTCGTGTCTACGCTGATTTTGACAAAAAGGTCTAATAAATTCATGTTCTCACCACGCTTTTTTGGTGTTTTTGGTGAAAGGCCCTTGAAAAGTCAAGGCTTATGTACTACAATTTCAGAAAAGGAGGTTTTTGCCATGATCAATTTCAACAAAGATTCCGCATTTGACTTAAAGCCTATTCCCATTGCCGAAGTCCGCGACGAGGTCAACGGTCTTTTGATCGCGGGCGAAGAGATCGCCTGCGCGTTTAAAACGATCCGCGACCAGCTTATCTTCACCAACAAGCGCATCATTTCCGTTGACGTGCAGGGCATCACCGGAAAACGGAAATCGTTCAGCTCCATGCCCTTTTCCAAGGTGCAGTTCTTCGCTATCCAGACACCCGGACTTGTTGAGCTGATCCCCGACAGCGAGCTTGTCCTGACGTTCTCCAATGGCTTTACCGCCAAATTTGAGTTCAAAGGCGATACCGACATCGGGAAGATCGGCCGCATGATCTCGGAATACGTCCTCAAATAACGCCTATCCCTCCGCCGCCCCGTCAGGGGCGGCTTTTTTTATCGTCAGCCCGCACCGCGCGACAATATCGGCGGTAATCTCTTCGCACGTTCTGTTGTCCTGTTTTTTCGGCTCAATAATGTCCGCGTATCGCGCCTTGATGTAGTTTCCGCCCGCGTATCGCGCCGTGTTTTCGGCCACAATGCGCAGCGCGTCCGTCACATAAATGCGGTATGCGTCGTTTCTTGCTTTTTCATTGAGACGCGCCGTGCAGTATCGCAAGAACGGCTTTATTCTTCTTTGCCCTCGGTATTCTCCTGCGCAGAGCCAGAGGATTTCCCGCTCTGCGCTGAGAGAAAAAGCGCGCCGAATGCTTCATCGGTCAAAAGTTCCGTTGCGTCTCGCATCAGCTTGACGAGGTTCAGCGCGCCCTTGTAGCTTTCTGCGCTCACGCCCTCAATAGAGGCAAGAATGGCAATGATGTCGCCCTTGTGGCCTTTGAGCAGCGCAGGGAGCGCTTTTCGTGCCCTCTGCATCATAAACTCTTTGGCTGCCATGCCCTCCGGCAGCTTTTCCCGTCGAAACATCGCGGAAGCCTGTTCGTCCTCTGCAATGTTGGCAATCGGGTCGATGATATCCGCGATGACGTCAAAGACGCGCTCGCCCTGAATGTCGGAAAGTCTCATTTACGCCTCCGCCGTGCCGGCCTTGATGTAGATTTCAAACGGGACCTTGTCCTGCGCGCTCATGGAATAGTGCGCCGTATACTCAAAGGCAAACTGCCCCTTTGCCTTGTCGCTGGTCTGCAGCTGGAAGCCGCCGGTGGACAGTGCATTCATCAGGTGGATGGCGATGAAGCCGCCATTTTTATCGCCGTTCTTGTCGGAGTAGTCGCCCACCAGCCAGATATCGGAAAAGTCAGCGTCCGACAGATCGTTCCGAGGCGTTACCTTCCCATCGCTGGTACTCACATCAGCAGCACCGCAAAGGCTCTTTGCGATCTTGGTGTCTGCGTTGATGAACGTACCCGTCATCTTCGCCTCCCAAGAATCCAGCCGTTTCAGCTCCTTCATGTTCTTCGGGCAGTTGTCAATGTCTTCGCCAAAATCGGAAAAGCTGGGCGTTGCGGTAAAATTTACGCCGCCGGTAGTCGCGCCGATCTGTCCCGCCTCTCCGATGGTGCCAGTTGCAGGCGTGAAGTCGGTCGTCAAAACACCGGCGTTGATTTGCAATTTCTGAAATGTATCAACAGGAATTTTGGTAAATTTCATGTCGTTGTCCTTTCATCAGTTTTGCGACAGGTATTCAACGGTAAGATTGAGATACCGCCGCTTGATGTTCTTGTCGCTCTCGTCCGTGATGTTCTGGCACCACGGGGAGCCACGCGTGATCCACATCGCGCCGCCATCGTAAAAGACAAACGTTCCACCCATGCCGATGGCGTCGGCGATCTCCTGCGCCTTCGCGTTGGGTACTGCTTCGCTCTCGGTGTAGTACCAGAGGTTGACCGTCAGCGCGATTTTGCCGCTCTCCCATGAGCCTGTGATAAGCTCATAGGTCAGCCACGGGAAAACCGCGTCCTCCGGCACATTGGAGGTGGGATATGCCGGGAGAAATTGGGAAAACCACGCGTGGAGCGCCTTGTCCTTTGTCATTTCGGCAGCTCCTTTCGCTCCGCGGTAAAGAATTTTAGTGCCTTAATGATCGCACCCGCAGACCTCGGCGCGGCCTTTTCCTCGGGATTCGAGGTCACGCGGTAAGTGTTGCCGGTGGACGTGTCGCGGAAATAATCGTTGTACTCGATGGGAACGCTCTGATTGACCAGTGCGGAATATACCGATGTAACGCCGTCCTTTTCCGCTTTTCGCGCCTCCATCGATGTGTCAAGAGACTGGTAATTGAGGAACTCCGCTCCCTCTTCCCACGCGGTGATGTAGCCGCCCGCGCCGTCGGGCGTGCGCTTTTTCTCCATCAAAATGCACTTGTGGGCAAAATCGTCCAGTAAACTCACGGTTCCACCCCCTTGAGCTTGCGCCAGTAATTTAATCGGCCTTTAAAAGCGCCCTGCCAGCCCGTCCCAGCGCTCGTGTCGGCATTTCCGCCGCTCGCCTTGGTGTAACTGTACCCGCCGAAGCTTTCGCTCGTGTACGGGCTTAAAACGGCTTCACCGTTCTTTTCTTCCCACGCGGCGATATCTTCGGCAAGCACAACCACAGCTTTTGGCACCGCCAGCGCCCACACCGTCCCGGTAAAGGTTTCATCCGTCAGGTCAGCCGCCGGATATTGATGCAGACCGTCATTAAACACAGAGCCGCAGATGCGGAAATATTGATTAGTCAGGAGAAAGGGCAGCGTAATGCTGCCATTCTCCACGGTGAACGTGCCCTCTTGAATCTCCACAAGGAACCAGTTGTTCAAGTGCCGCAAGACCTGTTCAAGCATTACGCCGCCCCCTTATTTAGCCCGCAGCAGCCGCAGCAACGGTAGCCACGGCAATGCCGTCCAGATACTCAGCCCACAGCTTCATGCCCATGATGGCGTACATATCGCCGGTGGCGCGGCTGTAATCGCCGTCGACGTGAACTCCGATCAGGTTGGTCTCGCCCTTCACGGTGTAGTTCAGGCCCAGCTTGGCAAAGTCGCTGTCGCTGGGGTCCACATAGTACAGGTCGATGTTCTCCACGGGCAGAGCGATCACCTTCTTGGAGGCAATGTACTTCTCAGGCAGCAGGAACAGAGTGCGGTAGCCCATGAAGTTCTCCACGTAGTTGATGCCGAACATGGTCTGCACGGTGATCTCCTTGTCGCCCAGGTAATCGTAAGCGTCGATGATGTTGGCGAAGCCCACCACCTCGGTCACGTCCTTATCCAGACCGGCAAACTTGTCCAGCACCTTGCCCTTAGCCATGGCCAAAGCGCGCTGCCACGTCTTCTCGGTCACCTTCAAAGTGCCGGTACCGAGGAAGGTATAGAAGTCGGTCAGGACCTTGTTCTGCAGGGCCACGAGGAAAGCCTCATCGGTCTTCTCCACGGCAACGTCAGCGCCGTACTTTGCCACGCTCTCGATCGTCACGCTCTTGGCATACTTGGAAATGTCGATGTCGCCGTAGGCAACAGGCTCCACCTTCATCTTGGTGAAGGGGATCTCGTCACCCTCAGCCACAGTGCCGCCCTTGAGACCGCCGTCCACGCTGGCCTTGTAGGAAACCAGCTTCGTGCCGGGGGCCTTGCGGATGGGACGCATAATGCCCATGATGTTGCGCAGTGCGTCCCAGTTATCAGCGAAGCGGGACACGAAATCCACCTCACGGGCAGAAGTGGTAAACTGGGCAGAAGTTGTTACGTTAGTTTTCGCAGCCATAAATAGCTCCTTTCAAAAAATCAGTTGTTTTCGCTTGCCATCAGATCGGCAAGCGCTTTCTGGCGCTCCGCCGTAGACATCACATAGCGGCCCTTATCGTCCTTCTTATAGATGTCCTCGCGGGTCTTCGCGCCACCGGTGTTCGCCGGGGGATTGGCAGGATTCGCACCGTGCGTCTGCGTGGTGGAGACAAGCCCCTTGTAGGTGCCGTTTACGAGTGCATCAAGGCTCTTAGTGTCCTTGATCTTCTCGCCGTCCAGCTCCAATGCGGCCATTTCTTCGCCGCAGCCACGCATGGCAAGGTCCAAATTTGCGCCGGTGATGTTTTTGCTCTCAAAGTAAGCGCGCACGGCCTTTTCCTTTGCCGCCTTGCTTTCCTTTGCCGTGATGTCAGTCTTAAAGGCTTCAAAGGCCGAGTGTTCCTTCTCGTACTTCTCCTTGTAACCGCCATCGCCTGCTGCCTTGAGGTCGTCCAACTGCTTCTGAACGCCGGGTAGCTTCTCCGCGTCCGCCTTATACTTCGTGAGATCGTCCTTGAGGGGGTCAACCACGCCCAGATGCAGCGCAACCAAGCGATTTTCGATCTCTTCGGTGCAAGCCTCGCCGAGAATATTTCTGATTTCCGCTCTCGTAAATTTCGCCATGTTATTCGTTCTCCTTTTCCTTGGCCCCAATTCTTCGGGGGCGAACGTTGTATAAAAACCGCTGTACCTCGCGGGTTTTACCGAAAACAAAAGAGCCAACCACCGAGAAATTCTCGGTAGCTGGCTCCCATTGCCCTTTCCCGCGCCCAATTACGCGGAAGCTGTGTATTTGATTGTTTTCTTGACCTCTAAGACAATGTACCCGTCGCCTTTTCGGCGTATTTCAGCATCATTGCCGCGCTTGATGATGGCTTCAATAGCCTTGATGGTCTCGTTATCCATTTTTCAGCTCGTCCTCAAAAATGTTTTTGTAAGTCTGCGTATGATCTGCAAGCGCCGGTTTGAGAAACGGATGCGCTTTATTGCCTCGCGTGTAGTGCCAGTTGCCTTTTTCATCCTGATACACCCACGGCGTAGGCCGTCCTCCGCCTCCCTCGGCATAAATGCCGGTGCCAAGCTCTTGATAACCGCCATATTCAACGTCCGTGCCGACAATAACCGACATTTCGTCATCGTTGACCTGATGCGTAATGCTGTTTTTGAGCCTGCTCGTGTCATAATGCGCAAGGTCTTTTGCATATCCTTCTGCTTGAGTTCCGCAGCGTTCTAACGCCCGTAAAAGCGCCGCGCGCAACTCTTTGCCGATTTCGCTGCTATGGTCTGCAACTTCAATTTCCACGACTTTTCACCCATTCTTGCCATTCTGCAAAGGTCATTTCGCTTACAACCTCATATTCGCCATTTGCGTTTTTTACACGCATTTTTCTCGGTTCTGCTTCAATACCCGCCTTTTCGACCGTCCGCATCGTGCATCGGCAATTATACACAAGATATCCCGGCGCACCCATATCGCCCGGATACATCATGTCATATCCATCGACATTAAAAGGCTTATCCCATTCAACGGTCTGCCCGTCGACCATCCCGTGTGCATGGCGCGTTCGCCCATCTTTGACAGCGACCCAGCGCTTTCGGACGTTGACCCCCATCTTCTCCGCCGCCGCATAGCTGTCCATGCGTCCGGCGTTCTGCGCGCCTGTCACGGCGGTTCTGGCCGTGCGAATTGCGGAATCTCGGCTCATGGTGGTAATGCGCTTTTGCAGGTCATCCGCCATGTGCTTGATGCTCTTTCCCTGCAAGATGGAACTGGTCACGCTTGTCGTGATCTGCTTCTTGCCATACGCGAGGTCGATGCCACGCTTTAAGGCGCGTTTCGGCGGGTAATATGGCATTAAATCGGGTTGCTCTACCATGAGCCGCTTGACCGTCTGCTCGTCCCACAGGTCAAAGCCGACGTTGCCCGCGACCTGCTCGATGGTGTACGCCGAATAGTTGCGGTTAAGAGAGTAGATACCAGGCGTTGCATCGTTGGTGTAGGACACCGCCACGGCGTTCGCATCGGTCACGCGGTGCGCCACTTTGTCCCGCATAGCTTGATAGCGTTCTCCGCGCCCGATCTGGTTCAGCCGCCAGTGCTTATAGTCGGCCTCTGTCCATTCCTTACCGTTCTGCACGGTGCCGATCAGCGCTTTCATTTCCTCGTCGCGCTTTTTGAATTGCTCAAAATATTCGTCGATGGTTGCCTGCAGCTCTTTCCCGGCCTCGCGGTATAGTTTCGCGATGCGACGCTCCAGCTTTGCAAGCTCCTTGTCGGTCAGTTGATGCCCAAGATCACTGGTCGCCATCGCCGCTCACCCCCGGCGCGTCCGGATCTTCAATGCTCCGGTCAAGTTCTTCTGCCGCCTTCCGCTTTGCCATGTCCTCGTACTGGTCAATGTCGCCGTTGATGGTCAGCAGCTTCTTTGTGATGTATTCGTCATCGTAATACGCCGCGCCCAGAAGGATGTTCTGTGTTTCCTCGCTCTTGTTGATAATCTGGTTGCGCGTGTAACTCGGCTGGTCCTCAATGCCTGCCAAACGCAGAATCTCAACAATAAACCGCGTTACCTCGGATTCAAACTTGTCCGTCTTCAAATCCAACGGCACATAGCTGGCCTTGATCGCGGTCGCCGTCTGGTTCCCTGCGGATACCGCCGCCGCGTCAAAGCACTGGAAATCTTCGTACAGCTTTTTCTTGAGCATATCAATGGTGCTGCTGGTGCCCTCATAGGGAGCCTCGATGGTCTTACTTTCCACCTTTGCGCCATCATCGCCGTTGGCGTGGGCTACATGGGTGGTTTTCAGCCGTTCAACAAACTTTGCATCGTCCAGATCCGTCATGCCCTCACAATTGGAAATCACCCAATAGATCAGATTGCCCTCGTCCACGTTGTTTACCATGTTGGAGGACGCCAAATCCAGCGCGTCAATGGTATTGCGCTTGCCGACAATCTCGGATAGGCACCGCTTGTTGTTTTTCAGCGGCACGATGGGGAAACTCGGATAATTCCCACCGTCATAGATTTCGGTTTCGCCAACTTCGGCCTTGCGCTCGATCAGCTTATAACTGCGCTTCGGCTGCATGACGTCCATATTTTCGCCGCTGGGCTGGAAATACTCGGTAAAGCCGTCAATCTCATACAGCGTCGCTCTCAACGGCTTATCCTGTGCCACCTGCCAGAACCGGATACCAGCTTTCATTGCACCGTCTTCCTCATCGTAGAGAGGGACAAACTCAAGCAAGGAGAACACCCGCAAATGCGTCAGATCCCAGAAGCCGAAAGACACGCCTGCGATTTTCGCCTCACGCGCCGCATCCATGACTTCCTGGTCAAAGTCCGGGCATAGCTTGTTTGGTGTTTCCTTCTCCGCGAAGGTCACGCCGTTGCCCAGAAGATACGATACCTCCTGATCCACCGCCAGACCGAAGAATCGGCTGGCCAGCTTGTGGTTTGCCGTCCACATATCCGCGTGGGCGCGGCCCTGCATATCATAGATGATCTTTTCATAGCGGTTGATTGTCGGATTCAGCCCGTTGTAATATTCCTCAGCATCCGCCGCCGTCTTATATGCGTGGGATTCACGGTGCTCGTTGATCGCGCTGCGGATAAACTCCATCCGCGCCTTTTCGTCCTCGCCCACCGCCACAAGGTCATTATATGTCTTAATCTCCGCTCACCCCTTGTCTCAGAATGGAAACATAATCAGAGCTGTCGCGTTTGTTCCACAACCGCTTTACGATGCTGGCCGCGCTGTCCGGCGCGTCATCATGCTCCACGTTCTCGTTGTAATCGCAAATCTGGTCGATATACGCATCATCCGTCCCGGCCACAAAAACCACATTGCGCCATTCCGCCTTGAGATAGCTTGTGATTTTAAGGGATTTGTTCATGCTTTCGTGATAGGTAACGGCCCGTTCCCCCTTCGCGCGCAACGCCTTTGCCAGATAGCCCTTGTCGGCGTTGGTCTCGCAGTAAATCACCCCAGCATTGAAAGACTTCCGAAGCCGGATGATCTCATCCATGCAATCGTCCACATGCTTGTGCCAAAGCCGCCCATAGAGGTAATATGTCGTTCCCTTCTTCCGGGCGACCGTAAACGCCGTGTAGTCATCGCCGCCGTATGCCGCGTCGATATGGCAAATGCCCTGCTCTGCAAGGCAAGGCTCCGCGCCCATTTGCGGCGTGTCAAAGATCACATCATCACTGGCAATGTGCCGCAGCTCGTAGTTTGCTGCAAACAGGGATGACGTCATAGACGATTTAATGGTTTGCAACTCATCCCCGGAGATCAACCCAGTTGAATAGCAATCGTACTTTTCGATATTCGGCATCATGGAAAACGCGTCTTCCTTGTGCCAGGGCGTTCCGGTGTTAAAAATGCGCCCGCCACGATTGCGGATGTTCTGCAACTCCTGATAGATCGTTTTTGTATGGTCTCGCTCTGCGCGGGAAATGCGATCCTGCACGTTTACAATATCGTCCGTGAATATGCGGTCGAAATGCTTGCCGGTCAATGACCCGTTCACGCCACACGCCACAAGCTGGCTCGTGCCCTTGTTGTCCGCTGCCAGATTCGTGGAAATCTCCGTCGCGGATACCGTTGTCAGGATCAACGGTTTCCCGTGGATCTTCTCGCACAGCGCCTCCATGTATGGCGATAGCAGCAGATTCCGCACCTGCCGCACAACCTCTTTCACGTCCGCATCCGTTTTCCGCATAAACAGCGTTTTGAGATTCGGCAGAAGGACGATGATCTCCGCCAGCGCAATCGAAACGCACGTTGTCTTATAGCTGCCACGGTGCGCCTGCAAGGTTTTGTCCTCACGCCCGCGCACCATATCCTGTATCCATGCGTTGTGCAGCGCGCCCAGCTTATCAAACCCAACGGCATGGCCGAACGCAATGGGATTATGTATCAGCAGTTCCGCCGCTTGTATCCGCGTCATTCTGCATCACCATCTTCTCCAACTCGTCCAATGCAATGCCCTTCGCGTCCGTCACCGCCACGTCCACGCTGTCGCGCTGCCCCAAAAACTGTTTGCCGAGGAAGATCGCCATTGTAGCATTCTTTTCGGCCAATCGCCACTGGCTCCGACGCAGTGAAATTTTCCCCGCACCGCGCTTTTGCTTAAATACCTCGGAGAAACTGGCATGATAGGTGCGTTTACACCAACCATCCAGTGTTTTATCAGTCACATCAAACCAACCGCAGATTTCCTCAAGCGTGCATTGCAGGCCGCAGAGGTTCTCGAACTGCTTCTGGTCTATTTCCTTTCTTGGCCTTGCCATACGCGCCCTCCTTTCTCTGCTGGCGTTTAATAAACTTCTCCATGTCCCGCTTCAAATACGGGCTGTCTGTTTTGGCAATAATCGCCTGTGCTTCATCTATCGTCATTTCCCAAGCTTCGAACGATTGCCCATTCCCGCTCCGACAACTTCCAAATATCCGTGTTGACCTTTTCCGCAGCAGCCTTTTCCGCAGCAGCCTTTTCCGCAGCAGCCTTTTCCGATAGCAAAAAGCCGGAGCCGAACAAGCCTTTCCCCGACGCTTTCTGTGAGTCAAGTGCGCGGATAAAATGTGCATCTCTTTCGCTAATTTCAAGGCTTACGCCGTGAGCTGCCATATAACACAGCATCGTTGCTGTCAAAACCTCGTCTGGATATGAGTATTTCGGCAGTTCTCTGTGCAACTTTTTGAGATTCTTTTTGTTCTCGTCATCCAGTATTTCTCTTAAATCAGCAGCAGCGACAATCTTATTGCCCCCCATGTTGGTAACAAACGACGTATTGACAGACGCGCCGTTTTCATACACAACTCCGCACCCGCACGCCACATAGTTTGCCGAGCCTCGCATAATTCCGAGGAGCGTAAGCGTCGGAGCAAACAGAAAAAAGTTGATTCTCTTGCTTGTGTACCACTCGCAGATTTCTGAAATAATGGAAAAAGGTGGATTGTCTATCACAACACACCCGGAAGGGTATTTCTCGCTTTTATAATCTCCGCCCGGATAAAACGGGCGCACAATCGCGGCATTGCCAATTTCGTACTTCTCAGCCGCCCAATCTCTTACTGCGTCGTAGATGTTATCTGGCGTGTAGCAATCGTCCGTTGTTTTCTTCGCTTCAAACTTTTTCAGAAACTCTTGATATTCTTCGTCATCGTCCGAAAGTTCCCCGCGCTCCATTCGTTCTCTAAATTCCTGTTCACGTTCTTCGTTAGTAAGTTCCGTTTCGTCGGTATCTCGGAAATCCCAGTCAAAATCAAACGCCGACAAATCCAGCCCAGGCAGCTCGTCAGCCAGGAGGTCAAAGTCCCAGTCGCTCTCGTTGCTTTTATTATCCACCAGCCGCAGGGCGTTCACCTGCTCCGGTGTCAGATCATCCACGCAGACACAGGGCACTTCTTCCATGCCCAGCTTCTGAGCAGCCAACGCTCTGCAATGCCCAATGACGATAACTCCATCACGGTCAATCACAATCGGCTGCACAAAGCCGTATTGCTTGATGCTCTCCGCAACATTGTTGATTTGCCGTTTATCGTGCTTTTTTGCGTTGCCGGCATACGGCACAATATCCGCAAGCCGCCGTTTTGTGATTTCCATGCTTTCCTCCTGTTTTGTCACCAGCCCCCGCCCCTTGGACTTACATAGCAGACTTTACCCGCCCCGAAGGGCCACAACGCCGCCCACATTTGGCGTTATTCTTTCCATTGGCCGTCTTTCTCGCTTAGATTGTCACACGCTACCGACAACTACGCTCCGAAAAGTCGTAGCCCCTATTCCGTCAGGTCAAACCGGTCTTGACGCATCAAGACAAGCGCAGTTTTCAGCGAGCTTTGTCATTTCCATGTGAGCCATGACGACAACGGTCTCACATTGTCCGGGCGCTACCCGGCCACTGGCACAGACGGTGGGGCTCGGACCCACGACATACCGGCTCACGAAGTCCGGTGCTTTACCAACTGAGCTACGTCTGCGTATGTCCCCGCTGGGCCACATCGTTGAGAGGTGCGCGGGGTCCTGTGCCGCATGAGAGGTGCGACCTCTCGGCCCTGATCGTGGGCTGCATCGTGCGTGCGGCAAATCGCGGGGGGGCGGTGTGAAAAGATGAAAAGCACCGCGCCCCGCTATGGCGCAGGAGGTAAACGCCATAAATGAGAGAACCGCAAAGGCTTTTACACCTCTGCGGTTCAATTTTCTCATGATTGCAATACCCTTACTCACTTATAAGTGAGTTTTGCAAAATATTTTTATAAACTTTTTGGATAGTCCGACCTGCCAAGCAGGTAGTCAATCGACACGCCGAAATAATCAGCAATGCTTATCAGCGCGTCCATTGACGGTTTCTGCGTCCCCATCTCATAGCGCTTGATGGTGTTACGGTTCAGCCCGCACAGCTCAGACAGAACGCAGCGCGTTAATTGCTGGCGTTCGCGTAACCTCCGCAGCCGATCAGGAAACGTGCTCATCGCATCACCTCAATCATCTCCCGCGCTGTTGATCAGCCTGTCAAGATAGAATCTCGCCTTTCGCAGATCTTCCTTGCCGTTTTTCAGCGGCCAGCGCCACATGTACTTGAGCACCTGTCCCGTCAGCCATGCTTGCATCGGGTCTTTCTGGCACGTCAATGCGGCCGCAATGGCGTCGATGCACTCGACCCCTCCCGCCGTGTAATGCGCGGGGTGACTTACATTGTCATGCTCGATGCACGGGCTATTGGCAGGTGCGCTCCCTCTCGGCGGTGTACTCCATTTAAACGGATCGTTACTCATGGCGCGCCACCTTCCGCTTCACCCACGCCCACAGGTTTCTCCACGGATGGGATTCTGCGTAATTGGCGCGCTGCTCGGCGTTGTAGCGCTTGTCACGCATTACATCAATGACCGTCCCCTTAAAAGCAAGATCGTCGTTCGCCCGCCCAAGCGCCGCCTCAGTATCGGCGAGCTTATTTCGCAGCACATCTGCGTCCGCTTTCAGGTTTGCGATCTCGTTCTCTCGGGTGATGGCCTCGCCGTTCATCTGGTCAAGCTTTTCCGTCAGCGTGCCGATTTCTCCGCGCAGTTTTTCATTTTCCTCGGCCAGTTTTACTCCGGCCTTAAAATGTGCCGCCGCCTCGGCTTCCGCCGCTTCCTGCCTTTCGGTGGCTTCCTCCACCATCTTCGCCATCTGGTCTTTGGTGTACTTCTTTACGTTGATGCTCATAGCTTGGCTCCTTCCATTTTCATCTGTTCTTCCCGTCCCCGGTCGCTCACGATGCTCACGACCTTGCAGTCACCATATTGCTCAATATCCATGGCGATGCGCTCCTTGATGCCCTGCGCGTCAGCGGCGGGGACGTTGGCTTTAATCGTGATCGTCAGCATATACGTTCCCTTTCACGTGCTCTTTCCACCACAGATATTCTTTGCGCTCTCGTCGATATTCAAAAATCAGGCTTTCCGCCTTGCAGATATCGCGGAATCTGTTGCTTGCTGCAATCCATGCAGTCTCAACCAGCCACCATAAAAAGCATAACGCTGCAAGAATCGCTGCAATGCCGCCAATCGCTATAAAGAACATTCCAACGCCTTCAACAAAAGATTCCATTCGTTACACCTCCTTCGGCTCGCCGTAGCTGCAAAAATCGGTGCTGCCCACATTGCGTCTATTACATGGCGCGCGCCTGTTGTGACACGTCAGCGTCCCCGGCTTACCGTATCGCTGGGTAAGCTCTGACGGCAATGTGCTGTGCGCGCAGTCCTTGCACCGCGTCACGACCACAGCATCGACGGTGGGAGCAGCGGCCACAATGGGCAAAGCAATTTCGTCCCTATCTGCGTTGTCGTACCACGGCTCGTCATCAAGCTTTTCCCATAGCACGTCGCCATCAATCAGCCGCATCGCTGTCACCTCCGTCCATTTTTGCAGAGTTCTCCACAAAGTTGCGGACTCTGGCCGCGCAGGAGAGGCACAGTTGTTTCTCCGCAGAAAATGGTGTCTTAAAATTCACAACGCCGTAGTGATTGAAATCCAGATTCACACCGTCAACCTCGTAGTCAATCTCGCGCCCGCACATATCACAGAACACTTTAACCATCAACTATTCCCTCCGTCCATCTTGGCCCCGCAGTAATAGCAAAAACGGCACTCATTCTCAAAGATTGCATCGTGTGCATCATCTGTCGGAATATCCACGCCGCAGTTTGAGCACTTTCCATCTACCCACCGCCCATGCACCACCGGCGCAACGTCGGCGGCGGGAAACGCTGCGATGACAGCATATACTCCATCCGCAAATAGTCTTTCTACCAAACCATGTTCTCCAAGCCCCATTTTCTTGAATTTGGTAATGAGCGCTTCCCGCTCAATGCATTCAGCCATCTTCATCCCCTCCAAATTCCGCCTCGTACAGTATATATAGCACTCTTCTGGGCTGTTGCCATCTACTGTTTCAAGTATTGCTTCTCCGCCGCAGAACGGGCAAGGTTTCAGGTCATACATCCTTCGTCGCCTCCACATAGCACCAGCTCTGAGGCGGGCGCTTGATTGTCCGGCCGTCACAGTCCATTTTGCTGTAGTTGTAATAAGGACAGGCACAGCAATCCGACTCGACTTTACATAGACCCTTGAACTCGCTCAGTTTCTTCGGCGTATCGTAGATTTTTAGGTCGGAGATGTGCCAGCCATAGCCGGTTCTCCCGTTGCCGATGTAGTCAGCAAGCTCCTCGTATGTAAGACAAGATCGCTCCATGTGCTCGAAAAACCAGTTCTGAATGCCACCATTGTCGAAAACATTGATGGGAAATATCCGGTCGCACACAAACTCGCCGATTACCTTACCATTTCCAAGTGGGCAGTTCAGTGATTTCATCGACCCCGTATCTAAGTAGTCCTGCATCAGACGTTCCGGTGAAATAGGAATGTTCAGGTCAGGTCTACCGCTGGTGCAGTAGATATAGCACTTAAACGGCGTTTCCAACTTCGGACGGGTCTTTCGCACCTCAACGGTTTTCTCACCGCTGATAATCTTCTCGCACCACTTCGGGCGGATGCTCAACATAACAACCTTACTCATTTCTTCATCGCCTCCAATGCTCTTATATTCGTCTCTGTCAATGTGCGGTTGCTTGCAATATATGTTACAGCCTCACTTCTGTTTTGGCAGGCTACACACTCACACCTATTGCAACTACTTGACGTGTTTTCTCGAAAAGGGCATGAATAATTAAAGCAATCCACTATTTCATCGCCTCCAATGCCGCTTCCGCCTCCTCGCGGGTCAGGAATACGGTCTTGCCAAATCCGTTTAGCGATACGCCATACTCCCGCCCTCTGGCGCCTATTGGCTCAAGGCCAATAAAGCCGATTTTATTGCCCATACCAATCTGCTTGACCTCGCACTCGCTTATATGCTTATCCGTGTCCATCAAGGCGAACACCCGCTGGCCCACCTTGCACGGCAGCACCACCAGCCGCCCGTCCTTGTCGGCTTTCAACAGCTCCCGAATCCGTTCTGCCTTTGACGTGTCATCGCTAAAGGCAGATTCAATGATTACCTTTGCGTTTTCGCACTGTTCCGGCGTCAGTCTCGTGTCCTCGTAGGCGGCGAGGCGATTGATGATGTCCCGGATATCAGCGTCGCTGTAAGCTTCGATTAAGTCCCCAGATAATTTGCTGATATACGGCTCTTTCGGGCGATACGTCAGTCGTTCCATCACTCCGCCTCCTGCATCTTACTAATCACTTTTCGAATCACATCGCCGCCGTAAGCGTCTTTTGTCAGCTCCAAAAACTTCGTCAGCGTCATCATGCCGTGCTCAAGGTCAACACCGTGATCGCGGGCAAACTGCTTTCGCCCCATGTCGCACGAGCCAGTCAGGCGGTGATGCCAGTCATAAAAATACTGTGTCGGATATGCTTTCTCGCGGTCTGTTTCGCGCAGAAACGTGTCAATGCGTTCATCTTCCGGCATATCCTCGAAAAGCTTGTCTCGCAGTGCCTCCATTGCTTCGCGCAGCGTTTCCCCGTGTGCAAAAACATTGTCTTGCTTGACGATGTAGCACGGCGTGAGCGTCAAATCACCGTTCAGGATTGCCCCGTGCGCGGTGTTGCCGCGCACGGAACGAATCAGCGTATTGACACCGTCGATTTTATAGACAGCTTCCCCATTGAAGTTTTTAATGCCGTAGCCGTCGCCGGAGCCGTAGCCGTAGCCGGAGCCGGGGGCGCGGCCGGGGCGGCCCCACAGAAATGA
>OGPS01000412.1_pt1 | contig 41641 bp, 34 predicted proteins | sample 1552931 | NCBI WGS metagenome assembly OGPS01 (sample SAMEA2580252, study PRJEB22360) | human gut metagenome | biome: human gut; feature: human-associated habitat; material: faeces | place: Denmark | collected 2008/2010 | reverse complement strand
AAGCCGTCATGAAAAACCCGCTGGAAGTTCGAAACCTCCGGCGGGTTTATTCGCTGCAGAATTTGCAGTTCTTATTCGTCCTTGACTGCCGTTCCCTTTTGAGCCTTCAGCAGATCGCGGATCTCGCGCAGAAGCTCAAGTTCTTCAGCCGAAGGAGCCGGAGCGGGCGCCGGGGCCGGCTGGGGAGCCGGGGCGGCCTTGGGTTTGGGCGAGAGGTCGATCTTGCCGAGGAACTTCGGCTGCTGGATCTCGTCCTTCACGCTGATGACGTTGCTCTTGATGACCACCTCTTTCTCCTCCTCGCGCTCCTGCTTGCGGGTCTGCTCGAGGGTGATGGTCGCCTGTTTCTGGGAGATGCGCTCGCGGATCGAGTTGCGGGCACCTGCGGCACTGCGGTTCGAGCCGAACTCCTTCTCCAGCACGGCATAGGTGTCGGCATCGACCAGCGCGTTGGGCGACCCGTCGTTCTTGATGCCCTTCTTGTGCAGGAAGTCCGTGATGGTGTTGATCCCCACGTTGAACTCCTTGGCAACCTGAATGAGCCTTAATCTTCTTTCATTACTCATATGGTATTCTCTCCTTTCTTGCTGTTTTGGTTATTCGAACTCGGCCTTGAGAATTTCGACCACCTTCTGAGCCTGCTCCAGCTCGAGGTCGGCGCGTGCGGCAATCTCCTCGACGGGCAGCTCGAGCACGCTCTTGGCCGTGTCGCAGCCGGCAGCCTTCAGGGCGTCGATGATCCAGCCGTCGATCTCGTCGGCGAACTCCGTGAGGGCCACGTCCTCCTCCTCGATCTCGCGGTAGACGTCTATGTCGTAGCCGGTGAGCATCTTCGAGAGGCGGATGTTCAGGCCGCCCTTGCCGATGGCAAGCGACACCTGGTCGGGCTTCAGGTAGACCGAGGCAGTCTTCTTCTCCTCGTCGATGGTGATCGACGAGATCTTCGCGGGGTTCAGCGCGCGCTGGATCATCAGCTGCGGGTTGGCCGTGTAATTGACCACGTCGATGTTCTCGTTGCGCAGCTCCTTGACGATCGAGTAGATGCGCGAACCCTTCATGCCGACGCAGGCGCCCACCGGGTCGATGCGTTCGTCGTAGGACTCGACGGCCACCTTGGCGCGCTCGCCGGGGATGCGGACGATCTTCTTGATGGTGATCAGTCCGTCGAAGATCTCGGGAACCTCCTGCTCGAACAGGCGCTCGAGGAACTGGTTGGCCGTGCGCGAAAGGATGATGCGCGGCTGGTTGTTGTTCATCTCGACCGACTTGACGATGGCCTTGATCGTGTCGCCCTTGCGGTAGAAGTCGTTGGGAATCTGCTCGGCTTTCGGAAGGATGAGCTCGTTCTCCTCGTCGTCGAGGATCAGCACCTCCTTCTTCCATACCTGGTAGACCTCGCCGGTGACGATCTCGCCGACCTTCTCCGAGTACTTCTCGTAGAGGTTGGCCTTCTCCAGGTCGAGGATCCGCGAGGCGAGGTTCTGGCGCAGCGACAGCACCGTGCGGCGGCCGAACGACGAGAGCTTGATCTCGTCGGCGTATTCGTCGCCGATTTCATAGGTCGGGTCGATGGCCTTGACCTCCGACACGGCGATCTGGGTGTTGGGGTTCTCCACGGCCCCGTCCTCGACGACCGTGCGGTTGCGCCAGATCTCGAGGTCGCCCTTCTCGGGGTTGATGATCACGTCGAAGTTCTCGTCCGTTTCGTACTGTTTCTGGAGCGCGTGGCGGAAGACGTCCTCCAACACGCCGATCATCGTCGATTTGTCGATGTTCTTCAGCTCTTTGAACTCGGCAAAGTTGCTGATCAAATTCAGGTTGTCCATGAGTGCGTTATCTTGTTTTTAATCAATTGCTACTTGAAGTCGAGATACTCCTTCGTGTATTTGATCTCGCCGAAGGCGTAGCGCTTCGACACCTTGACCAGCTGCTTGCGCTTCTTGCCCTCGACGGCCTGTTTCTCTTCGTAAGAGAGGTCGATGCCCTCCTCGTCGGCGCCGTCGAGTTTGGCCAGCAGCTTCACGCCATTGTTCAGCAGCACCTCGACCGACGATCCGATCAGCCGGCGGTACTGCCGCAGGCAGCGCAGCTCGGAGCCGATGCCCGCCGACATGACCGTCAGCGAGAAGTCCTCCTCCTCGCGGTCGAGGTCGGCCTCCACGGCGCGGCTCAATGCCGCGCAGGCGTCGATCGACACCGACGTGTCGCCATCGACCGTCAATTCGATTTCGTTGCCGGCCGAGCAGCGGCACTCCACAACGAACAGATCCGTGCCGGCCAGGTGCCGTTCCGCGGATTCCGTAATTTTCTGTATCTCGATCATATCGTTGGTTTTCAGTGGTGTATAACTATGAAATAAGGGGACATTCCGTCCCCTTATCGTGCATCCTGCAGTCTTTCGACACGCAAATATAGTAAAAATTTCCGATATTCAATCGTTTGATCCGATTTTTTATCTTTCATCTTCCTGCGGCGCCTTTGTCCGAACTCCGGACATGCGGCCGCCGTCGGGTGCCTTACGCCTCGGCGTTGCGCGATTCGTAGGGCTTGATGATGCCGCGCTTCGAAGAGCGGATGAAGGCCAGCAGCGAGTCGCGCTCGGGGCTTTGCGGCACCTGACGCTCCACTTCGTCGCATCCGGTCATGTAGTTCAGGCCGCTCTGGAAGAGGATCCGGCAGGCGTCGTGGATCTCGCCGATGCGCTCGGGCGTGAAGCCGCGGCGCGAAAGTCCGATCTTGTTGATGCCCGCGTAGCGGAGCGTGTCGTTGCGGACGATGACAAAAGGCGGAAGGTCCTGTCCGAGCAGGGCGCCGCCCTGGATCATCGAGTGTTCGCCGATGTGCGTCCACTGGTGGATGGCCGCATGTCCGCCGATCACCACCCAGTCGCCTACATGCACCTCGCCTGCCAGCGAGACGCGGTTGGCGATTACGCAGTGCGAGCCCACCACGCAGTCGTGGGCCACATGGACGTAGGCCATCAGCAGGTTGTGCGAGCCGACGCGCGTGGTGCCCGTCGAGGCCGTGCCGCGGCTGATGGTGACGTATTCGCGGATGTCGTTGCAGTCGCCGATCTCGCAGGTCGTGGCCTCGCCGACGAACTTCAGGTCCTGCGGCAGGCAGGAGATCGAGGCGGCGGTGTGGATTTTGCAGCCGCGGCCGATGCGTGCGCCGTCGTGGATCACGGCACCGGGGCCGATCCAGCAGTCGTCGCCGATCACGACATCGCCTGCGATGTAGGCGAACGGTTCTACCGTCACGTTGGCGCCGATACGGGCGTCGGGATGGACGTATGCCAGTTTGCTGATCATTGTTGTTTCGGGGTTTTGTTCTTGACGATCTGGGCCATCAGCTCGGCTTCGCAGGCCAGTGACTCGCCGACGAAGGCCTTGGCCTCGACGAGCGCCACGCCGCGGCGGATGGGTTCCAGCAGGTGGATTTCGAATTGGAGCGTATCGCCCGGAACGACCTTGCGCTTGAACTTCGCATTGTCGATCTTCATGAAATAGGTCGAGTAGTTCTCCGGGTCGGGCACCGTGTTGAGCACCATGATGCCGCTGCACTGGGCCATCGCCTCGATGATCAGCACGCCCGGCATGACCGGCTCCTCGGGGAAGTGGCCCACGAAGAAGGGTTCGTTCATCGTGACGTTCTTGATGCCGGCCACCGACGTGGCGTCGCAGTGGAAGATGCGGTCCACGAGCAGGAAGGGCGGGCGGTGGGGCAGCATGCGCCGGATGGCGTTGATGTCGTAGAGCGCCGGCTTGCGGCAGTCGTAGGTGTAGCGGGGTTTCTCGCCGGCCTTGCGGATCGTGCGCTTGAGCTGCTTCATGAACTCCGTGTTGGCGAAGTGGCCCGGGCGGGTGGCCCATACGCGGCCCTTGATCCGCACGCCGAGCAGGGCGAAGTCGCCCAGCAGGTCGAGCAGCTTGTGGCGGGCCAGCTCGTTGTTGCAGCGCAGCTCGAGGTTGTTCAGGTAACCGGCCTTGATCTCGATGTCGGGCTTGTTGAAGAGCTTCTTGAGGTGGTCGAGCTGCTCCTCGGGAACGGGGTTCTCGACCACGACGATGGCGTTGTCCAGGTCACCGCCCTTGATCAGATTCATCTTCATGAGCGGCTCGAGTTCGTGCAGGAAGACGAACGTGCGGCACGGGGAGATCTTCGAGGCGTAGTCGTCGCCCGGCTCGAGCGTCGCGTACTGGTTGCCGATCACCTTCGAGTTGTAGTCCACATGGACCGAGACGGAGAATTCGTCGTCGGGGTAGAGGATGATCGCCGTGCCCTTTTCGGGAATCGTGTAGACCATCTTCTCGGTCACGTGATAGTAGTTGCGCTCGGCATCCTGATCCACGAGCCCCGTTTCGGTGATGGCGCGGGCGTATTCGCGGGCCGAACCGTCGAGGATCGGGGTCTCCGGGGCGTCGATGTCGATCAGGGCGTTGTCCACGCCGAGGGTCCAGAGGGCCGACATAACGTGCTCGATGGTGCTGACACGGTGGCCGCCGGCTTCGATCGTCGTGCCGCGCGAGGTGTCCACCACGTAGTCGCAAAGTGCCGGGATCTCCGGCTGTCCTTCGATATCGGTGCGGCGGAATACGATGCCCCGGCCGGCTTCTGCGGGATGGATCGTCATCGTCACCTGCACGCCCGTATGCAGTCCCTTTCCCGAGAACGAGATCGGGGCCTTCAGCGTTTGTTGTTTCGTTGACATAAGTGGTTCTTTGTAATAATTATCGGCAAAGATAATGCATGTCGGTCGCAAAACCAAATTTCCGGTTCATTTCGCTTGTCGGGGTTAATTTTCGGGCAAGGTGGCGAAAACCGATAAAAATCGCTATTTTTGCCCTGCGAAATCCGAACAGAACATGAGTCCGAAACCAGAAACGAATCCGTTGGACCCCGTCGGGGCGTCAGCCGCGCCGCAGCGGGAGGGCGGAGCCGTCGCGGGACCGGCCGCAGGCGAGGAGCTGGAGCTCATCGACCTGGGCGGCGGGTCGGAGTGCGCCGGACGGCCGGCGCAGGGCGGTATGCGGGCTACGGACTCCTCCGCCGTCCGGCGTACCGGGGAGGATGCGGGGCCGGAGGTCATCGAACTCGATGACGACGCCCCGGTGTCGGTCGCACCGCCACGGCTCTTCCCGGCCGGAGAACCGTTCGGTGACCGCCGTCCGGCCCAAAAGCCGCAGCGCGGAGAGAGACGCGGGGACGGAGTGGAACGGATTTCGGAAGGAGCTGCGGAAGAATCGGCTGCCGGGGCGAAACCGGCTGCGGGGGAGGAGTTCCCTCCGAAGGGGGTTCGGACCGGGGATCAGGCCGGAGCGCCAGGTCCGGAGGCGGGCCGCCGCCGGGAGCCGCCCTGCGGCGGTACTCCGGTGCAGCGGAACGGCGCAAAGCCGCGCAAACCGCGCCTGCAGCTGCCCTTCGACAACCGGCGCGAGGATGCCGGATCGTGGGCCTACGACCACCGGATCGGGTTGTGCGTCACGCTGATCGCCTATCTGGTGCTGATGATCGTCTTCGTCTCGTCGAAGATCGTCATCGGGGAGCGTCCTCACCAGCAGGGCATGTATATCGAACTGCAGTCGCTGGCCGAACTCGAGGCCGAGCGGGCCCGGCTCGAGCAGGAGGTGCGCGAGCGGCAGGCCGCCGAGGAGTTTGACTGGCGGAGCGTCCGCAATACGGTCTCGAATGAAAACGAACTCAACGAGCAGCTCAAGGACGACCGCGGCACCAATACCGCGGCGCTGAACGATGCAGCTGCCGCGGCCGAGGAGCGGATGCGGGCCAACCGCGAGGCCTACGAGCAGGGCCTGGCCGAGGAGGCGGCGATCCGTCGCGGCCGCACGGCCGACGAGGCGTCGGGCGAACACCGCGACCGCAAGGTCAAGGGTCGGGTGACGGTGTCGTTCTCGCTGACCGATCCGGTGCGGCAGTCGGTCGATCTGAGCATACCGGCCTACCGCTGCGAAGGCGGCGGCGAGGTGGTGGTGGCCATCACGGTCAGCCGGGGCGGCGAGGTGATCGGCGCCCGGATCGTCTCGGGCGGCGACGACTGCATGCGCGAGGCCGCCCTGCATGCCGCACGTGTTTCGACCTTCAACATCGACCCGAAGGCGCCGGCCCGCCATCAGGGAACCATCACCTATACCTTTATCCCCCAGTAGCCGGATTCCGATGCCGCATTTGCCCCGTGCGCCCCGGTGGTGCGTTCGGCTCCTTTTGCATGCGTTTCCCGCCTGTTTTGTCGGCAGGTGCCGAGAATGCGGGAAATTTGTCGTACCTTTGTTCCCGATGCGCCGGAGCGGATACGCGGCAGACGACCGTGCCGCCGGCACTGTATCCCCGATTCGAAACGCATTTGACTCATGATCAGTCTCACTGGTGAAAATATCGTATTGATCGGCGCCCTGCTGCTCTTTGTGGCGGTGGTCGCCGGCAAGCTGGCCTACCGTTTCGGTGCCCCGGCCCTGCTGCTCTTCCTCGGGGTCGGCATGCTCTTCGGCCTGGACTTCATCTCCTACCGCTCGACCGACATCACGCAGTTCATCGGCATGATCTCGCTCTGCGTGATCCTCTTCACGGGCGGCATGGACACGAAGGTCTCCGAAATCCGCCCCATTGTCGGGCCGGGTGTCGTGCTGGCGACGGTGGGCGTGCTGCTCACGGCCCTCATCCTGGCCGGATTCGTGTGGCTCATCGCTCCGTGGATCGGCCTCGAGATGCCCTTCGCGCTGGCCCTGCTGCTGGCCTCGACGATGTCTTCGACCGATTCGGCGTCGGTCTTCTCGATCCTGCGAAGCAAGAAACAGGGGTTGAGGCAGCACCTCCGTCCGTTGCTCGAGCTCGAGAGCGGCTCGAACGACCCGATGGCCTACATGCTCACCGTTCTGCTTGTCGGTGTGCTCTCGGGACCGGCATCGGGGCATGTGGACCTCGGTGTGGGCATGCTCTATCTGGTCGTGCAGCTGGTCGTCGGCGCCCTGTCGGGCTACCTGATCGGGCGGCTGGCCGTATGGACGATCAACCGCATCAACCTGGTCAATCACTCGCTCTACGTCGTGCTGCTGCTGGCCTTCGTCTTCTTCTCGTTCGCCTTTACGGACCTCATCCGCGGCAACGGCTATCTGGCCGTCTACCTCGCCGGACTGGTGGTCGGCAACCACAAGCTGGTGCAGAAACGGCCCCTTACGGTCTTCTTCGACGGGTTCACGTGGGTGATGCAGATCGTGATGTTCCTGACGCTGGGCCTCTTCGTGAACAGCAAGGAGCTGCTGGAGCCCGATGTGCTGATCCTGGGGCTCTCCGTGGGGGCGTTCCTGATCCTCGTGGCCCGGCCGCTGGCTGTCTTCGCAAGCCTGGCGCCGTTCCGCAACTTCTCGACGCGGGCGCGGCTCTATGTCTCGTGGGTCGGGCTGCGCGGGGCCGTGCCGATTCTCTTTGCCATCTATCCGCTCATGGGCAACGTCGAGTATGCCGACCTGCTCTTCAATGTGGTCTTCCTCTCGACGATCCTCTCGCTCGTCGTGCAGGGTACGACCGTCAGCGGCATGGCCAACCTGCTGGGTCTGGCCTACGAGGAGCGGGAGCCGGCCTTCGGCGTGGACATGAGCGAGCAGGTGAAGTCGGCGCTCACGGAGGTCGAGGTGAACGAGAGCATGCTCGAGAGCGGGCGGACGCTGCGCGAGATCGTGCTGCCGGAGAATACGCTGGTGATGATGATCTGCCGCGACGGCGACTACTTCGTGCCGCAGGGCAAGACCGAACTGCACCTGGGCGACAAGCTGCTGGTCATCTCGGACCGCTCGGAGGAGCTGGCGACAACCTATCGCGAGATGGGTATCGACGATGTGATGAAGCTCGGGAACTGACCCCGGTCCGTATGGATATGCGCAGCCCCGTCCGACACATCGGACGGGGCTGTGTCTGTATGCCGGGATCAGAGTTCCGCCAGCCGGCGGCGGGCCGCGTCGAATTCTGAAACCAGGTTCCGGACGACCTCGCCGGCCGGAGGCAGGTCGCGCAGCAGCGAGGCGACCTGTCCGATCTCCAGTTCGCCCTCCGTGAGTTCGCCGTCGAAGATGCCGCGTTTCGAACGCCCGCGGCCCAGCAGTTCGGAGAGCTCTCCGGCCGTGGCGCCGCGCGCTTCGGCCTCCTCGACGGCGCGGCAGAATTCGTTGCGGACCAGCCGGGTGGGGCTGAGCTTCTTGAGCGCGAGGATCGTGTCGCCCTCACAGAGGGAGGTGCAGCGGCGCTTGAAGGCTTCGCTGGCCGAACTCTCCTCGGTGAGTGCGAAGCGTGTGCCGATCTGCACGCCCTCGGCGCCGAGGGCGAAGGCGGCCAGCATGCCGCGGCCCGTGGCGATGCCGCCCGCGGCCAGCAGCGGCAGCGAGACCGCTGCCCGGACGTGGGGCACGAGCACCATCGTCGAGGTCTCCTCGCGGCCGTTGTGCCCTCCGGCCTCGAAGCCTTCGGCCACGACGGCATCGACCCCGGCCTCCTCGCTTTTGCGGGCGAAGGCGGAACTCGAGACCACGTGGGCCACCTTGCAGCCGGCCTCGTGCAGCCGTGCGGTCCACCGTTTCGGGCTGCCTGCCGAGGTGAAGACCACAGGGACGCGTTCCTCGATGATAACTTCCATGATCTGGTCCGTATAGCGGTACATCTGCGGGACGTTCACGCCGAAGGGTTTGTCGGTCGCCGCGCGGCAGCGGCGGATGTGTTCGCGCAGCAGTTCGGGAGTCATCGACCCCGAGCCGATGAGCCCCAGTCCGCCCGCTTCGCTGACGGCGGCCGCCAGCCTCCAGCCGCTGCACCAGACCATGCCGCCCGAGACGATCGGGTAGCGGATGCCGAACAGGGCGCAGATTCTGTTTCCGTTCTCCATGACGATCTCTTTTCTGTTTTTCATTGGGGGTTTCCCGGTCAAAAATAGTGAAAAAACGAAAGACGGCATGCAGCAAGGGTCTCATGTCGCGCGAAATGATTATATTTATACTCGTTTGTTGCACCTTACTCCCAAACTCGAATCCGTATGCTTCGAAAATCGTTTCTTGCCGTTCTCCTTTTCGTGTCGGCCGGTCTGCTGCCGGCGTCGGCGCAGCGTTGGACGATGGATCCTGCCGGACACGGCATCGTGTGGCGGGTGGACGGGGCCGTACCCCATGCCGACCACATCGAGATGAGCGGTCAGCGCATGGCCTGCGTCCTGCGTTGGGGCGTCGGCGCGGACAGCGCCTTTCGGCTCGAGCGCTCGCTCGTCTTCCCGCTGCTGCGTACCGTGCCGAACAACACGCACGCCAGCCTGATGTTCCGTCTGGCGACGGACATTCCCGCGCTGCTGGCCATCGACGGGCTCGCCCTGCAGGCCGAGCGGGTCGATACGGTGGCGATCGACGGCGGACTCGAGGTCCGCAGCCGCTGGTACACGGGCGGGCACAACATCGGGGCGGCCCGGACCGCGGCGGCCGGGCCGGCAATCGCCATGACGCGCCGCATCTTCCCCTCGCGGGAGCTGCCCGTGCTGTGCGAGCGCTATGTCGTGCGCAACATCGCCCGGCGCAGGCTGACGGTATACGTTCCGGAGTTCTCGCAGCGTTTCGAGACCGATCCCGACAAGGGGGTGGAGGGGAGCTACTGCGTGCGGGCCGACCTGGCGGGGAGCGGCCGTTACAGCCTTGCGCCGGGAGATTCGCTCTGCTTCGATGCGGTTTTCCAGGCCGGACGTGCGGGTGACGGGCCGCTGATGCCGGATGTTGCGGCCGAATATGCCGCACGTATGGATTTCGTGCGCCGCGACATCGATGCCGCGCTGGTGCTCGAGACTCCCGATCCGGTTATCGACCGCCTGTTCCGTTTTGCCAAGCTCCGGGCCGCCGAGAGCATCATCCTCACCCGCGGCGGCTACATGCATGCGCCCGGCGGCGAATCCTACTACGCCGCCATCTGGGCCAACGACCAGGCCGAATACGTCAATCCCTTCTTTCCGTTCCTCGGATACGACATCGGGAATGCCTCGGCGTTCAACGCGTTCCGGCATTTTGCCCGCTTCATGAATCCCGGATACGAGCCGCTGCCCAGCTCGATCATCGCCGAAGGCGACGATGTCTGGAACGGGGCAGGCGACCGCGGCGATGCGGCGATGATCGCCTATGGGGCGGCCCGCTATGCCCTGGCGCGCGGCGATCGGACCGAGGCCGAGGCGTTGTGGCCGCTGGTGACGTGGTGTCTGGAGTATTGCCGTCGGCAGCTGACCCCCGAGGGGGTCGTGGCCTCCGATTCCGACGAGCTCGAAGGACGCTTCCCTGCGGGGCGGGCCAACCTCTGCACCTCCTCGCTCTACTACGACGCCCTGCTGTCGGCTGCCGCACTGGGACGCGAACTCGGTGCGCCGCGCTCCGAGACGGCGCGCTACGGCCGGCAGGCACGGGAGCTGGCCGAGGCCGTGGAACGCTGCTTCGGCGCCGAAGTGGGCGGGTACCATACCTATCGCTACTACGACGGGAACACGCTCCTGCGCTCGTGGATCTGCATGCCGCTGATCGTCGGGCTGGGCGGCCGGGCCCGCACGGAGGGAACGGTCGAGGCGCTGCTCGGCCCCGAACTGCTCACCGACGACGGATTGCTGACCGAGCAGGGCAGTGCTACCTTCTGGGACCGCTCGACGCTCTATGCCCTGCGCGGCATCTACCGGGCCGGACAGGCCGACCGGGCCACCGAGTTCCTCCACAACTACTCCGAGCGCCGTCTGCTGGGCGAGCACGTTCCCTATCCGATCGAGGCGTGGCCCGAAGGGTCGCAGCGCCACCTATCGGCCGAGAGCGGACTCTACTGCCGGATCATCACCGAGGGCCTTTTCGGCATTCGGCCCGTCGGGTTCCGGTCGTTCGACCTGACCCCTTCGCTGCCTGAGTCCTGGAATCGGGTGGAACTGCGCCGCATCCGTGCCTTCGGCTCGGAGTTCGGCCTGCGGATCGAGCGAACCGACGGCGGGCGCCTCCGCATCACCCTTTCGGAGCAGGGCCGCAAACCGGTCGTGTTCGGAGTTCGTGAGGGCGAAACACAACGAGTTACCTTAAAAAACAATCCCGTATGAACCGATTCCTCCGAATCTTCGGCGCGGCGGCCGTGACCCTGTCTCTCTGGAGTGCCCCGACAGCGGATGCCGCAGCCGGGAAGACCGTTTACCTGAAGGATTTCCTTGCGCCGGGCGATGCCGAGCGCGATGCCGTACCTGCCGTGCGGGCTGCCCTGGAGCACTGCCTCGAGGTCGGCGCTTCGAGACTCGTCCTGCCCGGCGGGACGCTCCGCATGCTGCCCGACCGGGCTGCGGAGCGCTACCAGTACATCAGCAACAACAGCGAGGGCATGAAGCGCATTGCCTTCGACCTTCGGGGTCTGCGCGACTTCGAGATCGACGGCGCCGGGACCGAACTTCTCTTTTCGGGCTTCGTCTCACCGTTCAGCATCGAGGAGTGCGAGCGGATCGAGATCCATGACCTGAAGATCGACTACACGCGCACGTTTCACTCCGAGGGAATTGTCCGGGCTGCGGGCGACGGGTGGCTTGAGGTCTCCTTCCCCGGGGAGTACCGTTGCGAGGAGGTCAATGGGTGCCTGCATTTCTACGACGAGCGGGGAACGGATTACCCCTACTCGAACCTACTCGAATTCGATGCCGTGCGGCGCGAACCGGCCTTCCGGGCCCACGATTACTGGATTGCAGGCGGAACGATCCCGGCCCGCCGGTGCGGGGACGGGAATTGGCGGATCTACCGTCCGGACTTGAAGGCTGCGGTCGGCAACGTGATGGTCTTCGGCGCCACGGCCCGTCTGAACCCCGGCTTCACGATCGCCGATTCGCGCGGCGTGACGCTCCGCGACGTGGCGCTGTACCACTGCGGCGGCATGGGGGTCATCGCGCAGCGCAGCCGCGACATCGCGCTCGAGCGGATGGTCGTCACGCCGGCTCCCGGCAAGGACCGCATGGTCAGCATCACGGCCGATGCCACGCACTATGTCAATTGCGGCGGCTACATCCGCATGATCGACTGCGTGTTCGAGAACCAGAAGGACGACGCGACGAACATCCACGGCCTCTACATGGCCGTCGAGCGGGTCGAGGCTCCCGACCGTGCCCTGCTGCGCTGGTGCAACTCGGGACAGTACGGCGTCGATTTCCTCCGCGAGGGGATGGAGGTCGAACTGGTGGACAACCGCACGGTGGCCGCCTATGCCCGCCGGACGGTGAAGTCGGTGCGCCGGCTCAACAGCGTCTATACCGAGGTGACCTTCACCGAGCCGTTGCCCGACGGGACCGCTCCGAAACACGTCGTGGCGGCCGACGAAGGGTATCCCGACGTCGAGATCCGCGGCTGCCGGATGCGCGGCAACCGGGCGCGCGGCCTGCTGCTCGGCTCGCGCGGGCGGATCGTCGTCGAGGACAACTACTTCCACATCGCCGGTGCGGCGATCCTCTTCGAGGGGGATGCCAACTACTGGTTCGAACAGTCGGGCGTGCGCGATGTGGTGATCCGCGGCAACCTCTTCGAGAACGGCAACTACGGTTGCCCGTCGTGGGGCGCGGCCTGCATCGCCGTCGGCAGCGGCATCCCGGACCGGACCGGCGCACGCTACCACCGCAACATCCTCGTTGAGGGCAACACGTTCCGCGTCTCCGACCCGCGCATCGTCCACATCTACTCGGTCGATGGATTCCGCTTCACGCGCGACAATGTCATCGAGCATACGGACGAATACCCCTGTGCGCAGGAGGAAGCGGAGGCTTTTGTCGTCGATCAGTGCGACCGGGTGGAGATCGAGTCTCCCGAATACGGGAAAGGAAACAGACAACATGAAAAATAGGAAAAGATCATGAAAAGGTTTTGTCTGGCAGCTATGATGCTGCTGGCGGCGGCGCCGGTCGCCGCGCGGGTGAAGCTGCCCGCCGTATTGGGCAGCAACATGGTGTTGCAGCGCAACACGGAGGTCAATTTCTGGGGCGGGGCAACCCCGAACAGCCGCGTGCGGGTCACACCCTCGTGGAACGGACGGAGCTATGAGACCCGGGCCGACGATGCGGGCCGCTGGGCCCTGAAGGTGCCGACGGGCGAGGCCGGAGGCCCCTATACGGTGACGGTGAGCGATGGCGATCCGGTCGTGCTTGAGAACGTCCTTCTGGGCGAGGTGTGGATCTGCTCCGGTCAGTCAAACATGGAGATGCCCGTCGGCGGCTTTCTCCACCAGCCCGTCGAGGGGAGTGCCGAGGCCGTGGCCGCAGCCGGGGATTGCCCCGGCATCCGGATGTTCACCGTGCCGAAGGTCTCCTCGGAGAGCCCCCGGGAGGATTGCGAGGCCGCATGGCAGTGCTCCACGCCGGCATCGGTCCGCTCCTTCAGTGCCGTGGGGTATTTCTTCGGACGGATGCTCTGCCGGGTGCTCGACGTACCCGTCGGCCTGATCACCCCGAACTGGGGCGGTTCGGCCATCGAGGCGTGGATGACCGTTGAGGCGATCGACTCCACGCCGGGAATCGACCATGCCCTCGCCAAGTCGGGAACTTACGACAACAGCATTCCGCAGCGGCTCTACAACGGCATGATTCTTCCCGTCTGCCGCTTCACGGCCAAGGGGTTCATCTGGTACCAGGGCGAGTCGAACCGCCGCAACTGGTTCGACTACGAGGCGCTGCAGGTCTCGCTGGTCGATCTCTGGCGTGCGACGTGGGGCGACGGGCGGATGCCGTTCTACATCACGCAGCTCGCCCCGTATGCCTATGAGGGGGCTTCGCTGCGTTCGCTGCCGCTTGTCGTCGAGGCGCAGTACCGTGCCGCCGCACGGCTCGAACATGCAGGCGTGGCGGCGACGACCGATCTGGGAACGCCTGCATGCATCCACCCCGCGCGCAAACGCGAGGTGGGGGAGCGCCTGGCCTGGCTGGCGCTGGCGAACGACTACGGCATCGAGGGGCTGCCGGCTCCGGCTCCGACCTTCCGGGAGATGGAGCGTCGCGGCGACAAACTGCTGCTCCGTTTCGATAACCTGTCGCCTTCGGACGACTGGAGCGGCGCGGACAGCTTCGTGGGCTACGGCCCCGAAGGGGAGCTGCGGCTCGGAGGTTTCGAGGTGGCCGGGACCGACAGGGTGTTCCATCCCGCCGAGGGACGGGTGCTGTGGGGCGACGGACGCATCGAGGTCTCCTCTCCCGAGGTGGCCGAACCGGTCGCCGTGCGCTATGCTTTCCGCAACTGGTGCCCCGAGGCCAATGTCTTCACGACCTCCGGGCAGCCGCTCGCGCCTTTCCGGTCGGACGACTGGCCGCTCGACGACATCGGCGAGATCCGGTGATCGGGTATGGCTTCACTATATATATTTAGGTATGCCGTTCACGGGTCGGATTTTTTACCGGCCCGTGATGCTTTTGTAGCCGTTTTGAAACTTCCGACTCCTATTTTTGCGGCAGTGTGACGGATCAGGTTTTCCTGAATCGGTCTGTGCGTGACTCTTTTTTGTCGGATTTTGGTGTTGAAACTGCTTGAAGGACCTTGTTTTGATCCTTTTAGGGCGAATTTTGTGACCTATTTATTTTTTATTCGCGAATTATAGTTTATCTTTGCACAAGTTTCCCCTTTTGAAAACGGGTTTGTTTTTTATATTTTTATTAATTCATAGCTTTGTTTATAACCACTTAATCAAATTCTTATGAGTAAACATCTTTTCAGAATCCTGTTCGGAACGCTGTGCCTCGTTTCGGCATCCGTGTTTACGGGGTGTTCCGATGACGACGAGAAGTCGCTGGTGCCCGAATTGACGGCATTGCCCGAGACGCTGACCTTCTCCGAGGAGACGGAGACCGTTCAGACCATCTCGGTGAAGGCCAACTGTGAGTGGACGGTTGTGAAGACCGATCTGGACTGGGCTACCGTAGAGCCTATGAGCGGCAAGGGCAATGCCACGATCACCGTATCGGTGTCGGAGATGGCGTCGGGCCTGAGCGAGCGCAGCGGCAAGATCGCATTCTCGCTGATCCACCCCGAGTTCGGCAAATGGGGTGAGGCCGAGTCCACCGTGACCGTCAAGCAGTATGCATCCGGCGTTACGCCCCCCCCCACGGGTGACCCGATCTATGCCAACAACTTCGACAAGGAGCAGGCTACGCAGACCTATGGAGGCGGCTCTTCCTGGCCTTATCTGGACCAGTTCGAGGGCTGGAAGAACGAATCCGGCACGGGTATCTCCGCAGTGACCTATTCGTTCAACGGCATGAGCGCCCGCGCCAACTCTCCCTCGAACAACAACTATTCGAAATACGAAGGTTCGGGTGTCAATAACCTGCTGTTCGGCTCGAACAACGAGTTCGTGATCGGGAAGATCACGCTCGATGCTGCACAGAAGAACCTCTGCCTCACGTTCGGCTCCTATCTGAGCGAGTACGGCGCATCCGACAATGCATTTGATGCATCCAAATTCCATGTTTCGCTGAGCAAGGACGGCGATAACTGGGTGGAGATCACCTACGACCGTCCGGTAGCCGACGACGAGCACTCCCAGTACGGTACGTGGGCTCTGGCTACGGCAAACTTCACGCTCAAGGAGGTCCCCGCCGAGCTTTATATTAAATTCAACGCCGATATCGCATCCTCCTACCGCATGGATGACGTGACGCTCCTCGAGGGTGTCGGCGGCCAGGAGGTCGATCTGAACTATGTCGCTCCCACGACCGGAGCCAAGATCGGCGAAATCAAGACTGCCGGAAAATACAAGACTGCCGGTACGGTCGTAGCACGCGGCAAACTCGCCTACATCATTGCCGACGAGACCGGAGCCATGATGGTATATCACAAGGAGAATGAGCGTGCCGTTGGTGACAAGATCTCGATCGAGGGCGAAGTGACCATCTACAACGAGGATTCGACGCCCCAGTTCTCGGAGGACGCCGTTGTGACTGTCGAATCTACGGGCAATGCCTGGACCTACAATCCTACGGTTTGCGATGCTTCGGCCATGGATCAGCTCCTTTCGGTAGATCCGGTCTGCACGGAGATTCAGTTTACCGGAACCCTTTCGATCGATGGCAATTATGTCAATGTGGCAATCGACGGCGCTTCGAAGGCTATCGGTTCGGTCAAGTACATCGACAATACGACCATCTCGGATCTTGACGGTGCCGTTGTCGTTGTCAAGGGCTATTTCGTGGGAACTTCGTCCGGCAAGTATGTAAACGTGCTGCCCTACAGCATCGAGGCTGCCGGTGAAGTACCTCCTTCGATCACGGTGAACCCGACGTCGTTGACGTTTGCCGCTGCCGGTGAGGCCAAGACGGTGACCGTAACCAAGAAGAATGCCGACGACTGCACGATCGAGGCTTCGGCCGACAACGAGCAGTTCACGGTGGAGGTGAGCGGCGATCAGGTGAATGTGACCGCCAAGGAGAACACAGCCGAGGAGGCCATCAGCGGCACGCTGACCGTCAAGCTGATGAAGGCCGGTGAGGCGGTCGCAACTGCAACGGTCGCCCTGAAGCAGAACGGAGTGTCGCAGGGCGGTGAAACGAAGACCTTTACCTCGATGGACATCTTCACCTGCACGGAGGACGATAGCGCTGCCAAAGCCTATACTTTGGGCAACCAATCCACTTTCAACGGCGAAGCAGCGTCCGGCGTGAAGCTTGGAACAAGTAGCGCCGCAGGCTATTTCACCTCGCAGGCTGTGGGTGTTACGGGAGCCAAGAAACTTTCGTTCTATGCCGTGGCCTGGAAGGGTAAGTCCGCAACGATCTATGTTCGCGTGAACAACGGCGGATCGGTCAGCACGGCAAGTGTCGATCTTGCGGCCAACGACGGTGCAACGGGCAATCCTCCTTTCACCATCACCGTAACGGATTCGGACTACTACACGTTTGATCTTACGGACCTGACGGAGGCTTCGACGGTTACGATTTCGACCAGTGCAGATTTCGATACGGCATCGAGCTCGGCTCCCCGTGCCGTTATTGCAGGCATTCAACTCTATTAATCTCTGTTTAATATCCAATCAACCCTCGGCGGGACTCCCGTCCTCGTCCGGGGGTTGATTTTTTCTCCCTATATTTTTGCCGATGATTTCGATCTTTTCGAGAGGTGGCGCCCTTCGTTTCGCAGCCTTCTTTCTGATGCTCGTCGCACTGTCGGTCAGCTGCGGCTCGTCGGAAGAGGGGCAGGGTACGTCGTTCGGCGCGCGTTTCCTGGAATCGCAGAACACCTCGCTCGAGGCTCCCGGCTATGCTTCGGATCCCCGGATCGTGCTCTCCGGAACCGTCGGAACCTCCTATACGGTCACTGTTACCGAGGGTGGCAGCTGGTGCTGGACCTCCCGCAATACGCACGCGACCTCGCGTTCGGGTTCGCTGGTCACCACGGCCGATGTCGTCTATCTCTATCTGGCCGAGAACGATTCCGGGGCCGCACGTACGGCGACGGTACGGGTTGCGTTTGACGGCGGTCTGGAGTTCGACCTGACCCTCTCGCAGCCCGAGTATTCGATTCCGGCCGTGATGGACCACCCGTGGGCCGAACTGCCCGCCTACAAGAGCATCGACAACTGCACCTATGTGACGCACTATGCGCCGATCTCCTCGACGCAGCCCAAGGCACGCAATTTCACCATCTGTTACGACCGCTCCAAGCGCATCGCCCTGTGGGTGGCCTATCCGATCCATGCCTGCTACATGCAGAACTACATTCGCTCCGATGCCTGGGATTTCGATCCCGAGATTCCCGAAGCCGACCAGGCCGACCTGCGGTCGGGTTCCTACCGGGGCGGAGGGGTGCGTGGACACCAGTGCATGTCGAACCACCGTTCGGTGCCCTATTCGACGCTGCTCAACGAGCAGACCTTCTATTCGACCAACATCATGCCGCAGGAGAGTGCGTTCAACGGCGGGTCGTGGCTCAAGATGGAGGAGACGGCTTCGGCAATGGGCAAGTCGTGCGCCGACACGCTCTACACGGTGACGGGCAACTACGGCGTCCGGAGTTGGAGCACCGACCGCAGCGGGACGAAGGTCGCCATGCCCGAGTACTGCTGGAAAGTCCTGCTGCGCACGAAGAACGGCAACACCCGCAAGCGCATCGACGAGATCCACGACGCCTCGGAGCTGATCGCCATCGGCTTCTGGGCCGAGAACTCCTCGGTGAGCGCCGACGGGCTTGCGGAATATACGACCAGTGTGGCGGAGATCGAGCAGAAGACCGGATACAAGTTCTTCCCGATGCTCGACGAGGCGATCGCCGCCGACGTGAAAGCACAACACAACCCCACGGCATGGGGAATAACCGAATGATACGACCATGAAGAAACTGCTTTTTACCGGGCTGTTCGCCCTGCTGCTTGCAGCCTGCTTCGCTCAGAAACCCTACAAGGTGGTTTTCTACAACTTCGAGAACCTCTTCGACACGATCCGCAATCCGGAGATCAAGGACGCGGAGTTCACGCCCGAGGGGCCGAAGAAGTGGAATGCCGTGAAGTACGAGCGGAAGATCAACAACCTCTCGCGCGTGCTGTTCGACATCGCGGCCATCGACAAGGAGTATCCGATCGTCATCGGCGTCTCGGAGATCGAGAACCGCAACGTCATGGAGGACGTGATCGCCACGCCGAAACTCGCCCCGGCCAACTACCGGATCGTGCACTACGATTCGCCCGACGCCCGCGGTGTGGACGTGGCCTTCTACTACCGCCCCGACGTCTTCAAGCTCGAGGGCAGCGCGCCTATCCCCTTCACGCTGGAGAGCCGTCCCGACTTCCGCACGCGCGACATCGTGACGATGTGGGGTACGGTCGAGGGTGAGCCGTTCTACTTCATGGTGGCCCACTGGCCGTCGCGTCTGGGCGGCAAGGAGGCTTCGGCCTACCTGCGCGAGCGCGCCGCCGAGATCATGCGCCACGCCGCCGACTCGGTGCGTGCGGCCAACCCGGCGGTGAAGGTCGTCATGATGGGTGACCTGAACGACGATGCCACCGACCGCAGCATCACCGAGGTGATCGGCGCCGCCGGCGACATCCGCAAGGTCGCCGAGGGAGGCTACTTCAACCCCTACATCGCCGTGCTGAAGGCCGGCATCGGCTCGCTGGCCTACGACGACAAGTGGAACCTGTTCGACAACATCATCGTCTCGGACAACCTAGCCACCGGATCGACCGGTGCGCTGCGTCTCAAGCAGGTTCCCCGCACGAAGTTCTACGGCAGCGTCTTCCGCGCCCCCTACCTCTTCCAGAAGGAGGGCCAGTTCAAGGGATACCCCCAGCGCACGTTCGTCGGCAACAACTTCCAGGGCGGCTACAGCGACCACTTCCCCGTGTTCATCTATATCGGCAAATAATCCAACAACCTAATTTATGAAGATCAGAAATCTATTCACCTTGTTGTTCGCATGCCTCTGCGTGGGGGCCTATGCGCAGGACGGCGGCGTGAAAGGTAAGGTCGTTTCGCGTTCGGGCCGCACGGCGCTGAGCAACGTGAAGGTCCTCATCGAGCCGCTCGGTGTGTCGGTCATGACCGACGAAGAGGGCTATTTCGATATCTCCAACCTGCCCGAGGGCAGCTACAAGATCAAGTTCGAGGCCAACGATTTCGAGGACCTCGACTTCGTGGTCCGCGTCGGCGACATGGTCAAGGACCTGCACTCGGTGGTGCTGTCGCCCGACGTGCAGTATGTGATCGACGACTCGGTGTTCGCGGAGTTCGACTCCGAGGTGGCCTCGGACATGCAGGCCCTGCCGTCGTCGCTCTCCTCGTCGAAGGACGCCTTCAACAACATCGCTTCGTACAAGTTCAGCGAGATGCGTTTCAACGTCCGCGGCTATGACTCGCAGTATTCGAGCATCTACCTGAACGGCATCCGCTTCAACGACGCCATGACCGGTTACGGCCCGTGGTCGCTGTGGAGCGGTCTGAATGACGCCACGCGCAACCAGGAGAACACCGCGGGCCTCAAGTCGTCGGGCTTCGGCATCGACGGCATCGGCGGTACGACCAACGTCAATGCCCGCGCCTCGCAGTTCCGCAAGGGATTCCGCGCCAGCGTGGTCAATGCCAACTCGATGTACCGCTTCCGCGCGATGGTCTCCTACGGATCGGGCCTGCTCGACAACGGCTGGTCCTATGCGCTGTCGTTCTCGACGCGCCAGGGAGGCAACTCCTATGTGGACGGGGTTTACTACAACGCCTACGGCTACTTCGCGTCGGTCGAGAAGCGTTTCGGCGGCGACCGCCACAACCTGGCCCTGACCGTGATGGGCGCCCCGACCGAGCGCGGTGCGCAGCAGGCCTCGACGCAGGAGGCCTACGACCTGCTCGACAACAACTACTACAACCCGAACGTCGGCCGTCAGGACGGCAAGCTGCGCAACACGCGCGTGCGTGACTACCACGAGCCGATCGTGATGCTCAACTACGGGTTCGACATCTCGTCGGCCACGAAGCTTACGGCCGCGACGTCATTCCGCTTCGGCAAGAACGGCTACTCGGCCCTGACGTGGACCGACGGTCCCGACCCGCGTCCGGACTACTACCGTTACCTGCCGAGCTACTACGAGAACAAGATGTACGAGACGGCTGCCGGCATCGATCCCGATCCGGTGGGGCAGGGCTCCTACAACGACATGCGCATCCAGGCGATGAAGGAGTGGATGACCGACCCGAACAAGAGCCTGATCAACTTCGACCAGATGATCCAGCGCAACTACCTGCGCAACCAGGCGGGCGAGGGCGGCATCTACATGATCGAGGAGCGCCACACCGACCAGCGCGACTTCAACTTTGCGGCCAACGTCTCGCATACGTTCCGCAACCAGTCGATCCTGCGCGGCGGCGTTTCGGCGCGCATCAACCGCACGGAGTACTACGATGAGGTGAAGGACCTGCTCGGCGCCGACTACTGGCTCGACGTGGACAAGTTCGCGCTGCGCGACAACGGCTATTCGGATCCCTCGATCTACCAGAACGACCTGCTCTACTACCTCGAGCACGGCGACGCCCGCCACGTCAAGGAGGGCGACAAGTTCGGCTACGACTACTACGCACACCTGCGCCAGGCCCAGCTGTGGGCGCAGTACAACGCCACGTTCGGCAGCTTTGCCATGACGCTCGGCGGTGAGGTGGGCTATACCTCCATGTGGCGCGAGGGTCTGCTGATGAAGGGTCTGTTCAGCGACAACTCGCTGGGCAACTCCGAGAAGCTCGACTACCTGACCTACAAACTCAAGGGCGAGTTCGCCTACCGCTTCTCGGGCGGGCACTCCGTGTCGGCCAACGTGGCCTACATGGTCAATCCGCCGCAGTTCCGCGACGCCTTTGTGTCGGCCCGTACGCGCAACACCACGACGCCGGGTCTCGATTCGGAGAAGGTTTTCGGCCTGGACCTGAACTACGACATCACCCTGCCGTGGATCACGGCCCGCATCTCGGGCTACTACACGACGATCACCGACCAGTCGAAGGTGATCTCCTACTACGACGACACGCAGTCCTCCTACACGAACTTTGCCATGAGCGGCATCGACAAGCGCTACTACGGCCTGGAGGTCGGCGTCGAGGTGCCGATCTGGGGCGGGATCTCCTTCAACGGAGCCCTGAGCCTGGGCGACTACCGCTACACGTCGAACGCCAACTTCACGCAGACGCGCGACAACAGCGAGGAGGTGCTCCGCGGTGACAAGGTGCTCTGGAAAGACCTCCACGTCGAGAGCTCGCCGCAGACGGCCGTCAATGTCGGCCTGAACTTCCGCGGCCCGCGCAACTGGTTCGCATCGGTGGATTTCAACTACTACGACCGCATCTACCTGTCGATGAACCCTGCACGCCGTACGACGGCTACCTACTCGACGGTGCTGCGTCCGGGCGAGACGGCACAGCTCCCGGGCATGGTGAAGATGGAGGCACTCAACGCCCTGCGCGAGCAGGAGACCTTCGATCCGGCCTATACGCTCAGCCTGAGCGTGGGCAAGAACTGGTATATCTACAACAACTACCAGCTGGGCTTCAGCCTCTCGGTGAACAACCTGCTCAACGACCAGACCATCCGCACGGGCGGTTACGAGCAGATGCGTCTCTCGCGCCGCACGTACGTCAATAAGGAGGGTGCTTCGGTCCAGCCGATCCAGTACTACACGCCCTTCGACTCGAAGTACTTCTACCTGCTCGGCACGACCTATTACCTGAATGTATATTTCCGCTTCTAATACAGACATGACGACTATGAAAAAATTCATTCAATTCTGCGTTGCACTGGCCGTGGCGCTGGGCGTTGCGGGGTGCTACAACGATTTCGACATGCCGGCTCCCCGTCCCGCTGCGACGGATGCGGATTTTGCGGATATGGAGCGCATCTCGATCGCCGATGTGAAGCAGCTTTTCCTCACCGAGCACGGATCGATCAGCGGTACGGGTGAAAACAGCGACTGGGAACACACGAAATACACGCTTATCGGCCAGTCGAAAGAGGGCAAGGACTACTACATCAAGGGCAAGATCCAGTCGAGCGATGAGGAGGGCAACATCTACAAGTCGCTGCACCTGGTCGATGAGACGGGCGCCATCGAGGTGAAGCTCTCGACGGGCCTCTACATCGACTACCCGATGGGCACCTACGACAAGGCCACCGGCACGATCCCGACCCACTGGGTGTATGTCAAGGTGACGGGTCTCTACGTGGGCAACTACCGTATGATGCTCTCGATCGGCGGTGCCCCCACCGACTCCTACAACAAGGTCGGCGAGCACAAGTTCTACGCCAACTCGAACATCGAGAACCCCACGGAGATCGCCCAGCGCGTCTTCCTGGGCGAGGCGACCGAACTGAAGCTCGGCGAGGAGATCCTCGAGATCGACGAGTCGAACTACGGCGACTATTTCGGTGAGGCCGGCCAGCAGTATCTGGGCCGTCTGGTGCTGCTCAAGGGCATCACGTGCCGCTATTGGGAGATCGGTTCGAATTTCTATCCTTCGTGGATGTGCACCGACCTGCGTCCCGTGGAGTCGAAGTACTGGTACAAGTGGGCGGTCAATGAGGATTTCTACTCGAACACTTCACGGAAGAACCTCCACTGCAACTTCTACGGTTCGGTGCTTTTCTCCTATCGTACAGAGCGTCCGACGCAGACCATGACGGAAGGTGTCTTTGTGGTCCGTACGAGCGGTTATTCGCGTTTTGCCAAGCAGCCCGTGGTGCGTGACGGTGGTCAGGGCGATATCCTGGCTATTTTGGGCATCTATTCGAAATCGTGGACCTATTCTTTCGGCGCCTACCAGTGCTCGATCAGCCACTTCGACGACCTGATGTTCAAAGAGTCGGAGTTCCTTACCGACGCGGAGGCCGAAGCTCTGGCGCCCGCCGGCTCGGACTCGTGGACCACGAACCTCTCGGCCAACGACTACGAGGAGTAGTCCCTGCGGTCGATACATCCGGATCGGCTGCCCCTTGCGGGGCGGCCGATTTTTTTTCTCTCCTCCCTGCCGGTTCCCATCGCTTTCGTTTTCCGGCCCTGCGCCCTTTCCTGCCGCACCCCTTTTTTGCCCGTCTTCCCGCCGCAAATGCCCGAACCTCGCCCGGAAGGGGCTGTGAAGGTGATTTGAGTGGTGTTTCGAAATTAAACAATTGTATTTTGTTTCATTTCGTTTTGGCTTGATTCTTGTGTTTTGTAAGCGTTGTTTTGAGTTGATCGAAATAAAACGAAATAAAAAATCTTTCATTTTCTTTTGTTTTTAAATGAAAATGATTATTTTTGTGGTAGCATAAACCATCCAACCTATGAACCAAACCTACGATGTCATCATCATCGGCGGCGGAGCGACCGGGGCAGGTATCGCCAGAGACTGCTCGCTCCGGGGTATCAAGGCCCTGCTGCTCGAACGTTCCGACATCTCGACCGGGGCGACCGGACGCAACCACGGCCTGCTCCACAGCGGAGCGCGTTATGCCGTTACGGACCACGAGTCAGCCGTGGAGTGCATCCGCGAGAACATGATCCTGCGCCGGATCGCGGCGCATTGTGTCGAGGAGACCGACGGCCTCTTCATCACCCTTCCCGAGGACGGGCTCGACTATCAGGCACGTTTTGTCGAGGCCTGCCGCAAGGCCGGCATCCGCGCCGACGTCCTCGATCCCGAGGAAGCCCGGCGGCTGGAGCCTGCGGCCAATCCGTCGCTGATCGGCGCGGTCCGCGTCCCCGACGGCGCGGTCGATCCCTTCCGGCTGACCTCGTCGAACATCCTCGACGCCACGGCGCACGGCGCCGAGATCCGCACCTATACCGAAGTCCGGGAGCTCATCCGCGAGCAGGACCGCATCGTCGGTGTGAAGGCCTACGACTACCGCACGCATGCCGAGCTGGAGTTCCGTGCGCAGGTGGTGGTCAATGCCGGCGGCATCTGGGGCCACGGCATCGCCGCCAAGGCCGGCATCACGGTGAACATGCTCCCGGCCAAGGGGGCGCTGCTGATCTTCGGCCATCGCGTGAACCGCATGGTGCTCAACCGCTGCCGCAAGCCGGCCGACGCCGACATCCTCGTGCCGGGCGATACGATTTCGCTCATCGGCACCACGTCGAGCAAGATTCCCTACGACCAGATCGACAACATGATCATCACGCCCGACGAGGTGGACCTGCTGCTGTGCGAAGGCGAGAAGCTCTCGCCGCTGCTGGCCCGCACGCGCATCCTGAGGGCCTACGCCGGGGTGCGTCCGCTGGTGGCCTCGGACGACGATCCGAGCGGCCGTACGGTCAGCCGCGGCATCGTGCTGCTCGACCACGCCACGCGCGACGGGATGGAGGGCTTCATCACCATCACGGGCGGCAAGCTGATGACCTACCGCCTGATGGCCGAGTGGGCCACCGACCTCATCTGCAAGAAGATCGGCAACGACGGGAAGTGCCGCACGGCCGAGATCCCGCTGCCGGGCTCGACCGAGAGCCGCGAGGAGGTCGATCGCAAGACCCGCAACAAGCCCATTGCCCAGCGGCGTTCGTCGATCGCCCGCCACGGGGCGCTGGCCACGCGCATCGACGGCACGGATTCGATCAAGAACAGCCTGGTGTGCGAATGCGAGGAGGTTTCGATCGGCGAGGTGGAGTATGCACTCGAAAACCTCTCGGTGAACAACCTGGTCGATCTGCGCCGCCGCACGCGCGTCGGCATGGGCACCTGCCAGGGCGAGCTGTGTGCCTGCCGGGCCGCCGGCCTCATGGGCCGCCGGGATCCCGTCTGTGCACGCAAGGCCAAGGCGGATCTGGTCTCTTTCCTCAACGAGCGCTGGAAGGGTATGGCCCCCATTGCGTGGGGCGACACCCTGCGCGAAAGCGAGTACACGACCTGGGTCTACGAGAGCGTGTGCGGATTGTCGGATGAAACGCAAAAAACTGCAGCAAAATGAAATTCGATACGGTAATCATCGGCGGAGGCCTGGCCGGCATGGCCTGCGGCATCCGGCTGGCCGAGGCCGGCAAGCGTTGCGCGATCGTCTCGCAGGGACAGAGCGCGCTCCATTTCTCCTCGGGGTCGTTCGACCTGCTGGGCCGGCTGCCCGACGGCACGCGGGTCGAAGACCCGATCGAAGGCATCGCCGCCCTGGAGCGGACCGAGCCCGAGCATCCCTATGCACTCATCGGCGCCGAGGCGTGCGGTTTGTATGCCGACCGGGCGCAGACGCTGTTGCGCGAAGCCGGAATCTCCGTTGCGGGGAGTTGCCGCCGCAACCATTTCCGCGTCACCCCGATGGGCAAGGCGCAGCCCACGTGGCTCACCATCGACGGCTACCTGACCTCCGAAAGCGCCGACAGCCTGCCCTTCGCGAAGGTCTGCATCGTCAATGTCGAGGGCTTCCTCGATTTCTACCCGGAGTTCATCGCCGAGGAGTTCCGCCGCCACGGCGTCGAGTGCCGCTTCGGGTGCGTCAATCTGCCCGACCTGGAGCAGATCCGCCGCAACCCGAGCGAGATGCGTTCGGCCAACATCGCCCGTGTGTTCGACCACGACCGCAACCTCGAGGCGCTGGCCGGCCGGCTGTGCGAACTCGCCGAGGGATGCGACGCCGTGATCCTCCCGGCCATCGTCGGGCTCAACCGCAACGATGCGCTCGATGCGCTGAGGTCGCGGGTCCGCGTGCCAATCTACCTGTTGCCCACATTGCCGCCGTCGATCCCCGGGATCAAGGCCCAGCAGACGCTGCAGCGCCGGTTCCGCGCCCTGGGCGGCGAATATTTCCTGGGCGACACGGTGGTGTCGGCCGAATGGGAGCAGGGGCGCGTCAAGCAGCTCTTCACGGCCAACCACGGCAACATTCCCTTCCGGGCCGACGATTTCGTGCTGGCTTCGGGCAGTTTCTTCAGTCGCGGCCTCGTGGCCACGCCCGACCGCATCGTCGAACCGGTCTTCGGCGCCGATACGGCCTATATCCCCGACCGCTCGCAGTGGTACACGCTGCGCTTCTTCGACAGGCAGAACTACCAGGCGTTCGGCGTCCGGACGGATCGTTCGCTGCGCGTGCTCCGCGAGGGAGCGGCCGTGGCGAACCTCTATTGCGTCGGTGCCGGCCTGGCCGGGTTCCACCCCGTACAGGAGGGATGCGGGGCCGGTGTCTCCCTGCTCTCGGCCCTCTATGCAGCAGATCAGATCCTTAACAGCCCAAGATCATGAATATCCAGCAGAATACCGTCAGCGAGAACAATTTCGAGCAGTGCATCAAGTGCACCGTCTGCACGGTGTATTGCCCTGTCGCAGCCGTGAATCCGATCTTCCCGGGACCGAAACAGGCGGGTCCCGACGGCGAACGGCTGCGCCTCAAGCAGCCCGATTTCTTTGACAGCGCCCTCAAATACTGCCTCAACTGCAAGCGCTGCGAGGTGTCATGCCCCTCGAACGTGCGCATCGGCGACATCATCCAGGCGGCGCGGATCAAGTACGGGCCCAAGCGCAACACGTCGCTGCGCAACTTCGTACTGGCGAACACCGACCTGGTCGGTTCGCTCGCCACGCCCTTTGCGCCGATCGTCAATACGGCCGTGGCCCTGAAGCCCGTGCGGGTCATGATGGACAAGGTCATGTCCATCGACCACCGCCGCATCTTCCCCAAATACGCCCACGGGACCTTCACCTCGTGGTACCGCCGCCATGCCGCCGCCGAGCAGGAGGCTTTCCCGCGGCAGGTGGCCTTCTTCCACGGCTGCTACGTGAACTACAACAACCCCCAGCTGGGCAAGGACCTCATCCGCATCATGAATGCCCTGGGCTACGGCGTGCAGCTGCTCGACAAGGAGCGGTGCTGCGGTGTGGCGCTGATCTCCAACGGGCTCTACAAGCAGGCCCGGCGGCAGGCCGAGACCAACCTTGCGTCGCTCCGCACGGCGGTAGGCGCCCGCGGCCTGGACGTGATCACCACCTCCTCGACCTGCACCTTCACGCTGCGCGACGAGTACCCGCACCTGCTCGACCTGCCGAACGACGACGTGCGTGAGCGGATCGAGCTGGCGACGCGCTATCTCTACCGTCTGCTGCGGGAGGAGGGACACAAACTCCGCTTCAAGGATGCCTCGCCGCTGCGCGTGGCCTACCACACGCCCTGCCACATGGAGAAGATGGGGTGGGCCTGCTACTCGATCGAGCTGCTGCGCATGATCCCCGGCGTCGAGGTGACGGTGCTCGATTCGCAGTGCTGCGGCATTGCCGGCACCTACGGCTTCAAGAAGGAGAACTACGCCACCTCGCAGGCCATCGGTGAGCCGCTCTTCCGGCAGATCGAGGCCTCGGGCGCCGATCTGGTGGCCACCGACTGCGAGACCTGCAAGTGGCAGATCGAGATGTCCACCTCCAAACCCTGCGAGCACCCGCTGAGCATCCTCGCCTCGCGGCTGGCCTGATACGCAAAACCGAAAATCATTCATACCAAACACCACCAACCAAACCTATCATGAAACAGTACATTCTTGCTCTGGACCAGGGAACGAGCAGTTCCCGGGCCATCGTTTTCGACGAGAAGGGAACGACCTGTGCCGTGGCACAGCGCGAATTCCGGCAGATCTTCCCCCAGTCGGGATGGGTCGAGCACGACCCCCACGAAATCTGGGCCTCGCAGGCTTCGGTCATCGCCGAGGCAATCTCGATCATGGACATCAACGGACTGAATCTGGCCGGCATCGGCATTACCAACCAGCGCGAGACGACCATCGTCTGGGATTCGGAGACCGAGGAGCCGATCTACAACGCCATCGTCTGGCAGGACCGCCGCACGTCGGACTACTGCGACGAACTGAAGAAACAGGGGCTCACCGACATGATCCGTCAGAAGACCGGTCTGATCATCGACGCCTACTTCAGCGCCACGAAGATCAAGTGGATTCTGGATAATGTCGCCGGAGCCCGCAAGCGTGCCGAGAAAGGCAAGCTGATGTTCGGTACGGTGGACACGTGGCTCATCTGGCGCCTTACGCGCGGCGAGGTCCATGTGACGGACGTGAGCAACGCCTCGCGCACGATGCTCTTCAACATCAACACGCTGGATTGGGACCAGGAGCTGCTCGACCTGTTCGGCATTCCGCGTTCGATGATGCCCGAGGTCAAGTCCTCGAGCGAGGTCTACGGACACACCAAGACCACGATCTTCGCCCACAAGGTCCCCATTTCGGGTATCGCCGGCGACCAGCAGGCCGCGCTCTTCGGCCAGATGTGCACCGAGCCGGGCATGGTCAAGAACACCTACGGCACGGGCTGCTTTCTGCTGATGAACAGCGGCGAGAAGCCCATCCTTTCGCAGAACAACCTGATTACGACCGTGGCGTGGAAGATCGGCGACAAGGTGAACTACGCCCTCGAGGGCAGTATCTTCGTCGGAGGTTCGGTCGTGCAGTGGCTGCGCGACGGGCTGCATGTCATCAACTCCTCGTCGGAGGTCGAGGCGCTCGCCTCGCAGGTGCCCGACACGAACGGCGTCTACTTCGTCCCGGCGCTCACGGGCCTCGGTGCCCCGTGGTGGGACCAGTATGCCCGCGGTACGATCACGGGCATCAGCCGCGGCACGACTACGGCCCACATCGCCCGTGCGGCGCTCGAGGGCATCGCCTACCAGACGATGGACATCACGGCCGCCATGTCGCGTGATGCGGGCGTCCCGCTCCGGGAGCTCAAGGTCGATGGCGGAGCCTCGCGCAACAATCTGCTGATGCAGTTCCAGGCCGACATCCTCGGCACGAAGGTGATCCGCCCGCAGGTTGTCGAGACCACGGCCATGGGTGCCGCCTATCTGGCCGGCCTGGCCGTCGGCTACTGGTCGAGCATCGACGAGATCCGCAAGCAGTGGCAGGTGGACCGCGTCTTCGAACCCTCGTGGGACGAAAAGCAGATCCAGACGGCCCGGTCCGGATGGGAGGATGCCGTCAAGCGCACGCTGAGTGAATATACCAAATAGGAGACCCCGAAAACAGCAATCCGAAACGTAACCTTAAAACCTGAACTGCTATGAATGAGATGATGGTCAAATGCCTGTTCGAATTTATCGGCACGGCGATTCTGGTACTCTTCGGCGACGGCGTCGTCGCCTCGAACGTCTTGAAAAAGTCCAAGGGTGAGAACGGCGGCTGGGTCGTGGTCACGCTGGCCTGGGGTCTTGCCGTCATGCTCGGCGTCTTTATCTCCGGACCCTATTCCGGTGCACACCTCAATCCGGCGGTGACGCTGGGACTGGCCGCAGCCGGCACCTTCAGCTGGTCATTGGTTGTTCCCTACATCGTCGCGCAGATGCTCGGCGGTTTCTTCGGGGCCGTCCTGGTCTACCTCTTCTACAAGGACCACTACGACGCTACGGATGATCCGGCTGCCAAGCTGGCCACCTTCTGTACCGCTCCGGCCATCCGCAACTACGGCCGCAACCTCTTCAGCGAGATCCTCGGTACGTTCGTGCTGGTCTTCGTCATCCTGGCACTCTCGATCGGCGAGAATACCCCCGAGGTGGGCATGGGTGCCCTCGGCGCATTCCCCGTGGCGATGCTCATCGTTGCGCTGGGCATGTCGCTCGGCGGAACGACGGGTTATGCAATCAACCCGGCCCGTGACCTGGCTCCCCGTCTGGCGCATGCCGTGCTTCCGATCAAGGGCAAGGGTTCGAACGACTGGGCCTACTCGTGGGTACCCGTCGTGGGCCCGATCATCGGCGGTTTCATCGCCGCTGCGCTCTACTGTCTGATTTACTGCTGACCCTTGTGACCATGAAACGACTGAAAATCCTGATTGCTACGGCGGTTGCACTGCTGATCTGCGGCGCATCCTACGGACAGAAGATCCACTTCAGCGGTGCCCTGCAGAACATGCACCTCTGGCGCGGACTGCAGGTCGCCGACGGAGGCGTGCTCTCCGCCGATCTCAATGTCGGCTTCCTCGACGACGGCCTCAAGGTCGGACTGTGGGGCGGCACGGACTTCACGGGCGACTACAAGGAGTTCGACTACTACGCCTCGTATACCGTTGCCGGCTTCACGGTCGCCGTGTGGGACATCTACAACTACTCGCCCGACCTGCCCTACAGCAAGGACATCTTCAACTACAACAAGTATTCGACCAGCCACTTCCTCGACCTGAGCGTGGCCTACAACTTCGATACGCTCCTCAAGGTACCTTTGCGCGTGAGCTGGGCGACGATCTTTGCGGGCCGCGACCTGAACCTGGAGGGCAACAACCGCTATTCGACCTTCCTCTATGCCGAGTACAGCGTCTTCCGCGACGAGCACTGGACGGTGGATGTCGGTCTGGGCGGCACGTTTGCCTTCAACCGCGACGGGGCGGACGGAGGTGCGAACTTCTATGGCTACGACGGGGTGAACCAGATTTCGCTCAAGACGACCTACAAGTTGCGGATCAAACGCTTCGAGATGCCCCTCTTCGCCCATGCGATGTGGAATCCCGACCAGCGGCAGGGCTACCTGCAGGTGGGTGTCAATCTGTTTGCATTCTGATCGTCCGCAAGGAACGGCAAAATTGGCAGGTATGACATTGCGTGAACGACACAAGGCCATACTCGATCTGCTCCGGGCGGCGGGCAGCGTTGATGTCGGGACCCTGAGCCTTCGGCTCGGGGTCTCCGCCGTCACCATCCGCAAGGACCTGGACTTGCTCGAGGAGAAGCACCTGCTCTACCGCACGCACGGCGGGGCCATTCCGGCCGATCCCTACATCGCCACCCGGAAGGTTTCGGAGAAGGAGAAACTGCGCCCCGAGGCCAAGCGCAGGATCGGAATGGCGGCCGTCGAGCTTCTTTCGCCGCAGGATGCCCTGGTCATCGCCTCCGGGACTACCGTGCAGGCCTTTGCCCGCTGCATTCCCAACATGAAGATGACGGTCATCACGTCGGCGATGAACGTGGCGATGGAGCTGCTCGACAAGCCCGACATCGAGATCATCCAGCTGGGCGGCGTCATCCGCCATTCGTCGGCTTCGGTGGTCAGTGAATATGCCGTGCGGATGCTCGACAACTTCGCCTGCAGCAAGCTTTTCCTCGGGGTGGACGGCATCGACCCCGAGTACGGGCTCTCGACCACGCACTTGCAGGAGGCGTGTCTGAACCGGGCGATGATCGCCTCGGCCACGAAGACCGTGGTGCTGGCCGACTCCTCGAAGTTTGGCCGGAGGGGCTTCAGCCGGATCTGCGGGTTGGGCGACATCGACCATGTGATCACCGATTCGGGCACGCCGCCGAAGATGCTCGAGGCGATGCGCGAGCAGGGAATCAAGGTCACGGTCGTTCCGGCCGATGAAGCGTAGCGAGGCTGTTTTGCGTGCGACAAGATCGAATCGGAGCACTCCCGGTCGGGAGTGCTCCGGTTTCTGTCATCCCGGTTCCGGAGGACCACTTGCGGAGGAGGACCACTCGGTTTCCGCCTCGTCGGGCAGGTTCTTCGAAATGATTGCATCGGCCCCGTATCTCCTGCCGCATGCGGACGGGTGAACGGGTGAAGTCCCTGTATTTTATCGGCTGTTTTTTGCGGCAGCCGATTTTTTTTGGGTGAGAGAGAGCAAAGCCGGCGGGAAACGTGTAACTTTGATAGCAGTTAAACCGAACCGTCATGATTGAGTCGTTTTTGCAGAGATACCGTGACGCCTTGGGCGATGCCGCGCCGCTGCCCGTCGTCTTCGGGTATGGGGACGAACCCGTGGCCGAGATCCGGAAGATACCCCGCTGCATGATCGGGGCTATTCGCCGTGTGTGCGAGGAGGGGGCGCTGACGCTGTGCGCCGACAACGTGCTGTGCGGCGGCGGAAGTCTCTATACGGCCTTCGCCCCCATGCAGGAGCGCATTCCGGGTTTTGTCTCGGAGGTTGAGCACTACAAGCAGACCCCGGGGCAGGTGCGGGAGTACATCCGCCGCCTCGATATCCGCCCGACGGAGAAACCCTTTCTGAATTTCGTCCGCATGGACCGTCTTGCCTCGCTCGACGGGATGGAGGGGGTGCTCTTCTTTGCCACGCCCGACATCCTGTCGGGGCTCTGCGCCTGGGCTTTTTACGACAACGATGCCGACGATGCCGTCTCGACGCGCTTTGCGTCGGGCTGCTGCAGCATCGTGACCTTTGCCGTCGGGGAGAACCGCCGGCAGGGCAGGAGCTGCTTCATCGGACTGCTGGACCCCTCGGCCCGGCCGTTGGTCCCGGCCGACGAACTCAGCTTCGTCATCCCGATGCACCGTTTCCGGGAGATGGAGCGGACGATGGAGCATTCGGCCCTCTTCCGTAAGGCCTGCTCCGCAGTGAAAAGACGAATTAACGGAGAGATCGGACAATGATACGAGAGAAGCTGCATTCATGCCCCGAGTTGATCGACTGCATCAACGAAGTGGGCTTTCTTCCCCTGCTGCGCATGGGGGTTCCGGGCTGGTCGGCCGAGGAGGTGATGGATGAGGAGTGTCAGTACAGGCGCTTGCCCGACGGGGGCTGGGAGTGGCCGCTGTGGGAGTGGAAGGGGGCTATCCTTCAGGAGAGCGGCTGCGCCTACGGAAAGTTCTTCAACGGCAAGGCCGCCTTCGTGAGCCGCGCATGGTGGCCCGACTTCTGCAACTACCGGAGGAGCGTCTCGCCCGAGCCCGGGGAGGGAAGCATCGAACGGAGCATCCTCGACGTGCTGAAGGTTGAGGGAAGCCTCATTACCCGTGACCTGCGTGCGGCATGCGGCTTTACGGGCCCGAAGATGCGGAGCCGGTTCGACGGCTATGTGACCCGCCTGGAGATGGGCGGCTACATCGTGACGGAGGATTTTGTCTATCCCCGCGACCGCCACGGGCGGGAGTATGGCTGGGGCTGGTCGCTGCTCACCACGCCCGAGACACTCTTCGGCCCGGATGCCTGTCGTCCGGATCGTTCGCCGCAGGAGTCGCGGGAGCGGATTCTCGCCCAACTTCGCAAGATCCTGCCCGAAACTGCTGGGCCGCGGCTGGTCGCTTTGCTCCGATAGTCGATCGGGGCGGAAGAAAACAACGTGTCTCCGGTTGCTGAGTTGGCAGGAAGGATGGGGCGGTGCCGGTTTGGCCTCGAAGTGCGTCCCCCGGATCGGCCGCGGTTATCCGGTCTTTGTCCCGGGTGAGAACGGAAACAAAAAACCTGCAAACTTTAAATTTGCAGGTTTTCGGGCTTTTGTTTGGCCTTCTTGGTGGAGAATACGATAACTGAACCGATATCGTAATAGCCAATATATCAACGTGTTAAGATTGTAAAAATTTTTAGATACACCGAATAGGCCACAACCTTTTTTCGCTGTTTTCCCTTGTATTCACTTGGTTGTTACAAAGTTACGAAAAATCTCCTGATTTTGCAACCGAATTGGAAACGAACCTGCGGATTTTTTTATCGTTTTTGAGAATGTTATGACGTGTATAAATGTTTATAAATCAATGTATTATGCAACGGTTGGACCCGGTACCCAATCTGATATTTTCAGCCCTTGTAACATTCCCGGAAGGTGATCCGGCGGTTCAGTAGGGGATTCGGAAGTAGTCGAGCGTGGCTTAACGGTTATTTTGTGTTGGCGAGCATTAAAAGATCGTGTTACTCATCAAGTTTTGGGTAATTATGTTTGTGTCGTTATCTGTAATAATAATCTTTATAATGCAAGTAATAAATATTCATATATAAATTGTGAACTAGATTATTATCATTATATTTGCATCGTTATCACTTATGTTGATAATGATGCATATTATGGAAAATGATGAGAAATGCTGAAAACAATATCTATTGCAGGTGTTCCTGTCACTCTTGATAAAATTGGTCGGGATAAACTGAAAGGGTTAAGTCTTGATCTAATATTGAGTTTCCGGTTTTATTATGCGGAATTCAATAAGCATCCGTTGTGCCTTGTTGAAAATACTGGTTTGACCCGTACATACACGCCGATGCGGTATGCTCGCATTGCTAATCAGATTGAGCGAATTCTGGAAATTCCGGTTGTATTCATCTTGCAGTCTGCGCCATTTTATATCAGACAGCGACTGATTGAGCAAGGGGTTTATTTTGTCGTATCGGACCGTTATGTGTTTCTCCCTGGTATGCTAATCAATGAACGGATTCGGAAAAAAGAAGATCCGGAGCATCAACTATCTCCCGTAGCTCAATATGTCTTGTTGAATTATTTGCTTCATCCTGATCTGTGCGAATTTACCTTGCAAGAGCTGCAATCGCGTATTCCGTATAACTATTTGGCTGTATCTCGAGCCGTTGGTGAATTGGAAAGAAAGCAATTGCTGCAGGCTCGAAAAGACAGGAAGACAAAATTGATCTATTCCACCATGTTGCGAAAGGATCTATGGAATAAGGCGATGCCCTATTTTGTGTCGCCAGTTAAAAAGATCGTTTATTCGGACGAGGTAGGAGGTGATTCTTTTTACATCGGAGGTGTCAGCGCCTTGTCACACTACTCATTTCTGAATGCTGACGACCAGACCACATTAGCTATTTGGGAACGGGATTATATTTCGGGAAATTATTCCTACTCGGAGTGGGAATCGTCGGATTTCAAGTATAAGATTGAAATCTGGAAATATTCCCCTGAAATGAAAATTGGGCAACAGGGATATGTCGACAGATTGTCGTTGTATTTGTCTTTGCGCGAAGACAAGGATCCGCGGGTAGAAAAAGAATTGGAAAATATAATTCGTGAAATATGGCAGTAAGGGGTCTGGATAAGTTTAGGGAGTATTTTGGAGATTTCCAGGAGAACTATGTGATTATAGGAGGTACGGCATGCAGTATTATGCTGCGTCATGCAGATATGAAACCTCGAGCCACGAAAGATATAGACATGATTCTTGTTGTGGAACGGATGACACCTGAATTTGGCCGTCGATTTTGGAGTTTTATCCATGATGGGGATTATGAACAGAGAGAGAAAAAACGAGGTGAGGGGAAAGAGCCCGAGCCTGAATTGTTTCGGTTTTATAAACCTCGGAACGAAGAGTTCCCTTATCAGATAGAACTGCTGTCCAAACAGCCGGAAGTGCTGACTGTTCCCGCTGGTTGTCATCTGACCCCGATTCCTGTCGGTGAAGATGTGTCGAGTCTGTCTGCAATCCTGATGGATGAAGAGTTTTATCAGTTTGCATTGACCCACAGTACGATGGAAGAGGAACTGCATGTTGTTGATACAGTAGGTTTGATATGTCTGAAGATGAAGGCATACCTGAATCTTTCCGAACAGGAACCGCCTGCACATAGCAGTGATATTCGAAAACATATGTCCGATGTTTTCAAGCTAATGGCAAGCGGTTATATTGCAGAGCCGATAGAATTGTCCGAAAAGATGAAGAGAGACGCAGTTGCCTTTGTGACGAAGATGGAATCATTGATGCCTAATCAACCGTTACAGGCCAGCATACAAAGAGATGCTGCCTTCATCGAGCAAGTATTGCTGGAAATGAGACGCATATTCGCTTTATCATGAAAATACAATACGCTTCCGACCTCCATTTGGAATTCAAGGAAAACAGCAATTTCCTCAAGCATCATCCATTGATTGTTTCCGCAGAGGTTCTTGTGCTAGCCGGAGACATCGGGTATATTGGGGATGATAATTATTCGAGGCATCCTTTCTGGGACTGGGCATCGGAAAACTACAGACAAGTAATCGTTATCCCGGGGAATCATGAATTTTACAAGCAGTTTGATATTAGCAAACTCTATGATGGATGGTCTTTGCAAATACGAGAGAACATATTGTGTTGTTACAATTCCGTAATCCCGTTAAACGATGAAACGGAGTTAATCGCAACGACGTTGTGGGGGCGTATTGGATTGCAGGATGCCTTCCGAACAGAGTCCGTCATTAGCGATTTTCGCCGGATACGTTGGGCTTGTGAGCCTTTGGATTGGGTCAGATTCAATGAAGAGCATGATCGGTGTTTCCGTTTTCTGGAGCAGCAAGTGAATCGAAGTAAGGCAAAGCACATTGTTGTCGTTACCCATCATGTCCCATCGTTCGAATTGGTGGCTCCGGAATTCAAGGGTAGTCCGTTAAATGGTGCATTTGCGGTAGAATTGGGAAACTATATTGCCGCAAGCCCAATCGAATACTGGATTTATGGACACTCTCACCGTAACATAGACAAAGTAATAGGGAATACACGATGTGTCAGCAATCAATTGGGATATGTTTTTGGTAATGAGCATTCGTCGTTCAATACAAGTGCCTATATTGAGATCATTGATTGAAAACGAGACAGGACAGAGAGGAACATGAACTTTTCATGCAATCCACTCTAAACCAGAGTGTTAAGCTGAATATCAGTGTGAAATGACACCATATAGGCCACAACCTATTTTCGCTATTTTCCCTTGTATTCACTTGGTTGTTACAAAGTTACAAAAAATTTTCTGATTTTGCAACCGAATTGGAAACGAACCTATTGATTCCTTGTCGAATTTCGAGGGTGATATGATGAGTTTAAATATAAATAAATCAATAGATTATCTTTTTGTTCGGTTCTGGATCCCAATCGGATATTTCCAAATCAAGTGATCCTGCGCTTTTCTGACATGAGAACATCTTGCTTGCCACCTTTTCGGTGGCCGTAGCGAAGGCTCAGGTTTGTACCTCCGACCAGACGGAAGGGGCAAACGATTCTTCGGACATCAGTGTTCCGAGTGTCTCTTTCAACAGCGGCGTTACCGTTTCATAATGCAGGTAGCTATTGTCAGTCATTTTGCGATGTCGTGTTTATACGGTATGTGTTTTTTGGAGAATCGGTTTCGAGGGCAGTGAGTGTGGTGCCGTAGAATCGGGCAATCTCCGCTTTTTCTGCGTCATTACCTCGCTCCAGGACGCGGGCAATGACCGAATCGCGGTACCGGCCCCAGTCAAGTGTGTCGAAGTCGGTATCCCAGAACAGGGACCGACGAATTGCCGGTGTCCCGGATATGGCACGGCTCTTTTGACCATTCTTGTATTCGGCAATCTCGTAGTATGTCTGAAGCAGCAGCAGGAATCCCTCTTCATATCCGAATGCCTGCTCGATCTTCAACGCCATCTCGACCGTCAGATTGCGTCGCCCCGTAATGACAGCATTGAGTGTTTGACTGTGTTCTCCGATGGAGGCAGCAAACGACCGCTGGCTGAGATTGCGTTTCTTCAAATCCTTGCCGATTATCTTGCCCGGATGGATACCTTTCAATATGTCAATTCTGCTTTTCATGGCTTCATCTGCAAATGTACGAAATGTAAACAGATTTGTTTGCAATTTATTATATTTTTCTGATTTAGGAAGACCATTTTTTGTCTGAACAGTTGGTCACAGGACATCGTTTGGTTGTCGATGATGTTGGAAACAATGCCGCTCGTCATGCTTTCTTTGAATAGCATGAGCCTTCAGATGGTGTCCTTGCCGAACTTGCAGTAAGAACCGAACCTGAAAAGCTATTTCTTATCGGCAAGTTAAGTGGTGATTTCCAATCCCAGAATGATGATTTTTGCCGATACCGGCAAATTATAGAAGTTTTGGTCCTGCTATCTGATGGACTGCCGGAGGCAAGAGTGGTTTGAGCCCCGGACAAGGAAAAAACATATAATTGATTCAAGCACTGATAAACGAGTTCCGGGATTATCCCATTTTTGCCGTGGAAACCAAACCCGACAAAGATGGAAAATCAACACACGGATGATCTGTCCCGCATCCTGCGGACGGTCGAAGAGATCCTCGAGATCGTACACTTCATGAAGGATCACCGGAGCCAGCTCGAAGGCGATCCGATCCTCGATTTTGCGGAGGTCTGCCAGTTGCTCCGCCAGAGCGAACGCCAGGTGCGCCGCTTCCGCGAACAAGGGCTGCTCGTCGGCTTCAACATCGGAGCCCGGCGCATGTACCTGCTCTCCGAAGTGCAGGAGTTCATCCGCAAGATGCGCCGCCGCGGAAAACTCGAATCGTTGAATCAATAAATCTGTTACCTATGGAACCTAAACAAAATTCCCGCATCTATCGGCTTGTACCCTCCGAACAGCTCGAACGTCTCATCAAGACGAATTTCCTTTTGAGTAAGGGTTTGCTGCTTTTTGAATACCTGTGCAGCCAAAGCGACGAGCCGTTATTCCTGACGGCCGATGCGGCCTGCGAAGTCCTCGGTATTCATCCCGAGACGCTGACCCGTTACCGCCAAAAAAGGCTGATCCGCCCCACAATCTATCGAAGACAGTTCCTTTACAATGCCTATGATCTGCTAATGCTCGTTTATCGGATCAACCAGCGCAACCTGCAAAATGCGCTGCGGCGTACACCCAGGATTGTGATTGGTGGGAACGAGCATAACGGATGATGGAGAAGCTGAAGAAGAATCCACAAGTGTCGACCTCGGGCCAAGATAGCGGCGTGCCTGCACCTTGAAGCCCTTTTCCGCACGATTTCTACCCGTCCGGGTTTGTCGTCCGGAAAAGGACTTCCGGTTTGTCCCGCCGCTAAATATGCGCCCGTGGCCGGCACCTTCCTTTTCTGGATGGGCCGGTTCCAAAACCGTATGTCAAACCTCAAAATGGATTTGGTATGATTGACCTTCAGAAACACATTTGGGAAGGCTGGACCGTTGGCGATTTTGTTGAACGCCTTACTCCGGAATTGGATCACATCATGTCGGGACGTAGTTGGCGCCGACCCTTTACCTCAAAACAGGAACTTGCCGTCTGGTGTCGGGAGAATCAACCCTATTACAAAAAACACATTCCGGGCGTTGTTGCCTATTTTGCCCGAAGGTATCGTTTACGTTGATAGCAGTGAGAGATGACTTATTACCATCGTTTTTATATCGAGAGTTTATATCCCGAGAACCGGCGGAGGATTCTCCTCTGGTTGTTCCGGACATTTCCCGTTTACCTGTTTGAAACGACGCCTACGGGTTATAAGGGTCGATTCTATACGCAGAACGTCCGCTTCCCGAGAGCGGCTTTCCGTGATCTGACGTTCAGTCTTCGAGGTGACCGCTCGTTATGTCTGTGGATCATCTCGTATGACCTGCACACGCTCTATCTTGAGCGGAATATTTATATCTATAAAAAATGGCGATAATAATTGAATCGTTTTTATAATCTTATAGTCCGAATATTTTATTCAAACGGTATCTGGATTCTGCGATTTTAGAGTTTTAAGTTCGCACTGATAGTGTTGTTTAAAACGGATTCTGGCCTTTTCTACTATTGGATCTCCTTTGCTCGACGGAAAAGATCGTGCAATAATCCGTGCGAATTTTTTCACTAATGAATTATCATTGAACAAAGGATGTTGAATTGTCGCTTCAAGTTGATCTATGGCATGACCAACGTCCGTTCCTTTCAATTCAATGAAATGTCCGAACCAAGTAGCTAAATCTGAGGGGTTCTTTGACAAAAGTAGTTTGTCACATTTGCAGCCAGACGTAATAATACATCCATCCACTTGGAATATTGCAGCGCCACGAGGAGGGGTGATATTAGCTTTATAATGTATCCCTTTTTCTTCCGTAGCAATAATCGAATACGTCTTCAATGGCTTCTCCGGAATGTATCGAGCTGAAAGCGTCTGATAAATATCACTCGGCATAAATTATATCATTAAGGAGGGTCAACTTGTCTTCTACGCAATCGGATGCATGGTCTAATTCTGTGCCACTTATCATTCCGATTTCAGTATCTCGAATATCGGACATAGTACCATCTTCACGAATATAATAGGCTCTTATCTCATCAATGGGAACGATTTGTTCTTGGGGAACAATTTGATACGTTGCTTTCTGGTCCTTCTTTTCAGCCTGCGCTGCTCTGATTAGTACATTGAACGCCGTAACAACATATGGGCTATGTGTTGTAATGGTAACAGCACTGGACATGCCGGTAGTTTGAGAAGCGTCATTGATGCGTGCCACAATATGTCCAATCAGGCTTTGCTGTGATTCGGGGAAAAGATTCTGTTCAGGTTCTTCAATATAAAGACGAGTATTTTTATAGTTAAATATTCTTGCGGCTTGATTTATCACAGATCCAAGATCCTGATCATTTTGAGTCCTGCTATTGGCTATTTTTTTGAAAAAATCGGCAACATCCTGTTTGCTTAAATCTATGGTATTGGAGAAAACAGGCCCGGTAAAATAATCGGTCATTACAACGATTGGCAGAACAGACTGAACTCCACTCGACGCATAAAAAGGGGCAAATGTTTCCCGGGAATTTTTCAATCGAATGATATCGGTATCGAGTTTTGCATCGTAATAGTATTCCATGTTACCGACAACACTCAAGTCTGTCGGTTCTTTTTCCGATGTGTGTTCTTTGGCTTCACCCCATTCGAAGATATGGTTAAACAGTACATCATAATCGTTGGTGCGATATGCTCTGTCCACGTTTTTTATCGCGGAGACCAAGTTCCTTTCCGATGGAATAAAACATAATTTGGTATTATGCCGCTTTTGTTCGAAATCGGAATTACGGGTAATTCTGACATTCCGATTCCCAATAAGATCAATGGCAATACACTCTCCTAAATAGTGAATCTCGCTTGTTGTTTTAAAAAAATTATCGCTGAGCCGATGAAACTGTTTCAATTCCCGTAAAAAACGGAAATAATGTGTATAAGCCGATACCAATTTTTTTTCATCTCCTGTCATGATCTTTTTTTCAATCCATTGACAGAAGCACAATATCTTCATCAACGTACTTTTTCCCGTACTTTGCTTGCCAATAAAAATATTGAAACGACCTAATTCTACCGTCCCGGTATCTGAGAGTGGTCCGATATTTTTGATGGTTATCGATGCCATAATCAAGAAATTTAAGCAAATTTAAGAAATAAATCCTTGCGTACAAATGTTCTGCCGCTAATTTTGTTGCATATACTTCTAATCATCAATTACTGCTATCATATCGTATCATTTGATTCCACCTCATTTGTCAAATTTCTATCAATAAATTCTTTCTCCCGGTTGCCGTCGGGGAAGATAGTCATGCGGAAGGCCGCGAGCGGCCCGCCGTCCTCGGACGAAAAATCATCCTCGCCGGAGCTGTGGTATTTTTCGCCGCTCCGACGTCGCCGCATGACTGTGTCTCTTCCCGAGGCAACCGACCGCGTCGGGAATAAGGCTGAATTCAACTTGCAAATGCAACAGAATTCTGATTAATAATTTGTTTAAATT
>OGPS01000389.1_pt1 | contig 42926 bp, 35 predicted proteins | sample 1552931 | NCBI WGS metagenome assembly OGPS01 (sample SAMEA2580252, study PRJEB22360) | human gut metagenome | biome: human gut; feature: human-associated habitat; material: faeces | place: Denmark | collected 2008/2010 | reverse complement strand
AATTTAAACAAATTATTAATCAGAATTCTGTTGCATTTGCAAGTTGAATTCAGCTTTTGTAAATCCCGTATTTTCTAAAAACCTGAATCAATTAATTATTACCAACTTTTTTCATACTGGAAAGCTTATTTCTCTCATCGTATCGCTTTCTACAAATTTCAAACATCTTAATATAATCAGTTATGACTTTTAAGACAAACAACATTAGTCTATACCTCCTTCTCATACTCACATAATCTTCTAAAACTAAGAAGCTAATAATAGGCCTTAAAAACGTATGTCCAACTTAAATAAGATATTATTAAGAATATAAATATTTTGATATTCCACCCAAGGATTTGGTAAAAAAGATATTACATTTCTAAAAAACAAAAAAGCAAGATTATACCTCAATGCAAAAAAAGAGATTTTACAACAATAATCATATTCCCTAAATTAGAAAGAATCGGCAACAATACACTCCAATATATCAAGTTTCCATCTTTACTTTAAAATATACAGTTATGCAAAACAACTCTTCTTATTATTCAGAAAATAAATTATTTTTTGTATTGATGATAACTATAAAAAACCACTTAAAACTTAAATAATATATTTAAAAATCAGTACATTTGTCTTATATTTCAAGAGTTCTCTAATATTTAATCTGTGTATATGGAAAAATTCTGTTTTATAGTCGTTTTTTTTATTGCCATACTCTCCTGTCAAAGCCACAAAGAAAGAAGAATGAATGCAAATAAGGATAATAAAGAAGTTTCTACTCAAAAAGATATTGAAATAGAAACTATTCCAAATGGATTCTCTATAAATTCTTTTAAGGAGATGACACCAAATGATGCAATAGAAATGGTGTTCTTATCAGATCTAAAAAAAATATTAGAAAGCAATCTAAAATGTGATTATCAGTCTATTACTGATAAATATTATCCAGATTACTTTATTTTGCTTCAAAAAGAATGTCCTAATTTTTCTATTGACGAATTAAAAGAAAAATTTAAAAACAACTTACACAAATTCATCCCCCAAAGGAATCAAAAACTTCTTTCCGATTGGTGTTATGCAAAACATTACGATATGTGTATAACCTCAATAAAAAATAAAGTGCATGATGGTAATGGCTGTTTGTTATTTTTGTATGAGTTTCATACTTTGTTATCATCTGATAATATTACCATAGCCAAAGATGAACCAGGATATGCTGTTGCTGTTTCTTTAGATAATGGTGTGAATTGGTATTCTGTTACATCTCCAAATATAAATGAAGTTAAATCTTTATTACGTATCAGATTTCCTGAAGATATTATAGAGAGTTTATTAAGAAAATAGTCTATTGTAGAGCTTTACATTAACTTCTTCCAATAGAACTGAAATATAAGAACTCTAATAATATATTGGAAATAAGTAGATGCATTTATCAAATGCCACAAAATCAGGCAACGACTTTATACACAGAGTATTGCGAATTAATTATTTTTAAATCTTTAGGATTTCCCCACAACGGAAGGAAAGAATTCTCAATCAAGATATAGCTAAAATCAGAAATTCACCCAACTTTTGGCTTTACGAAATTTGATATTCAGGAAGAATACCAAAAAAGTTTTAATAAGAGGGAGCTTGGTAAGCTTCATTCGCCTTTCCGTTTGAGTGTATGGCAAAACCACAGGCCTATCGGGTACAGCATCTAGGATGTAGGAGCATATTCAGCCCTTTTGCAAAGATCGCCCTTATGGTCCTGAAAGCGTACATCGGATTTCTGACAGATAGCTGGGAAAGGGCGTTTAAACGGAAACATACACTACCAAATGTTCTATAGGATCATGATATTCCATCCTTTTTCAATCCCCTCCAGGAAATCCTAACTTCACACAAGAAACCTTATTTTGAGAATCTTTACTTCTGCATGGCTGATGATGCTATGTGTTTTCCTACGGACATAAAACACTTTTTGGGAAGCATCAAATGACTTTACAAATATATCTAGCCATATCGTGAGAAACTATCTACCTAACAAATACAAGAATGTGGCGAAGTTCTATCCATCCTACTAAAAAGAATTCAAAGACAAGAACTCTCAAGCATCGTAAATATATATCTTCCAACATATTATACGAATTAAGAAATATATCTGTATGCACCAAAACTCATGAATATGAAGATAAGATACACAGCCACCGATTCCATATTTACCAATAATGCCAACAGAAAGTTCTGTACGAAATATGGAATATCTACTTCCTTTATACGCAAGGAAAGGACTGCAAAAAATAAACTTTTAAGAAGGCTATTCAAGAGTGAACTCTCAAAAGAAAAAGCCACCCAGCTTAAAAGCAACTTCGATACTCAAAAGCAACATTATTCGCTCTCAAGAAGCAAGACACGAAACAAGAAGATGGAAATCCTGTGGATTTTCCACGAAATATATACAGCAATACCATACCGATAGAACAGAACGCCTAAAGCCACATGATATGATTTTACTAACAAAATCAGAAAAAGCTATTAGGCTTCCTCCAGATGATTATGTATTGCCTGATAAAAGTATAAAAAAGATACAGAAAAATGATAATAAAAATGGCATATGAGATAATTATCGTCTATTATCTTCATATACCATTTTATTTTTAAGGACATTTACTGAACATCACTAAGTATGCTTCAGTTTTGACTTTATTATTTCTAATAAAAGATTTATGCACAATTAAAAAAGTCAATACTTCTTAAATACAAATATGTATAAACACAATTCAGATTATATTCTTCCTAAGAACTTCCTAAATAAATATATCTAATTATTGGCGTAGTTAATAAATAATAAAGCCATTAATTAAATCAGAAAAGCACATACAAAGAAAGTATTATAACTACACATTCAATGAAAGCATAATATACAAGGTTATCAGCGAAGTAATCTCATATATACCTTCAAATAAACTTACTCTTTCCGTTTTGCCTTTAACTCTTCGGCAGGCACCATACGGTACAAACGGTCGCTGGGACGAATACGGTCGGGCACTTTAAATGATACATGTACGCCCTTCTTCACCACATCCACCGGCTTCAAGTCTACACGAGCCTCGTCCAAGGTGACATACATGGCACCGGTAGTAGGACCGGTAATCAACAATTTATCGCCAACTTTAATTTCTGAAGCTTCAATCAGGAATTCAGCTACTCCGATATTAGAGAAGTACTTGATTCCACGTCCGGCATATACCTTACGCTCCGTCGCTTCCGAACCGTAGTTCTTGCTCCATTCCCCCAAACGCTGTCCTAAATAATAGCCGTTCCAGAAACCACGATTGAATACTGTCTTCAGACGTTCATCCCAGTTGGCCACCTTTTCATCGGAGAATGTACCGTCAATGTACGACTGGATAGCTTCCTTGTAGCATTCTACTACTGTACGTACATACTCAGGTCCACGGGCACGACCCTCAATCTTGAATACCCGTACACCCGCTTCAATCATCTCGTCCATAAAATGAATGGTCTTCAAGTCTTTCGGCGACATGATATATTGATTATCCACTTCCAGTTCAATGTCACTTTCCTTATCCTTTACCGTATACGCACGACGACATACCTGCATGCAAGCTCCGCGATTGGCCGAAGCATTCAACTCGTTCAGGCTCAGGTAGCACTTTCCGGAAACTGCCATACACAAAGCTCCGTGACAGAACATTTCGATACGAACCAGTTCACCCATCGGACCCTTGATTTGCTGCTTCTGAATGGCATCGTAAATCTTACGGACCTGTTTCAGGTTCAGTTCACGTGCCAGTACCACCACATCGGCAAAACGTGAATAAAATTTCAATGCTTCTGCGTTACTGATGTTCAACTGAGTAGAAAGGTGTACCTCCTGTCCCACTTCATTACAGTAAGCCATGACTGCCACATCGGCCGCAATGACCGCACTGATACCTGCTTCTTTTGCCGCATCCACAATTTTACGCATCAAGGCAATATCCTCATCGTAAATAATGGTGTTAATGGTCAGGTAACTCTTTACCCCATGTTCATCACATATTTTGGCGATTTCACGCAAATCGTCTATAGTAAAAGTGCTCGCCGAACGCGCACGCATGTTCAAGCTTTCAATACCGAAATAGATGGAATCAGCTCCGGCATGAAGGGCAGCCGCCAATGACTCACGTGAGCCTACGGGCGCCATGATTTCAAAATCTTTGATTGTATAACTCATTTCCGTGATTGTAATATTACGGTGCAAAGGTAGCGTTTTTTCAGGATATAATAAAATTTCACTACCTTTGCGCGACAATATCAAGGCAATGAAAATTAGAAACATAGATTTAGGAGAAAAGCCAGTATTGCTGGCACCGATGGAAGATGTCACCGACCCTGCATTCCGCCTGATGTGCAAGCAGTTTGGTGCCGACATGGTGTACACGGAATTCGTATCGAGCGATGCCCTGATTCGTTCGGTAGGGAAGACCATGCTGAAACTGAACATCAGCGAAAAAGAGCGTCCGGTAGCCATTCAGATTTACGGAAAGGATACGGATACCATGGTGGAAGCAGCCCGCATCGTAGAACAGGCCAAGCCTGATATATTAGACCTGAACTTCGGTTGCCCGGTGAAGCGGGTGGCAGGAAAAGGCGCCGGCTCCGGCATGCTGCAAAACGTACCCAAGATGCTCGAAATTACCCGGGCGGTAGTGGATGCCGTAAAGATTCCGGTTACCGTGAAAACTCGCTTGGGATGGGATGCAGAACACAAGATTATCGTAGAACTGGCGGAACAATTACAGGACTGCGGAATTGAAGCCCTGACCATCCACGGACGTACCCGTGCACAGATGTATACCGGTGAAGCCGACTGGACCCTGATTGGAGAAGTCAAGAAAAATCCGAGAATGCGTATCCCCATTATCGGAAACGGTGACATCACTACCCCACAGCGTGCCAAAGAGTGTTTTGAACAATATGGAGTAGATGCCATCATGATTGGACGGGCCAGTTTCGGACGTCCCTGGATTTTCAAGGAAGTAAAACATTATCTGGAAACAAGTGAAGAACTGCCGCCTCTTTCTTTCAAATGGCGGATGGATGTATTGCGTCAGGAAGTGCTCGACAGCGTAAACCTGCTGGATGAACGCAGAGGTATCCTGCACGTACGTCGTCACTTAGCCGCATCTCCTCTCTTCAAAGGGATTCCTAATTTCAAGGACACACGCATTGCCATGCTTCGCGCAGAAACATTAAATGAACTGAATGGCATATTAGACCATATAGAAGCTACTTTCGGTAAGGAGTAATCCTTACCGATTTTTTTAATACATCCGTTTAAAGACCGGAGAAATAAACCAGCGCTTATACATCAGCGTGGCCAGCTGATAGACGAAGAAAGCGGTAATAAGTCCTACCAGCGAATCAATCAGGTAGTGCGCCTGAATATACACTGTGGCACAGCACAGCAACACATAGAACGGGAACAGAACGTAGGCCAATTTCCGGTTCACACGCCAGGCCATAATCATCACAATCGTAGAGATTCCCACATGTGAACTAGGGAAAGCTGCCGTAGGACGTTCACCCACTTCCTGTGAAGCTTCTACCAGATTATAGAAGAATCCGTGTTCATATCCCGGACCAGGAAGCAAGAAAGTATTGTCATTAAAATAATCTCCTATTGCCGGGAAATCACAAGCGTTCACTTTATCCATTCCAATGGCCGGAAAATAGAATTGCGGTCCGGCCACCGGCACCAGAATGTAGAACAAATAGTAAATGAAGAAAGAAGTGACCAGCACGAAGCAAATCTTCTCAAACCATTCAAAACGGGTCAGGAAATAATATACCACCACTATCAGCATCATGGGATAGTAAAAGAAATACCCCATGTTGAAAGGTTCACTGAACCACATGGAAGGACACAGCTTGCTAAATTCCACCGAAGGCTGGCAATGGAAAATAGCCTGCTCAGCGGAAGCAAACACGTAATCCAGGTTCGGGAACAAGCGGTTAAATTCAAACGTATCTGGATACCAGTATGCCAACAGTGACATTTGCACGACCATACGGACAAAAGCCGTCAAGCGGCAAGGGAATGCCTGATACAAATATATCAGTACGAACGTCAAGACCACAATGCCCAGACGCTCCAGCAACATCATCCCGGGATGATCCATCCGGGGATACAAAAGCAAAATCAAAATAGTGGTCAGTGCATTGTAAATCAAGCTAATGCTTTCTACAGCAAACAAGCCCTTTCCACTTTCTACTCGTTCAAATAACTTCAGTTCTATAGCCATCCTTCTTTTTTATACCAGGCAATGATTTCTTTTACACCTCTTTCCAACGGATATTCGGGAACATATCCTAATTCCTTTTCCAGCGGTGAGATGTCACACCGCCAGTTGCGCTGTTTCATAATACGATATTTATCACAGTTCAATGTACTCGTCTTACGGAGTATTCGTCCTACATTCTCTGCCACAAAGGAAATGGCTTTCAAAAGAAACAACGGACAAACGAAACGAAGCATCCACGGGTTTCCCAGTTCTTTCCGAATTAAGTCGGAAAACGTATGACTACTGTATACCTTTCCGTCGCTCACAAAATAAGCGCGGCCTGTGACATTTTTTTCAATAGCCAGATAAATGGCCTGTACCAAGTCCTTCACAAACACAAACGTAATATCCTGACGTTTGAAACCTGCTGCAAAATCCACATGCTGCTGCACGGACTTCGCCATCAGGAAATAATCGCGTTCCCGTGGACCATAAACTCCCGTCGGACGGAAAATCACATACGGGAAATTGGTGAGGGATTTCAGATATTCCTCGGTATGCAGTTTACTCAGTCCATACGCTGTATTAGGTCGGGGAGTGTCCGTTTCACAAATGGATGAATAGTCTTTTTCCCGAATCGGTCCAAATATACTTAACGAACTTATGTAAATAAAGTTCACGGGAAGCATGTCTAATCGCTTCAGCGTCTCAATAAAATGTCGGGTAGCCCAGTAATTCCCGATTTCAAAATCGGCCTTGTCCAGGCATTTGGTCACCCCTGCACAATGAATAATGTAATCCCATTTCCCATGCAGGCGTTTCTGTTCTTCCAACTGACTGGCCAGACGATCGGAATCAGTAAAATCCAGTACGGCAAAATGGATACGCGGGTCCTGCAAATATTTCCGGCTGCTACTCTTCCGCACACCGGCCCACACCTGTATGCTACGCTCCAGCGCACCTTCCACTAAAAAGCTCCCGATGAATCCACTGGCACCGGTAACTAATATTTTTTTCTCCATAAACTTATTTTTCCGGTTCTACATGGATACTGATGTAGGTATCCTCTCCAAAAGTATCCCGCAACTTCTGCTCAATGGCAGTAGCCTTTTCATGTGCCTCATGTAGCGAGATACTTCCGTCCATCCGCACGTGCATATCTATCGCATAATGACTTCCAATACGGCGGGTACGCAAATGATGCGGCTGCGACACGCCGTCCAGCGACAATACCGTCTGCGTAATTTCCTGCTCTATATCATCGGGCAACGAGCGTTCCAATAATTCATCAATACAAGCCTTCAGCTGCTTCACAGCCACCTGCACAATAAAGAAACTGACAATCACTGCCGCCAGAGGATCGAGCACACGCCAGCTTTCTCCCAACAGGATAGCTCCTCCAATACCTACGGCCGTACCGATAGAAGAAAATGCATCACTGCGGTGATGCCAGGCATTGGCTATCACTGCCGGACTATTACAGCGTTTTCCCACAAGCCGGGTGTAATGAAACAAAATTTCTTTCGATACCACGGATACAATGGCAGCAGCCAGTGCAATCCAGCCGGGCGACTGTAATGCCTCTCCTTTTGCAAAACTGATGATTGATTCTATTCCACTCCAGCAAATTCCTACTCCCACAGCCAGCAAAGCCGCTCCAATCAAGAGCGTAGCCAGTGTTTCATACTTTCCATGTCCGTAATCATGTCCCTTATCTTCCGGTTTGCTAGAAATACGCACAAACACGATGACAATCAAGTCCGTTATCAAATCTGATAAAGAGTGTACTGCATCGGCAATCATCGCCGCACTCTTACCCCAGAAGCCTGCCGCAAACTTACAGGCCACCAGCAGAATATTGACCAGACTACCCACAAGGGTTACCTTGTAAATCTCACGTTCACGAACGGATGTTCCAATCTCATTCATATCTTACTTTTGTAAAAAGAATGTGGCAAAGATAATAGTTTTTCAGCATCTTAACAGAAAAAACCACGTTTATTCCCCGGAAATCACTTTCTTTGTATAAAGATAATCTTACCAACAGCAGAGAGCTGTTGATTTAAAACAAAACAACATGGCTAAAAAGAAAAAAGAAAAGAAAGGCGGAAAGCACCTGAAGAAAAAAGAGCTCGTAGAGATACTGCTCAACTATTTCCGTACAAAGCCGAATGAAGCATTCAGCCTCAAGCAGTTGTTCCAAGCTCTAAAACTTACAACCCATCCGGGAAAAATGCTCTGCATCGATGTAGTGGAAGAAATGTTGGAAGACAACTTCCTGATTGAAATCGAAAAAGGGCGCTATAAAATCAATGACAAAGGACAGATTCTGACCGGAACCTTCGTACGTAAAAGCAATGGAAAGAACTCGTTTATTCCTGAAGAAGGAGGAGAGCCCATTTTCATTGCGGAACGCAACTCTGCCCATGCAATGAACAATGACAAGGTGAAAGTTGCCTTGTGTGCCAAACGTAAAAAGCATCAGCTGGAAGCGCAGGTAATCGAGATTCTGGAACACGCCAACGAAACCTTTGTCGGTGTATTGAAAGTCAGCAAGAATTATGCGTTCCTGCTTACGGAAACCAGTACCCTGGCTAACGACATCTTTATCCCGAAAGACAAGCTGAAAGGCGGAAAGAACGGCGATAAGGCTATTGTCCGCATTACCGAATGGCCGGAAGAAGCAAAGAATCCGTTTGGCGAAGTGATCGACATCCTCGGAAAAGCGGGTGACAACACCACTGAAATGCACGCTATTCTGGCTGAGTACGGCTTGCCGTACGTATATCCGCAGGCAGTAGAAGCTGCAGCAGAGAAACTGTCGGCCGATATCACACCGGAAGATTATGCCGAACGCGAAGATTTCCGCGATGTCGTGACGTTCACCATCGACCCGAAAGATGCCAAAGACTTTGACGATGCGTTGTCCATCCGCACCCTGAAACCCGGCTTATGGGAAGTGGGTGTGCATATTGCGGACGTATCACACTATGTAAAAGAAGGAAGCATCATCGACAAGGAAGCAGCCAAACGTGCCACCTCTGTCTATCTGGTAGACCGTACCATCCCGATGCTGCCGGAACGTCTGTGCAACTTTATCTGCTCCCTGCGTCCTGATGAAGAAAAACTGGCTTACTCTGTCATTTTCGAAATGAATGAAAAAGCGGAAGTGAAGAACTACCGCATCCGTCATACAGTAATCAAATCCAACCGTCGGTTCACGTATGAAGAAGCACAACAAATCATTGAAACAGGAGAAGGTGACTACAAGGAAGAGGTACTTCAGCTGAATCGTCTGGCACAGATTCTGCGAGAAAAACGAATGGCTGCCGGCTCTATCAACTTTGACCGCTGCGAAGTAAAATTTGAAATTGACGAAACGGGTAAACCGCTCAGCGTATACTTCAAGGTATCTAAAGAAGCCAACAAGCTGATTGAAGAATTCATGCTGTTAGCCAACAAGACAGTGGCAGAATACGTAGGAAAAGTTCCCAAGAACAAAAAGCCGAAGGTACTTCCTTATCGTATCCACGACCTGCCCGACCCCGACAAGCTGGATAACCTGAATCAGTTTATCGCCCGCTTCGGTTACAAAATCCGCACAGGAGGTAGCAAAGCAGAAGTATCCAAGTCCATCAATCATTTGTTAGGCGAAATTGAAGGAAAGAAAGAACAGAACCTGATAGAAACAGTGTCTTTACGCGCCATGCAGAAAGCACGCTATTCGATTTATAACATCGGACACTACGGACTGGCGTTCGATTACTACACGCACTTCACCTCTCCTATCCGCCGTTATCCGGACTTGATGGTACACCGACTGCTTACCCGTTACCTGGCAGGAGGACGAAGCGCACAAGCCGACAAGTATGAAACTCTCTGCGAACACAGTTCGGCAATGGAGCAGACTGCAGCCAGTGCAGAACGTGCATCCGTGAAATACAAACAGGTGGAATTTATGGGTGAACGTATCGGAGAAGTGTACGATGGTGTAATTTCCGGTGTCACAGAATGGGGACTCTACGTGGAAATCAACGAAAACAAGTGCGAGGGCATGATTGCCATGCGCGACTTGGGCAACGATTTCTATGAGTTCGACGAAAAGAACTACTGCCTCATCGGACGTCGTCACCACCAGAAATTCAGTCTCGGCGATCCGATTAAGATTAAGGTAGCCCGTGCTAACCTGGCTAAGAAACAGCTGGATTTCGTATTGGCTGAAGCTTGACGAACCGCGTTTAAATAAATTATTTCCCCGCTTCTTTTTAGAAAACAAAAACTTTCTACAAGGAAGCGGGGATTTTTATTATTTCACCCTCCGGTTTAACTGGTTATTCGCTTTCTCCGGACGGGACTTTCCCACCCGTTTTCCACTTGTCTTTTTCTTATTGCTCTGTTTTGCCTTGAAAGCAAACGGATTTTTCTTGTTTACTACCATACCATTCTGATTTTTCTACAAAAATAAGATTTTATTGGATTCATCACAAAATATAGTTACTTTTGCCAATTATCAAAAAGAAATGCTCATGAGCCCAATTGATTACACACATATACTGACAAAGGCTGTTGACGAACTTTCCGACAGCCAATCTTACCGTGGGCTGTTCCATCAGCACAGAGAAGGTGAGCCGCTTCCTTCCGGAAAATCACTGGAACGCATCGTAGAACTGTCACGTGCCATCTTGTTCCCCGGTTACTTTGGCAATTCTACCATCAACAGCCAGACCATCAATTATCATATTGGTGTCAATATTGAAGAACTGTTCTCTCTGCTTATTGAGCAGATACAGGCCGGACTGTGCTTCGGGGTGGAAAATTCAGGCCAGTGCGACTGTCAGTCACCTTGCCGTGCCACGGCTACCCAATTAGCAGCAGAATTTATCAGCCGTCTGCCGGAAATCCGCCGGATTTTGGCTACAGATGTAGAAGCTGCATACTACGGTGATCCGGCTGCCACCTGCTTTGGTGAAATTATCTGCTGTTACCCTGTTATCCGTGCAGTGACCAACTACCGGATTGCCCACGAACTTCACCGGCTCAACGTGCCTCTTATTCCGCGTATCATCACGGAAATGGCTCACTCTGAAACCGGAATCGACATCCATCCGGGTGCGCAAATCGGACATCATTTTACCATTGACCATGGTACGGGTGTCGTAATCGGTGCGACCTGTATCATTGGCAATCACGTGAAACTGTACCAGGGTGTCACATTGGGTGCCAAGAGTTTCCCTTGCGACGAACAGGGAAACCCCATCAAAGGTATTCCACGCCACCCGATACTGGAAGACAATGTAATTGTCTACTCCAATGCCACCATATTAGGACGCATCACCATCGGTGAAGGAGCTACCATTGGAGGCAACATCTGGGTGACGGAAAGTGTACCTGCCGGTGCCCGCATCGTACAGCGAAAGAGCAAGGAAAATTAAGGAGAAAATGCCTGCCCAAAAACGCACTTACGTTTACTCCAAAACGCAAGGACGTTTGAAACCAAACGCAAGTACATTTCATCTAAAACGCCCTTGCGTTTCAATCCAAACGTAAAGGCGTTTTAGAGTAAGCAAAAAGACATCTTATTATTGATGGTTGAAACGGCCGTTTTTTACTTAGGAATCTTAAAAAAATAACGTCCGCAGTCCCGGAAAATTCACCGGAAACTGCGGACGTTTTTGTATATAAAATAATATGAATGCTTAGAAAGCCTTATGGTAGAGTGCTTCAATGTCTTCTACTGAAGTCGGACGCGGGTTACCTCCGGTGCAGACATCATTGAATGCATCGATAGCCAACTGATGCAAGTCTTCTTCCTTCACACCGATTTCATGCAACTTCTGTGGAATACCGATGCTCAAAGAAAGCTGGCGAACAGCTTCTACCGCAGCTTTTACACCTTCTGCTTCGCTCATGCCGGTAGTATCTACTCCCATTGCTTTGGCAATATCCAGGTATTTCGGTGCGGCAGGAGATTCTGCATTGTATTCCATGACGTAAGGCAACAGCAATGCGTTGGCTACGCCGTGCGGGGTGTCATAGTGTGCACCGAGAGGATGAGCCATAGAGTGAACGATTCCCAGACCTACGTTGCTGAATCCCATTCCGGCAATATACTGTGCCTGCGACATGGCTTCACGAGCTACCGGATCACTGCCATTGTCTACGGCAGCCTTCAGGTTCTTGGCAATCATTTCAATGGCTTTCAGTTCAAACATATCCGACATCACCCAGGCTCCTGGAGTAATGTAGCTTTCAATGGCATGTGTCAGGGCATCCATACCTGTAGCGGCAGTCAGTCCCTTCGGCATAGAATACATCAGTTCAGGGTCTACGATAGCTACCGACGGAATATCGTTCGGGTCTACACATACCATTTTCTTGGTAGCAGCCTCATCAATAATCACATAGTTGATGGTTACCTCAGCCGCAGTTCCGGCAGTAGTAGGCAGAGCAAAAGTCGGCACTGCTTTATGATGCGTATCTGCTACTCCTTCCAATGAACGCACATCGGCAAATTCCGGATTGTTTACTACGATACCGATACCTTTCGCTGTATCAATGGAAGAACCTCCACCCAATGCTACGATAAAGTCGGCACCGGAAGCCTTGAAAGCTGCCACACCGTTCTGCACATTGGCAATGGTGGGGTTGGCTTTTACATCACTGTATATTTCGTAAGGAATACCTGCCTTTTCGAATACTTCCACCACCTTGTCGGCTACGTGAAAACGAATCAGGTCCTTGTCAGTCACAAAAAAAGCTTTCTTGAAACCTCTGCGGCCTGCTTCTGTAGCAATAGCTTCACGACATCCGGCACCAAAATAAGAGGTCTCGTTTAAAATCATTCTGTACATAATTTCATGGTTTTTAAAAGGTTAGATTAAATTATTTATTTAGGAAGATGAAACACGTCCGTCAGTTCCTGCATTTGTTCTTTCGTCATACCGTCCGGTTCAAATCCCATGCAACGGGCATTGATGTAAATCTGGGCAGCCTTGGTCAGCACGTCAATCTGGTCGAACGCATCCATTACATCGGTACCTACGGCAAACACACCGTGTTTTTCCCACATTACCACATCGTAATCGTCCAGCTCCTTCAGTGTCGCATCTGCCAGTTCTACTGAGCTCGGCATCTTATAAGGAACGATACCCAGTCCACGCGGGCAGAATGCCTTTGTTTCCGGAATCATGCTCCACAACAGATAAGTCAACACATCCTTTTCCAGAAACTTCGGAGTATGGCTCATTGCCACCAGCTCGATGGGGTGTGTATGTACGGTAGCCTTTTTCTGGCCACCTTCTGCAATCAGCATATTATGAACTGTCAGGTGAGAAGCTACCTCAGAGGTCGGCATTACCGGCTGGTCAGCGATAATGACATAGCTGGCACAATCGTCGCAGATACGAATCACTGAACCGTTTTCCATCGGCCAGCGAGCCAGGTCGCGCATACGTTTCTGTGTACCTTTGCAGAAAAAGTAACAGCCTTTCAGATGCGGCAATACCGCTCCAATCTGTTTCGGTTCACTGATGGCCGGCATCTGACGGATTTCATCGTCCACAAACTCTGTTACATTGATTGTGATATTTCCACCGTTGCGTTCAGCCCACCCTTTTTGCCACAAATATCCGGCCACTTCGGCCACTTTATTGATTTCACGGGCTAAGCCCGGACGTCCTTCAAGAATTGATTTCATCATATTAAATTTAAAAGTTTATTTCAATAACTGCGGAAGAAAAGAAGATACAATCAGAACAATCAGTCCCAATACCAATACCCAGATGGTCTTTGCAGAACATCCTTTCCATTCCTTTAAAATAATTCCCCACACATTCGAGAATGTCACGTTCAGCGACATCAGAATACACCAGGAGAACGTAAGCAGTACCGGTGAAGCTACTAAAAAGCCTTTTCCCAGACTCAAGCCAAAGAACTGGCTATACCATAACACACCGGCCAAGGCACAGAACAGAATGTTGTTCACATACAGCGAAGTCTTTCCATAATCACTCCATGTCTTGTTTTTCGCATTTTGATAAAGACAGTACACCATGTTGGTAAGGAAACCTCCGGCAGTCACCATCAAAGTGGCCGGCAGAGTTTTATACACTTCCGCACTTTCCGGAAAACACAAGCTCTGTCCGAATCCTAATCCAATACTGAAACAGGCGCTCATGAAACCGGCCAGTAAAGCTACGAAAATTCCTTTGGTAAAATTGAAATCTTTCACAGCTTTTTTCTTTTCTTCCTCACTTAAAGTGGCCGACTTCATATTTCCTGCATAACCGATGATACCGATACCTAACAAAGTCACAATCACTCCTACAATAACCGGCATGGTCAGTTCCTCTATATGCCCCGTAAAAACAGGAGTCAGGATAGTACCTAATCCGGCACAGGTACCCAGTGAGATAGACTGTCCCAGAGCTACCCCCAGATAACGCATACTCAAGCCAAATGTCAAGCCCCCTACTCCCCAAAGCACACCGAAGAACATTGCCCAAAGCGCATCGGCGGGATGAGCCGCATAAACCTCAAAAAGGCTGTGTCCGTCCGGAACAGCCAGCAACGCGCCCAAGAAAGGAAAAACAAGCCAGGCAAAAACTCCCTGCACAATCCAGTAAGATTCCCAGCTCCAGTTTTTTATTTTATTGATGGGTACATAGCTGCTCGACTGGCAAAATGCCCCCACTGCAATAATCAACAATCCGATAATGATTTCCATAGCCTATAAATTAAGCCAGCCGGACGACGGGCAAGATTAGCTTTCCCGCCATCCGGCTGTAAAATTAATTTCTCTTGGAAGTTACTTCCGCTTCATATTTTTCTACTTCAGCAATGTATTCCTCGCCTACAGGTACATTGTTCTTCAAGCAGAACATATCCCATACAGCTCCCCAAGGCAATGACTTGCATTCTTCGAGCAATGCCAGACGCTGGAAGCCACGATCGGTTTCTTCATAGTCACGCAGCGTGTTCAGCGGTTCGAGCAATGCCTGCAACAAACACTTCTGTGTAGCACGCATACCGATTACATACGCACCGATACGGTTGATAGATGCATCGAAGTAATCCAGACCGATGTGTACACGGTTCAACGCATTGCAACGTACGATTTCCTTGCACAAATCGAGCGTATCGTCGTTCATGATGGTTACATGATCTGAGTCCCAACGAACCGGACGGCTTACGTGCAACATCAGTTCCGGTACATAGAGCAACAAAGAAGAAACCTTATCAGCCACACTTTCTGTCGGATGGAAGTGACCGGTATCGAGTGTAATCAGTTTCTGGTTCTGTACACCATAACCAATATAGAAGTCGTTAGAACCCACTGTATAGCTTTCCAGACCAATACCGAACACTTTTGATTCGATGCAGTCCTTCATGTGATCGTACTTCTGTGCAAAAATCTGGTCCAAAGAGTCTTTCAGCAATGCACGGTACTTCATACGGTTTACGGTAATGTCCTTGCTACCATCGTGTACCCACAAGTTCATGATACATGCATCTCCCTGACGCTTACCCATTTCTTCAGCAATGGCACGGCAGCGTTTGGTATGTTCAATCCAAAAATCACGGATAGCCTTGTCAGGATTTGACAAAGACAAGTTGCCCGACTTCGGGTGAGAGAAAGAAGTAGAGTTGAAATCCAGTTTCATGTCATTCTCTTTTGACCACTGCATCCAGCCTTCAAAATGTTTTACTTCCACCTGGTCACGGTCAACAAACTTTCCACCGAATTCACCATAGATTTCGTGCAAGTTCAAGCGATGTTTTCCCGGTACGTAAGAAGCAGCCTTCAGGATATCTGCACGCAATTCCTCAATATTGCGAGCCTTTCCTGGATAATTTCCGGTAGCCTGAATACCTCCGGTCAGTGAACCCTGTGATTCGAATCCAGTCACATCATCTGCCTGCCAGCAGTGCATGGACATAGGTACAGACTGTAAAGTTTTCATTACGGCATCCGTATCGATACCCAATTTGGCATAGCGTTCTTTCGCTATTTCATACGCATTGATAATCTGTTGTTCTTTCATGGCAAATTATTTTTTAATGATTGATCTATATTTCTGATAAGCTTCATTCCACACTTCCGCATCCGCCGGTGAGAAATAATCCGGTTCCACATTGACGGAAATCACGTTACGCATTTCCTGCAACGTACTTACTACTCCGGCAGCTTTAGCCTGAAGCATGATATTTCCAATTGAAGATGCCTCGCTCGGTCCGGCCACAACCGGCAAGCCGATGGCATTTGAAGTAAACTGATTCAGCAGTTTGTTGCGTGAGCCTCCTCCAATGATATGCAACTTTTCAATCGGATTTTCGGAAAGTTCACAGAACACATCGAGTACCTCACGGTATTTCAGTGCCAGGCTCTCAAAGATGACACGGATAAACTCACCATGTGTCTGCGGTGCATTCTGTCCCGTACGTGCACAATACTCACAAATGGCTTTAGGCATATCCTGCGGATTAGTAAATCCAGGGTCATCCGGATTGATGAAGCAGGCAAACGGACGAGCAGCCTGAGCCAGTTCCACCATCTGCGGATAAGTATAATCCGTTCCTTCCTTATGCCATTTCTTCAAGCATTGTTCTACAATCCACATACCTGTGATATTCTTTAGCAAACGAATGGTACCGTCTACTCCTCCTTCGTTCGTAATATTATAGTGAGTTGTCTTTTCGTTCACAACCGGACCATCCGTTTCAATTCCCATCAATGACCATGTACCCGAACTCAGGTAAGCAAAGTTCTTGTTGGCAGCCGGTACAGCCGCCACAGCAGAAGCAGTATCGTGTCCGGCTACGGCAATTACCGGAACCGGTTCTATCTGAAGTTCTTCACACAAATCCTCGGTCAGCATACCGATTTTGGCTCCCGGTTCCACCATATCCGCAAACAAGGATTTGCTGACACCCAGCACTTCCAGCAATTTCTCATCTAATTTGCGTGTTTCCGGATTCAGCAACTGAGAAGTCGATGCAATGGTATATTCTGTCACCATCTTTCCCGTCAGCAAGTAAGAAAGCGCATCCGGCATGAAGAGCAGGCGACTGGCATGTGCCAATCCGAAATCCTTCCGTTGCTTCAAAGTGTACAACTGGAAAATACTGTTGAAGTCCATGTGCTGGATTCCCGTCTTTCCATACAGCTCGTCTGCCGGCATCACCTTTTCAAAGAACTCTTCCTTCTTGCCGATAGTCTGCGGGTCACGATACGCATACGGAAGTCCAATCAGTGCTCCTTCCTCGTTTACAAAAGCAAAATCTACTCCCCATGTATCAATACCGATAGAAGTGACAGGCACTTTTTTCTGCGCTACGGCAGCCAGTCCTTTCTTCAAATTCTCATACAAGGAAAAAATATTCCAATAAAAATGTCCGTTGAGTTGCAGCATCTGGTTCGGGAAGCGAGTCACTTCCTCCAATGTCAATTTATCACCAGTCAGTGTTCCCAAAATGGTTCTTCCGCTGGTAGCTCCTAAATCAAATGCAATAAAATAGTTGGAATTCATGATAAAAGCTTATTGGGTTAACTACTGTGACAAAAGTAGAAAGAAAATATTCCCTTCTTGCGGAAGAAATGACCTTAAGATATAAGTTTTTGATTTTTCCTTTCTTTCAGTATTCAGAAGTTTATCATTGATTTTTTATCTTTGTACGGAAAGAAAGAAAAGATGGAAAAACACTGTGTAAACTATAAATATCTGGTACGAAGTCCGCGCGACATAGACTGGGGAATCACCGTAGATACCGTAGGCTCGGAACCCATTCCACCCAACTATACGGTATATCCTCCCCGTACCGGACACCCGGATGCCTTTTATTTCACCCCCTCCCGCGGACGTGTGCTGGACAGCTACCAGCTACTATATATCACTCGTGGAAAAGGTTATTTCTATACCTCTCCCGATACCTTCATCGAGATTAAGGAAGGTGACATCTTAATTCTCCAGCCTCACGTATGGCACAGCTATTTTCCCGATAAAAAGACCGGCTGGCAGGAATACTGGATCGGATTTCAGGGAATCAACATGGACAGTCGTTTCCAGAACAACTTTTTTGCAAAAGACCAGATTGTTTATCACATCGGTGTGCAGGACAGTATCGTAAAACTTTATGAACAAGCCATTCAGATAGCCATGGAAGAAAAAGCGGCCTGCCAACAATATCTGGCCGGCATTGCCAATCTTATCTTAGGCATGACCATGTACTACTCGCAGAACTGCGAGTTCGACAACAAAGCCACCGAACAGATTAGCAAAGCCAAGGTATTCATCCGCGAGAACCTGTTAAAAGGTATCGGCCCGGAAGAAGTAGCCGACTCCCTGCACATGAGTTATTCCTGGTTCCGGAAACTATTCAAAGAGTATACCGGACTTTCTCCGGCGCACTACATTCAGGAACTGAAAATCCAGCAGGCCAAAGATTTGCTGGCCACCACCCAGCGAAGCACCAAAGAAATAGCCTATTACTTGACCTTTGACGACATACCCTACTTTACCAAGGTTTTCAAGAAATACACAGGATACACCCCGCAATCCTACCGAAAAAAATTCGGAAGAGAATAAAAAGCAACCTCCTTCTGCTTGCGGTGAGTGATTCTTCAGTGCAGAAGGAGGTTGCTTTGTTTTATACCGATGTATAGCCGGAAATTATTTCACTACAAAATGGTAAGTTCCCGACAACACTTCCGCCTTACACATTCCATTCTGATACGACACGTCTTTTATGCCCTCTTTTCCAGCTTGGAGTGTACGGCCATTTTCAGTTACGCTATCCACTGAAGCAGCAGGCAGATAAAGTGTCGCACTGGTATTCGCCGGAACCGTGAATGAATACCTCACTTCTCCATCCTTCACCTCCCATGCGCTTTCTATACGTCCGTACAGCGAATCATAATATCCTCTGGCAAAAGTCATCTGTCCTGTAGGGTCTACCTTCGGACAAAGCACAAAATGCTTGAATCCCGGATGGTTTTCATCCCGCATAATACCCAATGAATAGGCATACATCCATGCCCCGACAGCTCCAAAAGAATAATGGTTAAACGAATTCATACGGTTGTTCTCGCCAAATCCGTCGACATGCGTATACGAGTTCAGGCGTTCCCAAATGGTAGTAGCTCCCTGCTCCACAGAATATAACCACGAAGGATAAGTCGTCTGTTGCAACAAGTTATAGGCTACCTCATCATATCCATTATCCGAAAGTGCCTTGCTAATCCATGCCGTACCAATAAATCCTGTCATCAGCGAGTAAGCCGGATAAGTCTTTCCATCATCCGCCACATTCTCCCGCTGCACCGTATGCGCCAGATTAGCTGCAAACTGCTCTTTCCATTCCGGATTCACAATGCCGAAAGACAAAGGAAGCACGTACGAGGTCTGTATATCCACCAGTTTTCCCTTTTCCGGACCGTTTGCTCCCGAAGAAATCGTTTTCGCCGTCTGCGGGTCGATATATGTACGGTTAAAAAACGACTTACGTTCGTCATACAACTTCTCAAACTTTTCTGCATCCTCCTTTTTACCTAAAATCTGAGCCACCTTTTTCATGATGTCCAAATCATAAAGGAAGTATGCCTCCCACATCAGTGTCTTGTCATTCTTGTTATCCTCCGGTCCCAGCCAGTCACCCAAGTTTCCCCAGACCTTCTCCTGTTCCAGTACGCCCGTCTCCGGATTGATATTCTTGGTCCGTACATAATCCACATAACGGCACATCGCCTCATAGTGCTCTGCCAACAAGCTCTTATCACCATATTGCTGATACACTTCCCACGGCACTGTAATACCTGCACTTCCCCACAGCAGACCACCAAATCCACCACCTAAAGGAGCTACATCCGGGAAACGGCCATCCTCACGCTGTACATCTCTCATGGCACACAAATAACGACGCAAGAACTGCGGAACATCGGCCAGATAAGTAGCCGTACGGGAGAACACCGATATATCACCTGCCCATCCCAAACGCTCGTTACGCTGCGGACAATCGGTCGGGATAGAGAAGAAATTGGCATAAGTAGACCACACAATATTGTGCCACAACTGATTAACCTTCTTATTAGACGTTTCATACTTGGATGCCAGTCCGTCAATCGAACTCAACACCACTCCTTTTACATCCTCCAGCGGCAAAGGCTTGTCTATGCCCGTAATCTCAATGAAGCGATATCCATGATAGGTAAATCTCGGGGCAATCGTTTCATTTCCTCCTTTCGTGATGTATTTATCCTGCGCCATGGCTGCACGGATATTTTCCAGCATAATCATTCCCTCGTTTCCAGCATAACGCGGCAAGTCGGGATATTTTACCTCGGCATAACGCAGATTGATTTCCTGTCCAGCCTTCATTCCCTTAAGTGTGATTTCAGGCACTCCCACCATGTTCTGCCCCATATCGTACACAAAGATGCCCGGACGAACCTCTTCTACCGATTGTGCAGTCAGCTTCTGAATGGCCTTTACCGTCTGACCGTATTGAGCTACCAGGTGGAAATCGGAATAATCATCGACTTTAGGCATTGTTCCCCCACCTAACCGACTGACATGGCCTTCCAGCGAAACTTCTACCGCTTTCTTCCAGGCCGAATCATCATATCCCGCTTTCGTCCATCCTGCAATCGCTTTTTCTCTCAAAGCATCATATACCTCTCCCTGAAAGAAACTGCCATATACCACAGGCCCCTGATTGAAATACTTCCACGTATCCGGAGAAGTTACTATCGTCTGTACCTGTCCATCTTCATAAGTCACGACCAACTGCGCCAGCAATGACTGACGGTCGCCAAAGAAATTCCAGTTTTCTCCGGCATAAGTTGCTCCTCCACTCCACCATCCTTCGGCCAAAATTGCTCCAACGGCATTCTTACCTTTCGCAATCAGTTTTGTCACATCGTACACCTGATACAGATGCGTTTTATTATACTGTGTCACACCCGGGTTAAAATAGTCCTCTCCCACGCGCTGTCCGTTGAGATACATTTCATAAATACCCCGGGAAGTCACATACAAACGCGCCTTACGAACCTTATCAGAGGAAGTCTCAAACTCCGTACGCAACATCGGCATAGCGTTACGGCTGGGATTCTGTACATAGCACTTCTTTACGCCATTCAACAGTGTAGCATCCAAGGTAACAGAAGCTAACTTATTTTCCGGACTCCGAAAATTACGAATATCCGTTCTGACTCCTGAGAAATCAGTTGCATGCTCCAATGCATACCCCACATCACCGACTACCGGAAACGCCACGAAATCACCTCCCTGCCCCAAGGGATTCAGATTCACTTCCCCAATCTGCACCTCTCCTTTTTTCAGTGTGGTGAAACCCAGATTGGAATACAAAGAGAACGTATGCGACTGATATTGATTCTCCGCATTCAGCACATCAGCGGGCAACATAAAAGATTTCAAAGGAACAGAAGGTTTGTCATCCGGCCGATAACCGGCACGATAAATATGTACCCAGGCATTTCGTCCGTCTTTCAAAGGAGACAAATCAAACTCCACTTTTACGTATGACTCATCCTTTCCGCTGGCAATGTGATAGATGTTCTTATTCGCATCCATCAGACGTTCATCGTTGGCACCATACACAAATGCTATCTTACGCGACGCAGCCTGCTTTTTCATCTGAAATGAACAGTCCAGGCTGAATACTGGCAAATAATGTGAATAAAGCACCATATCCTCGTCGCTGCCTCCAATCCAACGTGCTCCGTTCCAGCCCTCTTTATCATCAGACGTCATCAGGCTTGTCTCAAACCAAGAATCTTTTTCCGCAATTTCTCCCTTATTGTTCCAGATTTTTACTTTCCAGATATAACGGGTAGCCGGCTTCAACGCCTCTCCCTGATAAGTCACATGCTGGGATACATCCGTTGTCACTTTCCCAGAATTCCAGATTACCTTTCCAGCCTCATCCTTTACCTCTAATTGGTAAGCTGTCTGATATATGCCTCTTTCGTGTGAACTGTTTACAAGTTGCCAGCCGAATCTGGGGACTGACGTATCTAACCCTAAAGGATTCTCTGCTAACCCCACTTTCATTTCAGCTATTGACATGTATTCCTTCCTATAAGTGCTGCTCGATAAAATTATTCCTAACAAAATTATTATCAAAAAAGATTTTCTACCCATACCTCATTATAATTAAATTTCTCTCGAAATTACAAAAAGAGATTTATCATACAAAAAGACTGCCCCTTTTTTAAGAGACAGTCTAATAACCCTAAATACAAATGTCAAAACAATTTATCCATTACTTCAATGCAAACGTATTCATAGAATGAGGTGCCAATACAACAGTCAAATAACGCTGTCCTAATTTCACTGTCAGATTTTGTGTTTCTTCTTTGAAGTTACCAGCTATAATTACATATTCCTGAGTAGGAGCTTTTACTACTAAAATTGGTTTTTTATCTGCTCCCTCCGGCTTATAAGCAACAATCTCTGAATTTGGAACTATATAATGTGAATAATGTTTTACAGCAAAATATTCAGGCGTATAAGTAAAAGTACGTGTTTTAGAATCCACCCGGATTAATGCATTCTGCTTCCACCCCCAGGTACTTTCTCCACCATCTGCAAGAATAAAATTCCAAAGATTATATTCATTACATCCATTCCCCAGATAATGATTGATTAATTCAAAAGTATGCTCACCTGATTTCCAGTCAAAACTGCCCCAACCACATTCACTCTCGGAACAAATATAACTCCAGTCGGGATGCTGCTGCCGGATAGCTGCCAGAATTTCTCGTCCTTCCCATTGAAAACCCATTCCAGAAATACAATCCTGCAACTTCTTATCCGCAAGAATTTTTTCTACATGATCCTGACGATTTGTGTTAAATGTACCTAAATACAGCTTAACTTCGGGATGAGCTTTCTTTAAGGCTGGAGCCAAATAATCCCGATTAAAAATTATCGTACCTTCTGCAGTCCATGCGCATCCAGGATAAGGAGTATAGCTATAAGCCTCATTCTGATACATTACCATATCAATATTAATTCCTTGCTCTTTATAGGCATCAATAAATTTACAGAAATAATTAGCATAAGTCCGTAAATAACGAGGATCTTGAATCATATAATCTGTCGTAGCTAACTGGCGTGGAAATTTGCCATTACGCTCTCCTGTTAATTTCATTTCATCAGGGTCTGTAACCCCTCCTACATTTCCATAAAGTAAATAATCTAATTTAGGAGACATATCATTAAACTTACTGCTTAATACAGGATAATCTCCATTTATTTTTAGCCAGCTAGGAGGAGACCAAGGAGAAATCCAGAATGTCAGTTCCGGATTATATTTCTGTGCAGCACGAATAAAAGGGATTATTGTCTGTTTGTCCCTGCCAATATTAAAATAGCGTAATTCGAAATCACCTTCTACTTCGTCACAACTATACCAGGAGCGGGCATAATCATTTGCTCCCAATGAAATTCTCCCTCGCCCGATATGCAAGTCACCGTCTGCGGCAAATACGTTTTTTAATATTTCATCTTGTTCCTCTCGTGTCAATATTCCAAGTGCGTCCCAGCAAAGTTCATTAAAAGTTACTCCCCACGTTTTAAACATCCCAATCTTAGAATGTTCATCTACAATTAAGTCAGGATTCTCAGTAACTCCACTTTTTAAACGAACAATAGATTGTTCCCACATTCCATTTTCACTACTATGTATCCAATTATAGGTTTGTGCCGAAAGTTCACCCATCAGACACATACTCAAACAACATAAACCCAGAATTTTAGATTGCACTCTCATAATATAAAAATATTTCTATAGTTTTAGCTCGCTGACAACCCGTTTATACCGTTTCGTCAACGAACTAAAACATATTATTTAAAACTTAAATAGAAGGATACCCCGGATTTTGTTTCAAATTCGGATTTGTATTCAAAGCCTTTCGTGAAATAGGCAACCACATTGTATGATCATCTTCATCCGGCTGCTTATCCCACCAAGTACCTGTTGTAAACACACCAAAACGACATAATGTCTGACGGCGCAACCCTTCACCTAAAAATTCACGTCCCCATTCATCCAAAAGTTCCTGTTCAGTCAATACACTTCCATCTTCCGGATACAAACTAGAAGAGCCTGCGGGATAGTAGCGTTTACGAACTTTATTCAATAATCTTTCAGCCTCAGCTTTTTCTCCTTGATGAAAGCGAATCTCGGCTAAATAATAATAAATCTCAGCCAAACGAATTAAAGCATAGTCTGATTCTATTTTATGAGGATTATCGGAAGAGTAAATTGGATATTTTATCAGACACCAACCAGAATTCTGATCACCTGTTGCCATAGTTGATTCTGTCGTCTTTGTCCCATTAGAAGGATTCGGAGAGGGATTATTAGGATCTGTATCACGGAATACTCCCACCTGATCACGAATATATAATGTATAGGCTCCATTATCTGACGTAACATATTTTGTTTCTCCATTCTCCGTATAAGGTAAATATCCATATAAGAACATGCCTTCACGTGTTCCATCAGCTAAATTCACATATTTTTTGAGGCGTACATCATCTGGATATTTCATGAATTTACGAACCGGCTTCCCATTTGCAAAGGAATATTCGTTTCCTTCCAAATCCAATCCTGGCTGCAGAGCATATTTCGGATTACAATTTCCCCAGTCGGTAAACCCAAAATATTTAGGAGACAAAAATGGAGCTACCTGCCAGAACATTTCAGTATCATATAGCCAATGCATACCACCAAATGACGAAGGATAACCAAATAACAACTCATTAGACTTATCATTATCCCAATCAAAAGGAGCATCCCAACGAGAATCAAGGTCATAAAATCCATATTCTCCGTTTATAATATTCTCACAATATTTCTCAGCTTCCGCAGTCTTGTCTTCATCAATCCACCAACTGGCATTCATATACAATCTTGCTAACAAAGCAGCACAAGCACCCTGTGTCCATTGCCCTTGATTAAGTCCGTTTCCTTCTGAACCTTCTTTTTGTTTAAGCGAAGGCAAGGATTCCGTAAGTTCTTTTTCAAGAAAAGCAAAAGTTTCTTTTGGAGTAGACTGAAGTGGTAATTCCGTAGAGGGATAATCTGTCACAACAGGTATATTATGTACCAAATCAAACAATGTCATATACATCCAAGCACGCAATACACGAGTCTGTGCAATAAAATCATCAAAATCTTTCTGTGTAAAACCATAGTCCTCTGGATTAAGACGACTTAAATCGTAAATGCTGGCATTACATTGCATAATTCCTCTATATGTATCTTCCCAAATAGCACTTACAGCAGAATCATCTATTGTCCAGGTATGATAATGATAACGGAAAAATTCGCCTCCATTATACCAGTGTTCCTCCCGCTGTACGGTCATGTAATGGTCTGCTGATAATTCGCCAATCCAATACATAGCTCCTCTACATAGCCAATAACCGTGTCCAAACGGACGTACAAATCCTTGAAGTACATTTTCTTTTGTTTGATAAAACTGATCCTGAGGAATTATATCATACGTTGTCTCTGTTAAATCAGTACATCCGACAGAAGCCAATAATCCTAATCCACAAAAAAGATTTCTTATTTTAGATGTTTTCATAATATTCAGAATTAAAAATTAAGTTGAACACCAAACAAAAACTGCCGAGAAGATGGATAATACCCATTCTTACTATAAGGAACTCCCGGTTCCATTCCATTAACACAATAAGCATCTTTATCCAATCCACGATGATAGCCGCTAATAGTAAACAAATTGCGTCCTGTAATATAAAAACGTGCCTTCTCTAACCATTTACTTCCACAATTCCATGTGTATCCCAATGTAGCCACATCCAGTTTCAAGAAATTACCATTATGTACAAAATAACTGCTGTGTACATTCGTACCAGTTATATGCTGATTCTCATTATAAGCAGACTCCAATACATTTGTATTAGGCGCAGCATTCTGCAAACCATAATACAAATCTTGAGCATCATAAATTTGATAGCCAAAATTTCCACGGAAGTATAAATTTAAGTCAAAATTTTTATAGCGGAACGCATGAGTCATAGACATTGAGAACTTGGGTAAGCCATTTCCTACAACCTTCTTGTCCTCATCAGTACCTTCTGCAATAGGTATTTTCTGTCCATCTTTAGAATAAATCAACCAACCACCTTCTTCATCTACCCCAGCATACTCAAATGTATAAAAGTTACCAATCCGCTCTCCCTCTTCAATACGCTGTAAAGCACCTGGATTACCTGGATACAAAGGGAAACCACTAAGCCAATAGAAAGACTGTCCCTCATAAGTATCATTTGAGAAAGAAACAAATTTATTATCAGAAGTAGAGCCTACGAAACCAATCGTATAATCAAAATCTTTTGTATGTACTGCATTCCAGTTCAACTCTATTTCCACGCCAGTATTTTTCATGGTTCCTACATTCACGAATGTAGTAGGATGCGCATAAGGAGGCTGTGGAACATCGTATGTTCCTAACAAATCTTGCTGTTTACGATGATAATAATTAATACTACCACTTAAACGATAATTAAACAAGCTAAAATCAAGACCTATATTCCAGTTTTTACCTTTTTCCCAACGAAGATCAGGATTAGGATTTGAACTTGATCCCCATCCTTTTATATAAGACCCCTGATAGTAAATCAAGTCATACGAAGACATTAATGCCAATGACTTATAACTATCAAAATCCTGGTTTCCCGTCACACCAAAATCTCCACGTAACTTTAAATCACTAATCCATTTCACATCTTTCATAAAATCCTCCTCGCTAATACGCCAACCAGCAGAGACCGCAGGAAAAGATCCCCATTTATGATTTGCGCCAAATTTTGAAGAGCCTTCATGTCTTAATGAAAAAGTAGCAAAATATTTATCTTTATAATTATAGCTTAAACGACCAAAGAAAGCAATCAATTTCGCATCATTTTTATAGGATCCCATACCCAAACGACCGATTTCATCGCTATTATATGTTCCAGAACCAAGATTATTGGGACCTAAAATATCTGATGCAAAGTTCTTATTTTCTGCATTCAAACCATCATTTACAAAATATTGATAAGAATATCCTCCCATGAATTTCAGATGATGATTATTCGTATCATAGCCATAATTCACAAGCCACTCCAATGATTCCTGTTTGTTTTTATCATATTTTCGACTGGCCTCACCTGAAAAACCATTATCCTGTTCAATGGTAGAAGTAGAAGGCCTGAACCAACTATAATCCGTTTCTATAATTTGTTGTGCTAATGTTATCTGAGTGCTCAAATAATGATTCTTATTAGTGCTAAACAATGGCAGCAAATTCAACTTAAATGTTCCATCCCAACTTAAAATAGTCTGTTCTCCGCCACTTTGCTCCAATTTCAAAATTTCTACCGGATTATTTGTTGAATAAGTTGTAATTTTAGTATAATAACCAGGGTTATTAGGATCCATGACTGGAGTTGTCGGATTAATCATTAATGCAGAACGAAATGTATCATAATCTGAATCCTGATAATTAATTACACGTGGAGCTACATTCAAAACCACATTATACAAATCATTCTTTCCTGTATGGTTCAATGAAAGACGTGCTCCCAATTGCTCTCTTCCTGAACGTAAATCAATACCTTCAGTATTCTTATAGTCAACAGTAGCTTTATAATTATTTTTTGAATTACCACCCATAACCTGTAATGTATGGCTATGAGAAACAGCAACTTTCGTTAACTCATCAAACCAGTCTGTATTTGCTCCATAATCTTCACCACGATTATATTTCCTAAATTCATCTGCAGATAAAACATTTAATTCTCTAATTGGAGTAGTAATATTTACAAAACCAGAATAAGCCGTATGTATCTGACCATCTGTACTTCCTTTTTTAGTTGTAATTACAATAACTCCATTTGAACCACGTGTTCCATAAATAGCAGAAGCCGCACCATCTTTTAATACGTCAATAGATTCTATATCATTCTCATTTACGTTATCCAGACTTCCTCCAGGTACACCATCAATCACAATCAAAGGACCTAATCCGGCAGATCGAGAAGATACTCCACGCACCTGAATACTTGGAGAAGAATTCGGATCGGAAGGAGTAGAGTTCTCAACTGCCAACCCTGACACCTTGCCCTGCATCTGCATTGCAGGATTCCCGCTTCCAATTTGCAACAAGTCTTTACTGGAAATATGTGATACAGCACTTGTCAATTCCTTTTTGGATACCGTTCCATAACCTATCACGACCACATCATCCAACATTTCAGAGTCTTCACGCATAACTACCGATAAACTCTTCTGTCTTTTCACTTCTATATACTGTTTCTTATAACCTATAAAAGAAAACACCAGTGTATTACCTTCTGCAGCTTCCAGCGTAAAATTTCCATCAAAATCAGAAATAGTTCCTATTCCTGTTCCTTCCACCTGAATACTTGCACCAATTACAGGTTCATTATTTGCATCTACAACTCGCCCTGATATTTTTCTAACATTGGAAGACTGGGCTTTTTTTTGAACAATAATTTTCTTTCCTTTGACTTCATAATTCAAGCCTTGTTGTCCAGCCAAAATCTGCTTTACCGCTTCCTCAATGCTTGCATTTTGCACTGAAACAGACACACGTTTCTGTGTATTCACATCAACTGATGAAAACACAAACGAATAACCTGACGATTTCTTCAACTGTTCCATCGCCTCCTTTACCGTCACATTACCGGTTTTCAGTGTAATATTCTGAGAAAAGACCGATAAGTTCAGGCAAAGCGCTGCCGAGGCTACTAACATAGCCTTATTGAAATATCTCATAATTCTGTTGATTTTTAATTAAATAACTAAAAGTAAGAATTGTAAGAATCAAAGAATGCCTATCTTTGCTGTATATCTTTGATTCAAGTTTTTGCCCTATGCAGAAGACTTGTAAACTTACAAGGAGGATGTGCCCGCATCTTCCTTGTTTTTTATGTCTTCGCCTTATGGAGCCTGTCAGCCGGAAGGTTCTATGTTCATGGTGTTTCTCTTTTTTAAGGTTCGACAAATTAGTTAATAAAGAATGTATTTTTCGTTTTCGTATCGATACTTCATGCGATTGGTCGAAGCAATGGTTTCCAGTACTTCTTCTATGGTATTGCCCATCACCTTGAAGCTTCCGTAGAAACGACGGTTCTTCAGGCTGTCGGCTATCTCAATTCGTACATCGTAGCTACGCATCAGTTTCTTGGCAATGTCTTCCAATAATTCCTCGTCGAAGAACAGCTCATCATTTGTCCATAGCATGGAATTCTCTGCACGGGCTCTCGATTTCACCATTTCGCCCGTACGCTTGTTCAGCACCATTTTCTCATTAGGAGAAAGATATAAGTCTGACATGGATTTCAAACTATTATGCAAGGCAACCTTTCCCTCCAATAGACTCACCGTCACTTCTTCATCATCTGAGTAGTTCTTGAAATTGAACTTGGTACCCAATACACGCAAGTCTACTTCATGCGTATGAATTTCAAAAGGAAGATCTTGGTTATGAACCACCTCAAAATAACCTTCTCCTTCCAGACTAAGCTGACGGTTATCCATACCAAATCCCTGCGAATAGGTGATTTTGGAACCGGCATTCAGCCACACTAACGTACCGTCCGGCAAATACAGCTTGGTACGTGCTCCCAGCGGAGCCTCTACCACCATATTCGAGAACGTCTGACGAAGTGTTTCCTGTCCTTTCCAGTAACCGGCCAGCGGAAGCAGCACAATCAATATCACGGCTGCCACCCGGTAGAAGGTCTTCCATGAGAAACGGTACACCTTCGGCTCTTTCTTTCCGATTCGTCTCTGGAAACGGGCAAATGCTTCTTCCTTATCGAACACCTTATCTTTTGCAGCCACTCCCGATGAAAACCAGACTTCTATCTGATTACGGACATACATACGGTTCTCGTCCGACTGCTGACTCCAGCTTTTCAATTCCTGAAAAGCATCTGCCGTCAGATTACCGGAAAGGTATTCCGCAATCAACTGATCAATCCGTTCATTTTTCATTTCTTCGTGCTGCATAATTTGCTGTGTTTATAAGTAAGACAAAAAAGAGAAAAAAAGAGGGTAGTCAAAAAAGAAGATTTTTTCAATTTCCCAGAAAAATATACCACACGAGCAGCTTCAGATAGCCTGACATGCGCTTCTGAAGAAAGGACAATGCATTCTTTATGTGATACTTAACTGTATTGACAGAGATATTCAACTCGCGGGCTATTTCTTCGTATTTTTTTTGTTCAAAACGACTTTTTCTGAAAACCACACGACATTCTTCTGGCAGGGCCTCGATACTGCGTTCGAGTTCTTCCTCCAGTTCCTGCTCCAACAGATAACCTAACGGATGGTCTTTCTCTATAAATAAGGTATCCAGAAATTCCGCATTCTCGGGAAGGGAAAAAGAAGAAAAGCGCAATTCTTCACGGTGTGCAAGTGAATTCAGCTCATTCAAGCAACGATTACGAACCGATTTCATCAAATAGGCCCTCAAAGAATAAGTGATTTCCACCTCACTTCGATGTTCCCACAAATAAAAGATGGCATCATCTACCACTTCCTCCGACAAAGATGCGTCATGGAGAAACAAATCAGCGAAACGGCAGAGAGGGACATAGTGCCGGTCGTAGATCCGTCTGAAAGCAGATTCATTTCCACATTGCAGTTCTTCTATCAGTTGTTTTTCCGTCATAGCTCGATTCATACTCAGCAAATTTAGAGATTTTCTGTCTATATCCACGGTTTTCCTCCATTATTTAATGTAGAAAATGACTCATCAATAAACAGAAAATGTTTTGGAATATTCTATGTCTCTCAGCCCAGAACCCTACGTTTCTCTACCCGAAAACATACGGTTCCGCCTTGAGAAACGTACGTTTTCCATACGCAAAACATAGAACATATACATTCATTCTCCAGTCTACACAATCAGACTTTCCTCTTTATCCCTCTCCCCTCACAACACCTGAATTTGGTATCTTCAGATGAGATTTTCCTCAAAAAGGCAAATTTTTATCGTTTTTCGATAAAATATTTCTGTTTTTCTTTTGCAGTTCAAAAATAATATCTACATTTGCATATCGAAAAACGATAAATATTTATCGAATACAAACGCAAACAAACACTATTATTTACACACAAACACGTACAATTATGAAAAAGACATTCACAAAAAAGACACTGGTAGCAGGAATCGCTGCTGCATTGATGACATTGACAGCCACAAATGTAAACGCAAAAGAAACCTTCATTTACGGACAGAACCAGCAAAGCCTGATTGTTTCTACCTTGAATGAAGACGGCAAAACACTTACTCCCAAGTGGAAGTACGAATACCAGTACGACACATTGGGAACCATGACCGAGAAAAAAGCTTACCGCTGGGATGCAGAACAAATGACCTGGACACCAGCTTATCTGCTGACCTGGAGAACTGAGGGGCCAACCCTTCAGAAGCTTTCTGAAAACAAATAAACTAACCATTTAAAAACGCACACATTATGGGACGCACTATCAAATTATTACTGTATTTCTTCGCTTACCAATTAGCTTTCATGGGAGTAGCAGTTTGTGGATATATGTTGTATCAAGGCAGTTATGAGGTTCCACAGACACCTGACAGCCTATATACAAACCTTATCATGCTGGCACAAATCCTCTCCACCGCGGCAGTAGGTATCCATCTGTTAGCAGGAAAATATGTGGGACTGGACCAAAAGACTTGGGGGTATCACAACTCACCCAAACTGTTAGCAACCTCAGTGGTATTCATTGTAGCGATGGGCTTATGGACCAACTATTTCAATGAGCTGGCCGACTTACCTAACAACATGCAGGAGGCGTTCGAAATGATAATGCGTAACCCACTGGGCATCATTTCCGTGGTTATCATGGCTCCCATTGTAGAGGAACTGCTGTTCCGTGGAGCCATTCAGGGACATTTACTTCGCAAATGGAAACATCCGGCAGGAGCCATCGTACTTTCGTCATTGATCTTCGGAGTAGTGCATGGCAACTGGGTACAGGCTCCATTCGCCTTCGTAACCGGATTGGCACTGGGATGGATGTATTATCGCACAGGCAGTCTGTTGCCCGGCATCCTGATGCACTTTGTCAATAACAGCGCAGCCGTAGCTTCTTTCTTATTAGCAGACGATCCGAATGCTACCATGGTTTCTACTTACGGACAAACGGGAGCTGCGCTTATGGCGGCTGGAGGAATGGCTCTTACCATCATCTGTGTGCTGTTCATTCAAAAAAAACTGGTTCCGCAGCCGGTAGTATGGCATCAGCCTGCTCAGGCAGAAACGATTGAAATAGAGAACAATACACTATCTTCACAAACACATTCACACAATGAAAACATTTAAAATCATTGGATTAATAGCCCTATTAATCGTACTCTTTGAGTTCATAGGTGGCTTTAATGACGGCTGGAGCGATGTAGATAAACTGGCTCCCATCAGTATAGAATCTGCAAATCCGGCTTTTGACAAGGTAACTGTAACCACCTTCGATGTATTGCCTGATTCAGCCATACAAGCAGCCAACTCGCAGACCGGCACAAATGTTCCCACCGGATTCATGCAATGCCATTCGTACATCGTACCCAGCGGACTGACAAATTTCACTTATATACTGCTTGGAATCACAGGGCTGATATCCTTTTATGGACTTTACAACCTCATCCGTCTGTTTATCTCTATCATCCGCAAAGAGGTATTTACATCCATCAATATCCGACGGATACGGTGGGGAGTTTATCCTCCTATTGCCTATCACCTGGTTAAGTATTTACTTAACTGGAGTGAAACACGTGATGCCATGGCACAACTTACGATTCCGGGGTACACCATCCAGCCCGCATCTCCTTTTGAGTTCAGTTGGATAGGTATATTGTTGCTGATACTTCTCACGGAAGTATTTGTAGTAGCGGTAAAACTGAAACAAGAAAATGATTTGACTATTTAAAATCTTCATCCGCATTATGAAAAAGAGACTGAATATATTCTGTGTATGCATGATTGCTGCTTTCCTATTGTCCGTTTCCGGGAATGTATACTTAATTATAGAAATGTTTGTAAACGGAGTTGAAGTAGGTATGAAGGCTGCACAAGGAGAAATCACTGAGATTCCTCAATATAAAATGGTACACGTCTTGCCTACTGACATGATGGAAACGACCGGAACAGTCACCAACTTGAAAGACGGCAGACAACTGGCTGTCAAACCGATTACGGCTCTTGTGGAATGCCCCTATTCCCATTCCAGCCATGGCTTTGAAGTGTTGCAAGGACTCATCGGCTTTATTGTCATTATCGGATTCGTCTATGCAACTGTCTATTTCGCCAAACTGATGATACACATCAACCGGAACATCGTATTCGACTGGATCAACGTAAAACACCTGCGCCGCGTAGGATGGAGTCTGACAGGAATATGTGTGCTTTCTTTTATTAGTATCTGGATTTCAAACCATCAGCTTGCACAATGCATTGAACTGGCAGGAAGTAAATTGAATATATTAATTGCCTTCTCTGATTCCACACTGATTTTAGGCTTTATCGCCCTCTTAGCCTCAGAAGTGTTTGCCATCGGCTTACGGTTGAAAGAAGAGAATGAATTAACCATTTAAATTTGAATGGAAAGATGAAAACTATTAATACTAAATGGAAAGCTGCAATCGGTATCATTCTGACCATGATACTTACCTTGATGCTGCTGACCATCATTTACTGGTTGTTCATCGAGCAACAGATAGAGACACGTTCCCACCGCGTGTTAGTCATAATGGGAATGATTTACGGTGGGATGTACTTACACCATGTATTGATAAGACGCTATACTTGCTGGTGGAAGGTATTGACTGAAAAAGAAGAAAACTAAACTGAATAATTTATGCCGATTATCGTAAATCTAGATGTGATGATGGCGAAACGAAAGATTTCGCTGGGAGAACTTGCTGAAAGGATTGACCTTACGCCGGCAAATCTCTCTATTTTAAAAACAGGAAAAGCCAAAGCCATACGCTTCTCCACTCTGGAGGCTATCTGCAAAGAACTGGACTGCCAGCCGGGAGACATATTGGAATACAGAGTGGAAGAATGACTCTAATATGCAACAAAAATGCACCTATTCGAGATAAAAGCTCTCGGATAGATGCATTTAAATTACCATTCAAATAATTTGCTTCTTGATAATAAGCAGGCTCCTATAACTCCAGCTTTAGCTTGTAACTTAGACAATACAACAGCCGAATCTTTGCTTACTAAATTTAAAGAATACTTACGTATAGCAGTCTTTATAGGTTGCAAAATGTAATCCTCTGTCAAAGCCAAAGTTCCTCCAATTACAACTAATTCCGGATTAAACAAATTTATCAACCCGGCGAGATAGCGACCTAACTTACGGCCTATCTCCTCAACCAGTTCAATACACAGAATATCTTCCTTGTTGGTCGCATCTACGATTTCTTCTAATGTGACAGACGTTTCTTCTGTAAGAATCCTTTTTGAAAGAATAGAACTTTGCCCACTTTTCACTTTCTCACAAAGAATCCGATGTAAGGCTGAGCCTGAAACTTCTGTTTCCAGACAGCCTTTTTTTCCGCAACGACAAATTATCTCGTTATCAAACACACTAAAATGACCAAATTCACCTGAAAAACCGGAACGGCCTGTATAGATTTTCCCATCAATAATAAAAGCAGAACCTAGCCCCCAGCTAATATTGATAAAGACAATATCTTTTTCTCCTTTCACAGCACCTTTCAATAATTCTCCGTAAGCCATTGCACGAGTATCATTATCAATGCTTACAGGAATTCCTATTTTTTCACCCAGAATCTCTGCCAAAGGACGTTCTTCAAAATTAAACATACTGAAACTATATCCTTCTTCAGGATTTACCCGACCTGAAATATTTACCCCAACCTGAAGGATTCTCTCTTTGACAGTTTTATGCTTATCAATAAAATTACAAATATGCTGAGTCAGCTCTTCCAGACTTTCTAATGTATTGGATAGTCGACATTCAACTCCCATCTGAATATCAACCATATCACCCGTGAAATTCATCAGACCAATATTCAGACATGCGGCCTTAATATCGACACCTATCATATATGCAGAATCTGGATTCAAGCCATAAAGATTAGGAGGCCTACCTTCGCTTGTCTCCTGTTTCCCATAATTAATAATATACCCTTCCTCTACCAGTTCCATCACAAACTTAGTCACAGTAGGAATACTCAAATCTATATCTTTTGCCAAATCAGGGATAGTAGATGAATGATTATGCATCAGATAAGTGATGATACGCTTCTGAGTAAGCATATTTTTTGTTCCATTCCCTAATCCTTCTATTAATCTTTGCACCATAGCTACAGTTTTTGGGGTTAAACCTATAGTAATCTATACTCTGAGAGATTAATATTCTCTTTTAATTTCCACAGTTCTTATTAATAAATTATTACATTTAAGAGACTCAAAAATAGAAATTCATTATTAACTATTCCTGATAAGTCGGACTGCTAAAATAATAAAATTAATAATGCCAGACAATAAAATAAAGAATTAATTATATCAGGATTACCTTAAAAAATCTCTCACTAAATAGCCATAGTCTTAAATATTATGCTTATTTTAGCATGCATGAGTTTATAACCTTAACCTGATTAAAAATGTTATGAAAAAATTACTTCTGATTTTAGGCATATTGATTGCCCAATACACAATAAGCATGGCACAAGTTTCCACGCAGCTTCCTGATTACCCTATAACAAAAGGCATATCTGCACCTTTCGCTGGCTTTATAAAAAACTGGCTGATTGTAGGTGGAGGTTGTAACTTCCCGACGACTCCTGCAGCTGAAGGAGGGAAAAAAGCCTATTATAATCAATGTTATGCATTGGATATTCATGCCACATCTCCTCGTTGGAAAAAAATCTCTGATCTTCCCTATCCTGTTGCTTATGGTTGCAGTGTGGAAACTCCCCAAGGACTGGTTTGCATTGGAGGAATGAATGCAGATTCTTGTCTTACCAGCGTATTTCGAATTCAAAAAGATTCTTCTTCTGAGAACTTTCTAATTTACCAACTTCCTTCTCTTCCTGAAACAATAGACAACGCCTCAGCTACAATGTTAAATGAATGTATCTACATCACAGGAGGGAACCAACAGTTACGACAAAACGTATTATACAAACTGGATTTAAAGGCATGCGACAAATGGCAAAAACTATCTTCTTTCCCCGGTCCTCAACGAGTACAACCCATTCTGGTCAATGATGGGAAAAAACTTTATTTGATTGGAGGTTTTCAAGCCCCATCAGATTCTTCTGCCAGTATCCTTTCACATGACATATTATGTTATATTCCCAAAACCGACAAATGGGAATATGATTCTCACATACCTTATCAGGAAAACAAAGAAAAACGCTGTATGGCAGGAGGTAGCGGTATACAGACAGACACACAACTTATCCTAACAGGAGGAGTTAATTATCGCATCTTCAAAAATGCACTGGACGGAAAAGCTGGAAAAGATTATTTAACCCACGCTCCCTCTTGGTACAAATTTAATGATGATATTCTTTTTTATGACTTTATCCATAAAACATGGACCATAAAAACAAATATTTCAGGTATGGCACGTGCAGGAGGCATTCTTCTGCATCATAAAGATTATTTATACATGATTTGTGGAGAAATAAAACCAGGCATACGCACACCAAAAATTACAGTTTATCCTCTCAAAGAAGAAGAATAATTTCAAAATAAGCATATAAAGCCTTGTAATATAAAAATTATATCCTTATTTTTGTGGTTATTAAATAAACTAATTTATTAAATACGATATTATGGAAAAGATTATTGGCTTAATTGATGCCCCGTTTACCCCGTTTTATGAAAATGGTGAAGTAAATTATGAACCCATTGCTGCTTATGCAAAAATGTTAGCAAAAAATGGACTGAAAGGTGTGTTTATCAACGGTTCATCCGGTGAAGGCTACATGCTGACCGAAGAAGAACGTATGAAACTGGCAGAAGAATGGGTGAAAGCTGCTCCCGAAGGTTTCAAGGTAATTGTACACGTAGGAAGCTGCTGTGTAAAAGCAAGTAAAATGCTGGCCGAACATGCTCAGAAGATTGGTGCATGGGGTATCGGTGCCATGGCTCCTCCATTCCCGAAAATTGGTCGCATTGAAGAACTGGTGAAATATTGTGAAGAAATTGCAGCTGGAGCCCCAAATCTTCCTTTCTATTATTATCACATTCCAGCATTCAATGGTGCTTTCTTACCGATGGTAGAATTACTGAAAGCTGTAGACGGACGTATTCCTAACTTCGCTGGTATCAAATATACATACGAAAGCATTTACGAATACAACCAGTGCCGCTTGTACAAGAACGGAAAATTCGACATGCTGCACGGTCAGGATGAAACAATTCTTCCATCATTAGCTATGGGTGGTGCACAAGGTGGTATCGGCGGTACAACTAACTATAACGGAATCAACCTGGTGGGCATCATCGACGCATGGAAAGCTGGTGACATCGAAAAAGCACGCGAACTGCAGAACTTCTCTCAGGATGTAATCAACGTGATTTGCCATTACCGCGGTAATATCGTTGGTGGTAAACGAATCATGAAGCTCATCGGGCTGGATTTGGGTAAAAACCGTACTCCATTCCAGAATATGACAGACGAAGAAGAAGCACGCATGAAGGCAGAACTGGAAGCCATCAACTTCTTTGACCGTTGCAACAAATTCTAAATCCATTCTTATGTCTATAGAAACTTACGCTAAATATTGGGCTGAGAACTACAAAGAAGACCTCACCCATAACATCATGCCATTTTGGTTAAAGAATGGTCTTGACAAAGAACACGGTGGCATATACACCTGTGTGGCACGCAACGGCCAGTTGATTGACACCACTAAATCGGTTTGGTTTCAGGGACGCTTTGCTTTCATTTGCTCGTACGCATATAACAATATAGAAAAAAATCCTGAATGGCTGGATGCTGCCAAGCTTACACTCGACTTTATTGAAAAGCATTGCTTCGATACTGATGGAAGAATGTATTTCGAGGTAGCAGCAGACGGAACTCCGCTCCGGAAAAGAAGATATGTATTTTCTGAGAGTTTTGCCGCCATCGCCATGTCGGAATATGCACTGGCTACCGGTAATAAAGAATATGCCCAAAAAGCACTCGACTTATTCAAGCGCATGCGCCACTTCCTGAATACTCCAGGTATACTTGAACCGAAATATTTACCTACGGTTCAGGCACAAGGACATTCCATTACCATGATTATGGTCAATGTGGCTTCCAGTATCAAGAAAGTAATTTCAGATCCTGAACTCGATGCACAGATTGAAGAATCCATTTATGCATTGAAAAACTATTTCATGCATTCTGAATTTAAGGCTTTGCTGGAAATGGTTGGCCCTAAAGGAGAATTTATCGATACAATGAATGGCCGTACCATCAATCCGGGACATTGCATCGAGACCTCCTGGTTCCTGTTCGATGTAGCACGTAACATGAACAATAACGAAGAACTCATTGACATGGCCCTGACCATTCTTGACTGGTCTTGGGAATGGGGATGGGACAAACAGTATGGTGGCATCATCAATTTCAAGGATTGCAAGAATCTTCCTCCACAGGATTATTCACAAGACATGAAATTCTGGTGGCCACAAACAGAAGCCATCATTGCCAACTTATATGCATATAAACTGACCAAGGACGAGAAATACCTGAAACGTCACAAACAAATCAGTGACTGGACGTATGCTCATTTCCCAGACAGTGAATTCGGAGAATGGTACGGATACCTGCACCGTGACGGAACAGTAGCCCAACCAGCGAAAGGTAACCTCTTTAAAGGTCCTTTCCATATTCCAAGAATGATGATAAAAGGATATACATTATGTAAAGAAATACTTGCCGGAGAATGATCCGGCAAGTTACATTGCTAACTGAATAACCATAATATATGAAAAACTCAAAAATTTATCCGTGGATTGTAGTAGGCCTACTATGGGGAGTAGCATTGCTTAACTATATGGACCGACAAATGCTTAGCACCATGAAAGATGCGATGCAGGTTGACATTGTAGAACTGCAATCAGCTACCAACTTCGGCTATCTGATGGCAATCTTTCTCTGGATTTACGCACTGATGAGTCCCGTTTCAGGCGTCATAGCCGACCGCATGAGCCGCAAATGGCTGATTGTTGGAAGTTTGTTCGTATGGTCTTCCGTAACTTATCTGATGGGAATAGCCGAAACTTTCAACCAGATTGTCTTTCTACGTGCTTTAATGGGAGTGAGCGAAGCACTCTACATTCCTGCCGGACTTTCCTTGATTGCAGACTATCATACTGGAAAATCCCGTTCTTTGGCCGTAGGTATCCATATGACAGGTTTGTACACAGGACAAGCCATCGGAGGATTCGGAGCAACCGTAGCCGATGCCTTTTCCTGGCACACCACTTTCCATTGGTTCGGTATCATCGGAATTGCCTATGCCGTAATTCTGATGTTATTTTTACATGACAAAAAAACAGAGATTCTTCCTACAGAGAAACTGCAAACCAATCCGCAAAAAGAGAAAGAGAGCGTCTTTACCAGTCTGAAATCCTTGCTGACCAATGTAGCTTTCTGGGTAATCTTGCTCTACTTTGCAGCTCCAAGCCTTCCCGGATGGGCTACCAAAAACTGGCTTCCAACTTTGTTTGCCGAAAACCTTGATTTACCCATGTCACAGGCTGGACCTATCTCTACTATAACCATCGCAGTGTCTTCATTTATTGGAGTCCTTATCGGGGGGCCTTTATCAGATAAATGGGTACAGAAAAATTTACGCGGACGCGTATATACCGGAGCCATAGGTTTGGGATTGACCATTCCGTCATTACTTTTATTAGGATTCGGACATAATCTAGTAGCAGTAGTAGGTGCCGGACTGCTATTTGGTATCGGCTATGGTATTTTTGATACAAATAACATGCCTATCCTCTGCCAATTTGTATCTCACAAACAACGGGCCACTGCCTATGGAGTAATGAACATGATCGGTGTATCCGCCGGAGCTTTCATTACTCACCTTTTAGGACGATGGGGTGATAGTGGTAATTTAGGAGTCGGTTTTGCCATGTTAGCCATCGTGGTGGCTATTGCTCTTGGCGTACAGTTGTATTTCTTACGTCCTAAAACTGACAATATGGAATAACTAAAAACTTTTATATATTATGATTGTTTCCAATTTACAAAATAGTAGCAGAATTGAACCGCTACATCCTTTATTTAAACAATTGTTCGATTATGTAAAGAGTCACGACTTATTGCATACACCATGTGGAAGAATAGAACTGGATGGAGATAACCTGTTTATCAACAACGTTAACCCCACATGCGTGAAAGAATCTGAACAGGTTCTGGAAGTACATCGTGATTACATTGATATACATATTCTTTTGGAAGGGAAAGAACGTATCGGTTGGAAAGCCATTGAAGATGTAAACCAACTGAAACAAGCGTATCAGAAAGAAGGTGATTGTGCACTCTATTCAGATGTACCTACAACCTTTGTTGATTTGCTTCCCGGACAATTTGCCATCGTATATCCGGAAGACCCACATGCCCCTGTAATTGGAGAAGGAAAAATAAGAAAACTTATAGCTAAAGTAAAAATCTAAACCAGCAACTGCATTATGAAAAAACTATTATCCTTATGTATCGGAATGCTTTCCATCGGTCTGCACGCTGCTGATACTGTCTTTGTTAAAACTCCACAAGTACCGATATTAATAGAAAGACATGATAATGTCTTGGCTTATCTGCGTCTCGATGCCAAAGAAACAAAGACCCTTGACAATGTCACTATCACCTTCGACAAGAACGTACCTTTGTCACAAATCAAAGCTATTAAATTGTATTATGGAGGAACAGATGCTCCACAAGACAGAGGAAAAAAACGCTTTGCACCCGTAGAATACATTTCCAGCAACAATCCGGGGCAAACCCTTTCTGCTAATCCATCTTATTCTATAAAAAAAGCAGAAATAACACCTAAAACCAATACGCTGACACTGGAAGGAAAACAGAACCTCTTTCCTGGATATAATTTCTTCTGGATCAGTATCGAAATGCAACCAACAGCTTCACTACACACAAAAATCTGTGCAGAAGTAACTCAGGTAAAAGGTGATGGAAAAATTATCCCCACAAAAAATGCGACTGAACAGAAAATCGTACAAAGAATGGCAGTAGGAGTTCGCCATGCCGGTGATGACGGTTCAGCCGCTTTCCGTATTCCCGGACTGGTTACTACAAACAAAGGCACTTTACTGGGAGTATACGATGTACGTTACAACAGCAGTGTAGATTTACAAGAACATATCGACATAGGGCTCAGCCGCAGTACAGATGGCGGAAAGACATGGGAGAAAATGCGCTTGCCTCTATCATTCAAAGAATATGGAGGACTTCCTTCTGCTCAAAATGGTGTAGGCGACCCATCTATCTTAGTAGACACCAAGACCAACACTGTATGGATTGTGGCAGCATGGACACACGGAATGGGTAACCAAAGAGCATGGTGGAGCTCACACCAGGGAATGGACTTGAACCATACCGCTCAATTGGTACTTGCCAAAAGTACAGATGATGGAAAAACCTGGTCTGAACCGATCAATATCACAGAACAGGTGAAGCTTCCGGAATGGTATTTCTTATTACAAGGACCGGGACGAGGCATCACAATGGAAGATGGTACATTGGTATTTCCCATTCAGTTTATCGACAAAACCCGAATCCCCAATGCGGGTATCATGTATAGCAAAGACCGTGGAGAAACATGGACCATACACCACCATGCACGTACTAATACCACAGAAGCACAAGTGGCAGAGCTTGAGCCGGGCACTTTAATGCTGAATATGAGAGATAACCGGGGAGGAAGCCGGGCCGTTTATACCACACAAGATTTAGGTAAGACTTGGAAGGAACACGAATCATCCCGTACTGCTTTGATAGAGCCCGTATGTATGGCCAGTCTGATTAGTGTAAAAGCCAAAGACAATGTATTGGGTAAAGACCTTTTAATTTTCTCCAACCCCAATTCTACAAACGCTCGTAAAGACATGACAATTAAAATCAGCATGGATGGAGGAAATACCTGGAGTCCGGAACATCAGCTTCTGTTAGATGAAGGATACAATTGGGGATATTCCTGCCTGACAATGATTGATAAAGAAACTATCGGTATATTGTATGAAAGCAGTGTAGCTCACATGACTTTCCAAAGCATTAAACTGAAAGATATTGTGAAATAACAATAAATTGTAAAATAATAAAACGACTCGTTACTGCACTAAAAAATCCTACTTTTAGTCTTAGTAACGAGTCGTTTTTATATTAAGAAGAAAGCATTTTTAGAAATCTTCATCTAATAAAACAAAAAGAATAATTATTTAAATATTCATAGCGATATTTTGAATATTAGAAAAAGATTTTTACCTTTGAACATATTTAGAAGCAAATAATTTAACCAATCTTGAGTTCAACTTATAAATGCAACTTTTTGGGTGCGGATAATAAGCAATA
>OGPS01000380.1_pt1 | contig 43427 bp, 37 predicted proteins | sample 1552931 | NCBI WGS metagenome assembly OGPS01 (sample SAMEA2580252, study PRJEB22360) | human gut metagenome | biome: human gut; feature: human-associated habitat; material: faeces | place: Denmark | collected 2008/2010 | reverse complement strand
GGATGAAGCGCAAGGCGCTGAGGGTGAGGTCTGAAGGGAGCATACCTCCGTATGTGACCGAAGCCGAATCCCGAAAGCAACACAGCGATTCGCCTTTATGCAATAGTCACATTATGACAAAAGGTTCTAGCCTCACAAGAGAGGTTAGAACCTTTTTTGTTTCATCACAAGCGTAGCGTTCACTAGAAGTAATGCCCTACAGAGATTGCGGGGTATATGTAAGCGAAGTTCCATTGAGCGACCTGCACCAGGTTGATCCCCATACGCAGACTCGCCTCTGCACTCCAACCACTTTGCGTTATATACTTAAATCCAGCCCCTAGACCGATACCGCACGAAGTTCCGCTTACTATCTCCTCTGTCCTCTTCCTTTCCATCCAAGGACCAGAGTAATGCACATTTTTCAGTTTGTCATAGTAGCCAATAGCGCTATTCACCTCTATCAAGAAGCCCGCATTAGGTCTCTTAAAGGCAAACCTATTTCCTCCAAAGTACCAGCGACAATAAGGCATCACCCCAAAAGTCGGAAAGGAGAGTCCATTAGCCGATTCATCTCCTATGTAGGCACTCACTGTGCAACCAATACTAAAGGGTGACGCTGTTGCATACTCATACTCCGCAGACAGCTCTGAAGCATAAGGCAATGCTAAAAGATTAAGCCGCACCTCATGACACTGAACTTGACGTGAAGACTCGACACGCATCTGAGCAGCTAGCCCGAGAGAGCTTAGTGTCAGAAAGATCGTCAAGAGCGTTAGTTTCGTCAGTAGTTGCGGCATCATCGTAGTCTCTTGACCCTATCACAACGCTACTAGAATCGGTAGCCCACAGAGATTGCGGGGTATATGTAGGCGATGTTCCAGTCACACACCTTCACGAGATTACGACCTAGACGCAGGCTTATCTCTCCGCTCCAATTGTTTCGAGAGACTAGCTTGAGACCCGCTCCGAGACCTATACCCCACGAGATACCGCTCCGCTCTTCAAGCGGATTGTCGGGATCTTCAGTGTACGTCTCATCTTCATCATCTCGCACATTGGCTAGATTATCGTTGTAGGCTAGAGAGCTATTAGCCTCTAGAAAAAAGCCCGCATTAGGCTTTGCCATAGAAAACCAACGACCACCAAAGTACCAGCGACCATACGGCATCACACCCACCGTAGGAAAGAAGATCACGTTAAAGCGATTACTGCTAAAGTAAGCACTCGCCATAGCTCCCACACCCACATCTTGCGCCACCGCACGCTCGTACTCCAGAGATAAAGTTTTGTGCACCACTGGAGCGGAGAGGTTCAGTCGTATTTCGTTGAGTCTTTCAGGTGTGGGCGGTTCTGGCTCTCCAGGCACCACAACCTCCTGAGCAGCTAGCCAGAGAGAGCTTAGTGCTAGTAGGATCGTGCTAAGGATCAGCTGTGTCAGTCGTTCTTTCATTATAGTAACGTCTTTTGGTTATGTCACAAAGTTAATACTATTTCTGAGATTTGGCAACAGCCTCAGTGATCTCTTCGTAAAGTGCCAAGGCACGCTCCTGCGCCTCAGCAAAGGTCGGCAGCACATTCTCCCGTCCCAGCTGATCGATGATACCCGTCTGCTCCAGATGCGTATAGACCGCAGGACGCACGCCGCTTAGTATGATGTGCACACCACGCCTACGCTGTCGTGCAAGGACCATCTGCAGGTTGTACAGCCCCGTGCTGTCGATGAAAGGCACGCGACGCATGCGAATGATGCGTACCTCCGGATGGTCGTGAACCGTCACCATAACCTCCTCAAATTTATTGGCAATGCCAAAGAAAAACGGGCCCTCTACCTCATAGACCTCCACTCGTTCTGGCAGCTCCAGATGCTCCTCAGCCAGTGGCTCGTCCGTGATATCGCCCACGCCGATCTGCTCGACAGAGCTCACATCGAGGATGCGACGGAAGAGCAACGCGATCGCCAGCAGCATACCCACCCCGATAGCCACCGTCAGGTCGGTCAGCACCGTCAGCAGGAAGGTCACCAGTAAGATAACCGTATCCCCTCGTGGACCCTTAAAGATTGAGACAAACGATCGCCAGCCACTCATATTATAAGAGACTACCACCAGCACACCCGCCAGCACCGCCATCGGGACATGCGCCGTCAGGGGCGAGAGCAGGAGCATGATCAGCAGGAGCACCACAGCATGGATGATACCCGCCATGGGAGTCCGGCCACCGCTATTGATATTGGTCATCGTACGAGCGATAGCCCCCGTCACCGGGATCCCCCCGAAGAACGGCACCACCACATTAGCTACGCCCTGACCGATCAATTCGCTATCAGGATTGTGCTTTGCACCGATCACACCGTCCGCCACTGATGCCGAGAGCAAGCTCTCCATGGCACCCAGTAGCATGATCGTTAGGGCAGAGGGAAAGAGCGCCACGATACGCTCCACCGTGATCGTAGGCATCACAAAGGTCGGTAGCGCACGCTCTATCGTATAGTTGTCCCCGATATTCTCCGGTCTGAGGTAGCCCAACTGCTGGAGACCAAAGCTAACCAGCGTGAGCAGCACCAATGCCACCAGCGTGCTTGGGATCTTCGCATTGACTTTGGGCAAAAGCCAGATGATCAGTATCGTGCCGACCGCAAACGCAAAGGGGATCCACGACGCCGTCGCTAAGTTGGCGATCAGCACCTGCCACTTGCCGATGAAGTCTCCCGGCATCGACTCGATCTGTAGCCCGAAGAGGTCAGCGATCTGCGTCGTGAAGATGGTCACCGCGATACCCGCCGTAAAGCCTACGATAATCGGATAAGGGATGAAGCGCACCAAGCCACCCAAGCGCAAGAAGCCCAGCAGCATCAGGAGCAAGCCCGCCATAATCGTTGCAATGGCTAGCCCGTCCAAGCCGTGCTGCTGGATGATCCCGTAGACGATCACAATGAAGGCCCCCGTCGGCCCTCCGATCTGCACCTTGCTACCGCCCAGTAGCGAGACGAGAAAGCCTCCGATAATAGCCGTCAGCAGACCCTCCGTCGGCGACACCCCGCTAGCGATACCGAAGGCGATAGCTAGCGGCAGCGCGACCACGCCAACGATGATACCCGCTGTGAGATCCTTGACAAAGTCCTGTCGTGAATAACCACGTAGAGAGAGAAAAAAACTCAGGCACGAGTCCCTTCATGATAGACATAAGCGTAAGAAAAATGGTTGGTACTGCTACAAAGATACGAAATTAGAGATTAGAGGCTAGAAGTTAGAGGTTAGAGATTCGATCATTCTGACAGCTCCGATGACTCTTGCCTCTAGCTAATTGCTAACAGCTTTCCCAGCACCTCAAAATAAGAATTAGCTAAGCTTAAGACAAACCGTTGCTCCATAAAGATATAATGCGTACCTTTGTGACAAGAACCTTAGACACGTTACGGAGTATGTTTACCCCCCCCCCCATTTAACATTTAGCAACAAGAGAGCAACTCACTTACAAAGCTCTCATGCAAGCACTTCTCTTGCTACCAGCAGGAAAAAGGGTGGGGCAACAAACACACCGCACAGACCTCATCACAAACGACAAGTGGCGACCTCTCACCGAGAGAGGGGTCGCCACTTGTCGTATCTTTTAGCCACCTATATCAACTCTTTTCTTTGGCACATAACAACCTATATAGTCAATCTATGGAAAAAAAATCAATTTGGAGACTCATATTCTTCATAGCATTTATTGCTCTAATGGGGATTAGTTGCTGGGCAACGACCGAGTCCATTCATCTTTTGCTTCCTAGCTGGCCTGTCATCTTTTGTTGGGCAGTGACGATAGCATTCTTCTTTATCGCATCGTATGGTAGCAAGTTGATCGTAGATAGTCTCAATATGAATATCTACTACAACTCACGAGGTAAAAGCCTAGTCATAGGGATTATCTTACTAATCTTCTTTTGGCTTCTGTTTAGTATGCCGACAAATACACATACGTTCTTTTACCGCTCCTCGATCAATGATGTCGCTCTCAAAGATGTAGGGACTACTCAGAGGTATCTACTAGAGCTCGCTGATGACTCCTACACTCAAAACAACATAAAGCTCAACATCGAAAAGCTCAAGCGTGACGTCTCAGCACAGCAACTAGCACTAGAGGCTGAGATAGACAATAGTGCTAACCCAGGCTTTGGCACTAAAGCAAAGAGCCTGCTGAGTGGACTAGCTCATTTGCTAGGCATAGATGTCATACCCACTCTATCCTACAGAGGCACATCTCCCGCAGAGCGTAAGAAACTCAAAGAAGAGTATAGCAAGATCATCCACAAGCATCTAGAGGCCCGCATAGCGGAGATAAAGAAAAACGGCGAGGACAGTCGTTCCTCCCGCTACAAGCCAGAAGCCTTGGAGCTCGCTAAGCAACTAGAGTCTGCCAAGGGCGCACTAAGTGAAGCCAAAGCTCGAGGGCTAATTGACAAATCACTCATCTCCAACGTGGACGCACTACTAGCTCGCTCCTACAACACAATCAAGAACTACCAAGACCTCATCAATATATCTGATGAAGACAAGCCTGTCTATCTAGCAGAAAGCTCTGTAACCAGGACTCATCGTATGCTAAGCGTCGTAGAGGTGTGGAAGGATATATTCAAAGGCAAGTATGCTGGACGAGAAGTGACCCTTTGGATTCTAATGGCCATCCTCGTAGATGTGGCAGCCTTTATATTCTTCACACTTGCGACAAAAAAGGAAGAAGAATAACCCCCTACTATAAAACAAGATACTAGACACCATTGCTATGGCTATAGAAATACCAACCAAACAGAATAGCGAGGAGCCTGAGTTCCTCCGTGATTCCATAGACTCTCCATCACCCATTGAAAGCTCAACTGATGAAGTCAATACTGAGGAAAACGCAGCTATCACCTCCATCAATCAAGATTTCGATGAAGAAATAGAGCCTTCTATGCACTATACTGGAGAGAGCAAGAAAATACTTGACCCCATGCGGGTCAAAGTGGAGATAGCAGATGCCCGAACACCCATCGTAGTCCTCTTCGGTCCCAAAACCTCGGGCAAGACGATGATGCTGGTTCGACTGACTCGATGGCTCAAGAAGAATGGACTGAGCGTAATGCCAATCAGGACATTTAGACCAGCAGACGATGACTATAAGAAGATGTGCGACAGTTTTAACGATATGGTAGACTCCAATGAGGCTGCCAAGGGAACGAACGCCATTGACTTTATGCTCCTTAAAGTCTCCCAAAATGGTCGTCCCATCTGCCAAATACTAGAGGCTCCTGGAGAGCACTACTACAACATTGAGAGACCCTCTCAGTCGTTTCCGCCATACATTCATAAGATCATCTCTGAACTCAAGAACAAGAAGATATACGTTATCCTAACAGAGGGTGACTGGCGCAACCAAGAGACACAAGATAGTCGAGATGCTTATGTCCAAAAGATTAACGACCTCCGAAGGCTCTCCGATATTAAGGATAAGTTCATCGTTGTGCTCAACAAAGTTGACCTTACAGAGTTCACGCTAAGCAAAGGACTCTACAACAAGCCACAAGCAAGGCGAGCTGTCAAGAACTTATATCCTCGCATCTTTGAAATCTTTGAGAACCAACACCCGATCACTCGCTTTTTCAGGCCAAGCTATGCAACCTTTATGGCATTTCAGTCTGGGGAGTTCTCCCAGACAGCTGATGGAGAGACCTTCATATACACACCAGGAGCTGATGCATACGCTAAGGAGTTGTGGAGTCAGATCATAAGTGCCTGCAATTAGTATGAGACTAGAGATATTTATCTTCGGAGCCGAGGATGGAGCTGTAGCTTACCCCAATACAGATGCTCGCTACTTTGAGTCTATGTTTTACCAGACTCCAGATATCAAAAGAGTTCCTGTCCTAGATGTTAGGCTCAGACAGATTGAGGGGCAATGTTTTACAGACTATACTCTGCTACTCTATGGACTTACAGCCACCATAGGCAGACCTGATGCTCATATCGGAATCACGTACCGCCTAGAGGGCTATGTCGACAAGTGCACCCATATCTACCACTTCTTAATGAATGAGTTCAGCGGGAAAGTCGACGGAGTTGTCGTCAACCGAGATAGATTTATCAAGCCTATCTCTGACTTCAAAGAGCTACCACAAGTGCTGGAGCAACGGTTTGCCAGCTGTTTCGACGATCAAGATATAACCCCAATCATCTCAAGCCAAAAGGCAGACTCAAGGATTACCCCATATAATCCTAAGGATATAGACGACGCAGAGATCAAGCGTAGAGTTCTTGCTAGAGAGGCTATCCGTATATCGGACTCTTACCCCAGCCGTGAGCTACTAGCAATGCAAAAGAGGCAAACGAAGATGAAGACTAAGTACGCAAAAGAGATTAAAGAGACCGAAGCTCGAGTAAAGACTCAAGCTCAAGAGCGGATTAACTCTTTGCAAACACAGATTGACCGCCTAGCGGAAGAGAAGAAGCGTATCATCACTTCTAAGGAGAGCAGTGAAGCGACTATTCAAGAGATCCGCAAGCTGCTACAGCTTTCCCCTTCTGCAGCTGTAACGCTTAGCAAGGAGGAGCTATTCAAGCCTCAGGACATTGCTTCTAATGCCAAAGGACTTCATCGCCAGACTCACCTACTATCCCGACCAGAACTCCAAGGGGGACTACTCCTCATATCTTGTGTTGTAAGCCTTCTGACGTTACTTTTTGTATCTGGCATCATCACCTCTTCATCTAGTAGCCACACAAAGTCAGCTTTCCCGATTCCGACAGAGCATGTGCAGGATAGTACGAAGAGTGCCAGCATATCAACGCCCCAATGACAAAGCATAGAAAAGCCTACTCGCTATTAGTTTACATATTGCTTCTAGGCTTCATCTCCCTATCGCTCATTAGTTGCCAATGCTCGACAGAGAGCAATGGTGATAGGGACAAGATTTGGTTTGACTTCGGCACGTCATCTGCGGAGGAGATTGTGGGGTCTTCGTCTTACCCTCTAGAGGGAGTGAATGATCAGATTGAGGTACCCTTTGAGAGACAAGCAGGTGTCAAGTTTGTCTCGGTCAAGCTCAACGGCATTCCTATGGAGATGATACTTGACACTGGATGTAGTAGCACACTAATCTCTGTTGCTGAGGCAAACTACCTATATAGCAAAGGACTGATCTCTGACGAAGACATCATTGGAGAGACCTATTCTCAGATTGCTGATGGGTCCTTGCGCGTGGGGTTAGAGATCAACCTTCGTGAGCTAGAGATCGGAGGAGAGGAAGCCTTGACTTTCAAAAATGTCAGAGCCGTCATCGACAAGAATGTAAATGCACCCCTGCTCCTAGGAAATGAAGTCTTCGATCGTGTAGGCTCCATAACTGTAGACAATGACCGAGAGGTTGTAATATTCTCCCGATAAGCACTCCATCCATAGTCACACCAAAGATATACAAGCATATGAACGTAGACCTCGCTTGCTGGTACGCAGATGACTGGCTTAAATACCCGCTTGAGTACCCCAGTAATCATATACCTCTGAAGAGCTACGACAGAATATGCCGAGATGAATACAAGAGTACTACATCTCTGCAACTAGCCGTAGAGCGCACAGGAGACATCATCTCCTATATCTTCTTCAAGCGTCTTACTACTGGGGTATACGTAGGGATCAATTTATATATCAATGGCCTTGTATACACCAACCTTGATAAGCTCGCTGAGCTGTTTGCCCCGAAAGTAGATAATCTCCAGCACATCTTATCTCGTGAGGGCAATACTGTGACCGTAAAAGCTAGCATAGAACCACTCTTCGATCAGCTTCGGTCCGCTCTCAACGCCTCATCGATATATAAAACGAAGCCTCTCAGTCCGATGGACTACTCACTCTCGACAGACTATCTTCGAGTCTATTACTGGGGAGCGTCTACCGCAGATGAAATCATCCAATCCATAGAGAAAGGAGAAACCCTCATTTTAGGCTTATGTCCAGACCGCGAAGCCCCCGATGACTCTGAAGTCCCCGATGACAGTGAAACTTCCGACGACCGAGAAGTCCCCAACGAAAAGCCAGAAAAAAGAAACAAGAAAGGATCTGACGCACTTGTTCCCCTTGTTGTCATATTGGTTTCCATAGCTCTAGGATTTCTTAGGGCTTGGGTAGAAGCCTAAGCACAAACGCTAATCTAACCAACTACCTATTTATAACAATACAAAAAACAGTACTACTATGAGAATGTTTAGGAAACCTTTTTCCACAGAAGGGCGTATCAGACGTCTAGAGTATGGACTGACGCTCATTCCTCTCACGTTTGTTCAGGCCTTTGCTAGGGCAATTATGGAGAGTGCTTCTGGAGCCTCATCTGCGATGATTGTCGCTTTCCCTATCCTTTTGGTCTGCACATGGATTATGATTGCACAAGGAGTAAAAAGAACTCACGACTTAAACCAATCAGGCTGGTGGATTCTTTGCCCTGGCTGGCCTCTTATCATTTTATTTTGGAAGGGAGACGTAGGCGATAACAAGTACGGTCCAGACCCCAGGGCTTAGCCCGTCAAGAGGTATACGTAGCGAGTCCGCCCTCTTCCTTCGCCCTCGTCTGTAAGGGGTGAGGAGATGGCGGATGCGGGCTTTAGTGATATCGCTGGGCGAGGTGGTGGAGGCGTAGCTTGACGCGGTGAGCCTGGTGGTGCAGATGGCTCCAGAGGCGTTTGTGGAGCGGCGTGGCCGTGAGACGAGCTATCAGCGAATCTAAAGGCTCTAAATTGATTTGCTCGAAAAAGAGCTGTCGCTTCGGAGGCTCCGTGACACTCTGCTCGATAGCAGGATTGCCCGCCACGGCACTCGCATAGTTGGTCTCCTGATAGCGACATGGTAGCCCCTCTAGCAGCCTCCGCCCTCGCTCGCTGTGGATCATCACGACGCTCGTACCCTTGTCCTCGTCCAGCGCTCGATCTAGGTCGGGGCAGGTACGCTCCACGCCCCAGTAGTCGCCCAGCGTTAGGTCGCTCTGACTGCGCCCCCCTTTCGCCATGCAGGCGTAGCAACTAGGACGCAAGTAGAGGTCGTGCAGGAAGCCCCGCATATAGATATTGTCTCCGTAAAACTGTCGCACGCCGCCCCCTCCAGTGCTTTGTGCCACAAAGTCATAGCGTCGCCATCCCGAGACCGACTTATCACGAAAGGAGATTCCCGTGATCTCTCCCTGCCCTGCTCGCAGTGTCGTCAGGTACCTTTGCCACACCATCGGTGATGGCACGCCGTGACAGACCACATCAACCGTCGTCAAGTTATCATAGCCACGCCCGAGGTAGTGGACCAGCCCTTTGATCTGACAGGGAGTCCCAGTGAAGAGGACCGGTCGCTCATCTTTGAGAAACTGCTCCGACTGCCGATAGATATCTCCGATACGACTCTGCAGATACTTACTACCTCGAAAGGGTGTCAGCCCCTCTATGGTCTCCGTATAGTCGTGACAGACTCTCCACTCCTCATCAAATCGCGCCCCAAAGACCACGCCCCCATGTCGTAGCGTATCCTCAGCAAGTAGCGTAAAGAGCCCTCCCGACGAACTCGCCTCGCGGAGCCCTTCGTCGGTAGCACACGCTGCGTAAACCGCCTGCGGCTCGCGAGGTTCGTCCAGCTTCATAAAGGGGCAGACCCGCTCACACTTATGACACTCGATGCAACGGTCCAGATCGACGACTGGATAGCCAAAGCCCTCCTCGTCACGCTCCATCCGTATGCACCCTTGGGGGCATACCTGTCGGCACGCTTCGCAGCCACAGCAGCGCCGCTTGTCCTCTATCTGTATCATCGTGTCTCAGTCTCTAGTGCAGTGCAAAGTTAACCATTCGGATCAGAACTGATTCTCTTGACTCTTATACAGCTAGGGGTGACACATATATTGGCGCCTTCTCACTTCGCTTTGATAGCTTCGTGGATATTTCAAAATCTCCACGGGGCTATTATTCATTTCCTCGGGAGGAAAGAAAAAATTCTTCGGACTTATCATTTGACTCTTCCGAAGTTTCATTTGATTCCTCCGAAGAATTTTTTCTTTCTTCGGGAACTATTTGGGAAGTTCTTCGGGAGAAATTGCATTAGTGGGTCGAATGTGCGCTGCGCCCCTTAATATGTGCACGAAAAGTTGACGCTTATAGTTTTTTGCTACCTTTGTGATAGGGGAAGTCTTGCTAGTGGCGATTTGCGCCCTAAGGCTTCTCACAGAATACATTTAAAACACCTTACAGCTATGAAACAGTTTCTTTCTACTCTAGCTCTTGTAGCACTCCTTCTAGGACTTAATGCCTGCCAGTCAGACGGCCCTAACATCAAGCCAACACCTACCCCAAAGCCGACCCCGACGCCGACTCCGACGCCTGGAGAAGACAGTGCCTACATCTTGCCTTTCCTCAGATGGTGGGACGGAGGTGATGGGATCAAAGCTTTTGAATCTGCTCGTGGTAGCAAGCAGGAGTCTTACGATCCTTCTTTTGACCTCTACGTCTATAGCACGGGCAACAAACTACAACCCACCATTTCGTACATCGTTGGTATGTACGCACAGATGGTTATGTCCCCTGAGGTCTTGACCAGTCCTAGCTTCTATGCCTTTATGAAGGAAAATGGATTTGAGCCTACAGGTGAGCCTCAAAACTCAATGCAGTTCTTTACTTCCAGCAAGTACAAGCAAACGACAGTCTACTCCGTAGTAGCACCCATAGACCTAGGCGAGGGGAACACAATGCCTACAGCTCTCGTCTTTGCGATGAAGACTCCAGAACTAAGTAGCGTACCCTATCCTCTGCTAAATTGGCAAGCCTCACTAGATGATATCAAGGCCTTTGAGACTCAAGCAGGCTTCACTGGCCCCAAGGAGTCTACGGTCAAAAATGGGGAAATAAAGCGTTACCAATTCTCCAAGAAGACGGAGAAAGATGAGTTTACCGAACTATTTATTCGTCTATACGACTTCCAAGGAGATAAGCTCATCAAGGCTACATCTATCGTAATCCCTAATGACTACGTTTATCAGCTCAGTGGAGATGCCATCAATCCTTACCAATACTTTATCGATATGGTTAAGAAGGATGGATACACCTCTCGCAAGGGTGACAACCATCGTCAAGTATATGACAATCAAGCAAAGGGAAACAAGTTCACCTTTGAGACCTGGAGCAACATCAAGGTCAACGGATTTACCATGAAGGGTGCTGGCATGGCATTCGTACCCTTCGATGGTCCCGATGAGATTGACTACTAAGCTATAGACCGTACTAGCTACGGTTTGAGCTCACAAAAAGAGAGAGACTGCTGCAAATGTGGTAGTCTCTCTCTTTGCTATTCCTATTTGAACAAGATTCTGTATCTTTGCGAACATATCTTATACGAAAGCTCCAATGAAGAAACCGTTTAAGGAATACCAGTCTGCTGACTTCGCACAGATCAACCAGGAGATGCTCTCTCTCTGGGAGAAGGAGCAGCTCTTCCACCGCTCGCTACATCAGCGTGAGGATGCGCCGCTATTTACCTTCTATGAGGGTCCGCCCTCTGCCAATGGTATGCCTGGCATTCACCACGTCATAGCGCGCTCTATCAAGGATATCATCTGTCGCTACAAGACGATGCACGGCTACCGTGTGGATCGTCGCGCTGGCTGGGATACGCATGGTCTGCCCGTAGAGCTGGGTGTCGAGAAGAAGCTCGGCATCACCAAGGATGCGATCGGTAAGACGATCTCTGTCGCTGAGTACAACCAGACTTGCCGCAAGGAGGTGATGAAGTACACCGCTGAGTGGGAGTCGCTGACGAACAAGATGGGTTACTGGGTTGATATGGAGCACCCCTACGTAACCTACAAGAATAAGTACATCGAGACGCTTTGGTACCTTCTCAAGGAGCTATACAAGAAGGGGCTACTTTATAAAGGTCTATCCATACAGCCCTACAGCCCCGCGGCAGGTACGGGACTGAGCTCGCACGAGCTGAACCAGCCGGGCTGCTATCGTGATGTCAAGGATACGGTCTGTACCGCACAGTTTCGCATCATTGATGCGCCCGAGTCTCTTCGTGGACGTGGCGAGAGCTTCTTCCTAGCTTGGACCACTACCCCGTGGACGCTTCCATCGAATACCGCGCTCTGCGTGGGTCCCTCGATCGAGTACTGTGCTGTGGAGACGTTCAACCCCTACAGCGCTATGCCGATCACGGTGGTACTCGCCACGGCGCTTCTAAGCAGCTACTTCGACGCTGAGAGCGAGGTGAGCGAACTGCCTGAGACGTGGGACCGCGAGACCTATAAGAAAGCTCCTTGGCACCGCATCTCAACTTGCAAGGGTAGCGAGCTCGTGGGCATTCACTACGAGCAGCTCATCCCGTGGGTCAACCCAGGCGAGGGTGCCTTCCGTGTCATCCCAGGAGACTATGTCAGCACCGAGGATGGTACCGGTATCGTACACATTGCGCCGACCTTCGGTGCCGACGATGAGCGCGTCGCTAAGGCGGCAGGCGTTCCCCCTCTTCTGATGATCGACAATAAGGGGCAGCAGCGCCCGATGGTCGACCTGAAGGGACGCTTCTACAAGATCGAGGCTCTCGATCATCAGTTCCTCAAGGAGTCGGTGAACGTACCGCTCTACGACACCTACGCAGGACGCTATGTGAAGAAGGATTACGACCCCAAAGACACTCCTGACAAGGAGACGCTAGACGTAGAGATCTGCGTCATGCTCAAGCATGAGAACCTCGTCTTCCGGGTCGAAAAACATACGCACAACTATCCCCACTGCTGGCGCACCGACAAGCCCATTCTCTACTACCCACTAGACAGCTGGTTCATCCGCTCTACCGCTTGTCGTGAGGAGATGATGCGTCTTAATGAGACGATCGACTGGCATCCCGCTGCGATCGGTGTAGGACGCTTCGGCAAGTGGCTGGAGAATCTCCAGGACTGGAACCTCTCCCGCAGTCGCTACTGGGGTACTCCCCTACCTATCTGGCGCACCGAGGATGGCGATGAGGAGATCTGCATCGGATCTGTCGAGGAACTATACAAAGAGTGCGAACGTGCTGTGCAGGCTGGCGTCATGTCGGCCAATCCGCTCGCAGGCTTTACCCCTGGCGATTACAGCGAGGAGAACTATGACAAGATTGACCTGCACCGTCCCTATGTTGACGAGATCACGCTCGTGGCGCAGGACGGCAAGCGTCCGATGCGTCGTGAGAGCGATCTGATCGACGTATGGTTTGACTCGGGGGCTATGCCTTTTGCGCAGGTACACTATCCTTTCGAGCATCGTGAAGAGGTCGAGAGTGGGAAGGTCTTCCCCGCCGACTTCATCGCTGAGGGCGTCGACCAGACACGTGGCTGGTTCTTTACGCTTCACGCTATCGCTACGATGACCCAGGGGAGCATAGCCTTTAGAAATGTCCTCGTCAACGGGCTCGTCCTTGACAAGGATGGCAACAAGATGAGCAAACGTCTAGGCAATGCGGTCGATCCCTTTGGCATCATCCAGCAGTACGGCTCAGACCCGCTACGCTGGTACATGATCACCAATGCCAACCCGTGGGAAAACATCCGCTTCGATCCGAAGGGTGTCGAGGAGGTGAGCCGCAAATACTTCGGCACGCTCTACAATACCTACCAGTTCTTCGCACTCTATGGCAACTTGGATGGCTTCGATCCATCCGTTGCTCAGATCCCCTATGCGGATCGTCCTGAGATCGATCGCTGGATCCTCTCGCGTCTCAACTCGCTCATCAAGGAGGTCGACGGCAAGCTGGCGAGCTACGACCCGACACCCGCAGGACGTGCCATCGAAAACTTTGTCACAGAGCATCTGAGCAACTGGTATGTGCGCCTCTCGCGTAAGCGCTTCTGGGCTGGTTCTATGACCGATGACAAGCTGAGTGCCTATCAGACGCTCTACCAGTGTCTCTCGGTAGTAGCTCAGTTGATGGCGCCGATTGCGCCTTTCTATGCAGACAGACTCTACCGTGACCTGCACGATGAGTCTTCGTCCGTACACCTCTCCGACTACCCTGTGGCAGACGAGGCTCAGATAGACCTAGACCTAGAGCGTAGCATGGAGCTGGCTCAGATCTACTCGACTCTAGTCCTCTCACTACGTCGCAAGGTCAATATCAAGGTACGTCAACCGCTCAGCGCTATCATGCTACCAGTCAATGATCCGGCCGACAAGATACACATGGAGCAGGTACACGACCTATTGCTCAGCGAGGTCAATGTGAAGGATATTCGCTTCGTCGACCCCTCTGACTCAATCTGGGTACGCACGGTCAAACCTGACTTCAAGGCCCTAGGTCCTAAGGTGGGCAAGAATATGAAAGCCCTTGCAGCTCAAATCAATGCGCTCACACCAGAGCAGATCAATGAGTTGGAGCAAGAAGGTCAGCTCACCCTAACGGTCGGTGATCAGCCTATTGTGGTGGACCTCGAGGACGTACAGATCATTGCTCAGGATATACCGGGGTGGACGGTCGCCAACGAGGGTCGTCATACGGTAGCTCTAGACATCACGCTCACGCCCGAGCTGATCGCTGAGGGTACAGCGCGTGAGTTTGTCAACCGCATACAGAACCTCCGCAAGCAGTCTGGCTACGAGGTCAACGATCATATCGAACTACTCGTGATGGCTCCCGATGAGGTTGTAGAGGCTCTCCGCACCCATCAGGAGTACGTCCAGACGCAAGTACAGGCCGACACGATCGACTACTCGGAGGTCCTCAGCGATGCCGAGGAGATCGACCTAGACGGCACCTTGATAGCGGTACAAATCAGCAAAGTATAAACACAATTCACGGCGTCTGTAGGCGATCAAGCTTTCGCACCAGAGAGACTTCGTCTACAGCGCACTAATAGATTTACAGATAGTATGGAAGATAGCAGCAAGAAGCGATATAACCCTGAGGAGCTCGAAGAGTTTCGCATACTCATTGAGAAGAAAATTGCTCAGGCTCGTGAGGATCTCAATATGCTCCGTGCGGAGAACGCCAACGACATCAGCGATACAACGCCCACCTACAAAGATCTAGATGAGGGTGCCATCACTCAGGCACGTCTTGAGAACGATGCGCAAGCACAGCGTCTGCAGGACTTCATCGAGAAGCTCGAGGCAGCTCTCCTACGTATCCAAAACGGGACCTACGGCATTTGCTCCGTCACGGGCAAGCTCATCCCTAAGGAGCGTCTCCGTGCGGTACCTCATACGACCAAGAGCATCGAGGCTAAGCTAAATCGCGACAAGCGTCAGTAAAGTCATCCGTTTCCTTTATGACTCGAACTAGCCAGCGCCATTGGATTGTCGCAGGTCTCATTCTGCTTCTCATTGTCATTGATCAGGTCGTCAAGATCTGGATCAAGACGCATATGTATGTAGGTCAAGAGTACCACATCTTTGACTGGTTTCGCATCTACTTTGTAGAGAACCGTGGCATGGCTTACGGTGTGGAGCTAGGCAGCAAGCTCCTTCTGACCGCCTTCCGCATCATAGCCATGACGGGACTGGCTATATGGCTCACACGCTTCGTTCGTCAGTGTCGGCACTACTCCCTAGGATTCTGCTGCATCATCGGATTAGTATTAGCTGGAGGCATCGGCAATCTCATCGATTCCCTCTTCTATGGACAGCTCTTCACCTCCTCCATCGGGCAGGTAGCGCAGTTTGTCCCTACGACAGCTGGAGCCGTAGGGTATGCACCTTGGTTTGAAGGGCATGTGGTCGATATGCTTTACTTTCCCCTCTTTACAACGGTATTGCCCGAATGGTTCCCGATAGGCGGAGGATCGGCGTACACCTTTTTCAGTCCTATCTTCAACATCGCCGATAGTTGCATCACCGTAGGCGTGCTGGCGCTGCTCATCTTCTATCCACGCACCACAACACGCGCTCTCGATCGTCTCTGGCTTTATTTACGGGGCAAGCATCGTCATACGAATGTGCGAGCTAAGTAAGCGAACTTACTAGTTATGCGAGCTAACAGCGTCAAGGCATCCTTGCTCAAGTTCGGGCTACTAAGCATACTGCTGCTCCTACTCGGGAGTGGCTGTAAGAAACGCTCGTGGCAACGCATACCGAATGGTAAGCTCGAGCAGCTACTCACGGAGCTATACACAGCTCGTGGCGTAGGTCAGACGCTCTATCTCACATCGGCACAGCAAGACTCGATCTACGCCTCCATACTCAAGTCGCACGGTGTATCCCAAGAGGATCTAGATAGCACCATCTACTACCTCTCCGCTTCGAAGGCAAAGCTACTTCAGAAAATCATTGCTCAATCCTCAGCCAGCATACAGCGAGAGATAGAGATATTGGAGCGTACGACAGGTTTCTTCAAGATAAGCTTGGATGATGACGAGGGCAACTTCTACACACCACTATCTGACTCGCTCTCTTGTCGTGTCACCCCGTTATCCACCTACCCTATTTGCATCAATAAAGAGCAGTATAGCTATCACTGGAAGGTGGCTCTGGCAGACATTCCCAATCTCCCCGATACCATTAGGCAGGTAGAGATCCAGGGACTTGTCAGCGGCACTCTCCTACCCGAGCCGTGTCAAATGCCCTACATAGCCCTCTCTAAGCAGCTAGATGCTACGCTTCCGCTCCTGGCTATGGAAAGTGTATCAACGCAACTACCCATGGGAGGAAGCTTCGTACTCACCCTAGGCCCATCTACTCCCGAGAGAACAGCAGAGCCTACGGAGGAACAGGAGCAACAGCTAGAAGAACCAGCAAGTGCGACAGATAGCTTATCAAGTGGCCTAACGGACAGTATCGCAAAAAGTCTGACGAGCAGCGCAGTGGATAGTCTCCCTGTAAGTAAACCACACAAAGAGCGAGTACGGACTGTCCCACACTTCTCAGTGGAAGATACCATCTCTATCTCCATTTACAGCTTACCAACAGACTACTTGGGTAAGCAGTCGCTACACTTTAGGCTACAGGAGCTACGCATCATCGCTCGATAGAAATTGCTCATAGCCTCTATGTAGCAAGCACCCCTCCACAGATGGCACGACAGATCACCCTGCATCCAGGCGAACGAATCGCCCTCCGACAGCTACTCTATCGTGGAGAGCTCCTGCATTCCGTACTACTCACTTACCACGACCATGAGCGCGGCATCGAGCTAACGCCCTGGCATCACGACGAACCTCCGCACACGCTCTACTACTCAGGCACCTGGTGCCTCATCGAGGACACTGACGCTGACCAGCATTACCGACTATCCTCTGTGGAGTGATATACCCGCTAAAAACAGGAGGAGCCTTAAAGCTCCCCCTTATCCTACATACAACTAACTAACAAGACCACTTATGTGTGGCTTTTTTTTACTGAGCTGATCGTCCTAACCGTATCGCTAACCCCAGATTGAGAACTGGCAAGAATTGAGCCTTGTAAACTATGTCTTGCACCTTAGGATTAAAATCAATAAGCAAATTAGGGTCACCTGCTATGACGTTAGGAGAGGCAACTCGAACCTTGCCAGATAGTAAGACTCCTAGGTCCACAAAGAATGATACTGGTTTGTCTGATGGAGCCATCTGTCCAAAACCAATCCCTAGATAAGGTCTCACTACACGGCCTAAAGTGGCCGTAGCATCAAGCGTTGCTTCGCTACTTGGCTGGATGGTAACACGTTGACTCTCATCGTTAGCATCAAAGATCGTGATGCTAGGCATGTTGTTTGGATCAAGTGTACTCTGTTGCTTCATAATTGACTCTCCAGTCTTAGCATCGATCATCATACCATGAGCCTGCACCTTAGGTGCACCTAGGTAAATGCCCGCTGATACGCGAAAGCCTTTTCCTGCTGGATGCCAGTCAACCATCAATTGTCCATTGATATTGCTGTAAGCAAACTTTGTGCTGAGCTGAGGCGTATAGCCTAGTGACTCTTCGTAAGACTGCTGCTTAGCAGCGTCACCAAACTCAAAAGTCTTCTTATACAACTGCATCTTGGGGAAAAAACCAATTCCAGCACGTACTGCGAGCTGTGGTATGATACGCACAGCACACTGAGCCGTCACACCGTCAGGTACTGATATCCCTAGAGCAAGCCCTATGGGCAGAGTGCTTTGCGAAGAAATCTTTTGAGACGTTTCTAGCTTGTCTGTAGTATAAGCATCATCTAGAAGAGGCTCATAGTAGAAGTTGTCCTGAGCAAAGGTCATAGGACAGAGGAGAAGTGAAGCTATCACTCCCATCATGGTACAGCAAAGGAGTCGTTTCATCTTGCCTGGACGATACTTGTTGCAGAAAGTGTGATCTTCACGTCTATAGTATCACCATACTCCCAGTCAGAGATTTTGTCTCTCGTTGTGGTGATTCGTATAGGTAGCTGATCAGCCGTAATGTACTTTGCAAGATCCTTCTCATACAGAACCAAGTCGAGCAAATTCGGATTCGTATCCTTTGCTTGTGTCTCTGCTATGAGCTTGTAGTCGTGTCCAGCATAGAGCCGTACTGGAGCAAACAAAGTTAGGTTTACACCTTCGGGCTTGATGCACTCGATGGTTACTTTGTCAAGGAGGATGCTCTTGATTGTTGCTTCAGAGAAGCCTTTAAGTCTAATCTCATCTGTTATATCCCAAGAGAGGCAATCCTCGTATAGCACATTTTCCTGATCCGCTCTCAGATCGGACTCTGAACTTTTGGGGAAATTGAGACAACTTGATATGTCAAGTGGTATCTCAAACGACTTGACAGCAGGCACTGTAGCCTCAACGACTGGCGTTCTCGCAGGAGTCTTAGGATCACAGCTTTGTAGTGCAAAGAGCGTAAACGCTAGCACTAGGATAGCATAGAACTTTGGATTAGTCATAGTATTACTGTGTTTAACTGTTATATGATTACATGATTTGCTCGGAAGCTCTTACTCCCCTATTGGAATACGCTTACAAATATAAGGAAAATACTTGAAGATACAAACACTTAGAGCGAGAAGTTTGGGCTGACAGAGTACAATCGTAAACAAAAAGCTTCATCATATCAACTAGAGACCCTTTCCATGAAAGAATAAGCTCCGCAGTCGGCTACGATTTCGTACCTTTGTAGGGTATTAAGTATTAGCATAATAGAATGCTCTATAGATTATGATGACAGCACACGATATACGACAAGCTTTCCTCGACTTCTTTGAGGAACACGGGCACCGCATAGTACCTTCGGCACCGATGGTGATCAAAGACGACCCCACGCTCATGTTTACCAATGCCGGGATGAACCAATTTAAGGATATCATCCTAGGCAACAAAGAGCCTCAGTATCGTCGTGCGGCAGACTCGCAAAAGTGCCTCCGCGTCAGCGGCAAGCACAACGACCTCGAGGAGGTAGGACGCGATACCTACCACCACACCATGTTTGAGATGCTGGGCAACTGGTCCTTTGGCGACTACTTCAAGCGCGAGGCGATTGAGTTTGCCTGGACCTTCCTCACGGAGCGTCTCCAGCTACCCAAGGATCGGCTCTACGTGACCGTCTTCGGCGGCAGTGCCGAGGAGGGGCTGAGCCGTGACGACGAGGCGGCTGGCTACTGGCTGCAGTACACCACGGAGGATCGTATCATCGACGGCTCTCGCAAGGACAACTTCTGGGAGATGGGCGACACGGGTCCCTGCGGTCCTTGCTCTGAAATACACATTGACCTGCGTAGCGAGGAAGAGCGTCAGGCCATCTGCGGACGTGATCTAGTCAATAAGGACCACCCGTTGGTCATCGAGATCTGGAACCTCGTCTTCATGCAGTACGACCGCAAGGCGGACGGCCATCTAGATCCTCTACCCCACAAGGTGATCGATACCGGTATGGGCTTCGAGCGCCTCTGTATGGCTATGCAGGGCAAGAAGTCAAACTACGACACCGACCTCTTTACCCCTCTGATCCGCGCTATCGAGACGCTCAGCGGTGAGCAGTACGGTCAGAACGAGCAGGTGGATATCGCCATGCGTGTCGTCGCTGACCACATCCGTACCATCGCTTTTGCCATTGCCGACGGACAGCTTCCGAGCAATGCTAAGGCGGGCTACGTGATCCGTCGTATCCTACGTCGTGCCGTGCGCTACGCCTACACCTTCCTCCATGCCGATGAGCCGATGCTCTACACGCTCCTGCCCACGCTCAATGAGGTGATGGGCGAAGCTTATCCAGAGATCGTGGCGCAGCGCGAACTGATCGCTTCGGTAATCAAAGAGGAGGAGGAAAGCTTCCTACGCACCCTTGCTCAGGGACTTAAGCTGCTAGAGAGCAAGATCCAGGAGCTGCCACAAGACGAGAAAGTTCTGTCGGGTGCCGACGCTTTCGTCCTGTACGACACTTACGGTTTCCCACTAGACCTCACGGAGTTGATCCTTTCGGAGCGTGGTATGACGCTTGATCAAGTGGCTTTTGACAAACTGATGCAGGAGCAGAAGAGCCGTGCGCGTCAGGCAGCTGCAATCGACGCCGCCGACTGGGTGGTCCTCGATGAGGAGACCACTGAGAGCACCTTCGTGGGCTACGAGACGCTCCAGATCGAGACGCATATCCTGCGCTACCGCAAGGTAGCTGACAAGAAGCGCAGCTACTATCAGGTGGTGCTGGCTGAGACGCCCTTCTACGCTGAGATGGGTGGTCAGGTCGGTGACAAGGGGGTGCTGATCGCTCAGGACGGCACCGAGTACCCGATCCTAGACACCAAGCGCGAGAACAACCTCACCGTCCACATCCTCTCTACCCTCCCCGCAGATCCTAAGCAGCCGCTCATCGCGCGTGTGGGGGCTGAGCTACGTCACCTCACGGAGGCAAACCATACGGCGACGCACCTGATGCACCACGCTCTGAGAGCCGTGCTCGGTACTCATGTAGAGCAAAAGGGTTCGCTCGTTTCGGCAGACTTGCTACGCTTTGACTTCTCACACTTCAAGAAGTTGACTCCCGAAGAGATAGCTGAGGTAGAGCGCCTGGTCAATGCGGAGATTCGTGCCGACAGACCTCGTGATGAGCAGCGCAATGTGCCGATCGCCAAGGCTAAGGAGATGGGAGCTATGGCACTCTTTGGCGAGAAGTATGGCGACGAGGTGCGTGTCATCAAATATGGTGACTCAGTCGAGCTATGCGGTGGTACCCACGTGGCTAGCACGGGGCAGATAGGCTTTTTCAAGATCATCAGCGAAGGCTCTATTGCCGCTGGTATCAGACGTATCGAGGCGGTCACAGGGCCCAAGGCGGAGGAGTATGTACACCATCTGGAGGAGCAGTTGCAGCTCTTCAACGAGAGGCTAAATAATGTTCCCGATCCGCTCAAGGCACTAGACCGACTGATTGCCGAGGGTGCCGAGCAGCGCAAGGCTATCGAGCAGTACACCAAGGCTCAGGCTGAGCAAATAGCTCTGCAGGCTCTAGCCGATCAGACGAAGCATGGCGAGACAACCATCGTTGTAGTCAATAAGCCAATGAGTAGCGACGTCGCCAAGGATGTCGCAGGCACGATCCGCGAGCGACTACAGGGCTCTTACCTAGCACTCATCGGTGCTGCCGAGAAGGGCAAGTGTACCCTCACGGTAATCCTTTCGCCAGACCTTGTCGACAAGGGTCTCAACGCCAGCAAACTCATCAAGGAGGTAGCCTCGCTCATCAAGGGTGGTGGCGGTGGTCAGCCACACTTTGCGACGGCTGGTGGACGCAACCCTGAGGGGCTCCAAGCAGCCATCGACCATATCGTCTCGCTGATTTAGCAAGCTTTAGACCAGATGCCACCCCTAGCCTTCATCTCCACCCAGTCGAGGGTGCTCGTGGGCAACCTAATGGGCGACTATCTGCGGGAGTTGCTCCGCCAAGGCAAGCCCGAGAGTTACTACCTACTGGCAGATGAGCAGGTGTGGCGTCTGAGCCAAGAGCTTATAGCGAAAAACTATCCCGAGCTAACGGAGCTACCCCGCTATCTAATCAATGATCCTGAAGAGGCGAAGAGCCTCGAGGGCATCGCCGAGATGGCGCGCTGGCTCCTTGAGCAGGGTGCCCATCGTGGAGCTACACTCATTGCGCTGGGCGGTGGAGCTGTGAGCGATGCCGTCGGCTTCCTCGCACAGATCTACATGCGGGGTGTCTCGCTCGTCCTACTCCCCACGACGCTCCTCGCCATGGCAGACGCTGCTGTGGGCGGCAAATGCGGGGTCAACTTTGCGGGTGTCAAGAACCTCCTCGGAGCTTTTGCCGATGAAGCTGCCACGCTGACGCTCTGCGACACGGCTTGGCTGGAGAGCCTCCCTGAGGAGGAGCTACGCTCAGGCTGTGGCGAGCTGATCAAGTATGGACTGCTCGTTAGTCCTGACCTGTGGCGTCGGCTGCTGCAGGTACTTCCCGAGCAACCGCTCTCCTTAGAGCAACTCACCCCGCTCATTCGTGAGGCGGTGCAGTTCAAGCTCAACATCGTGGCTCAGGATCGTCTAGATCAGGGCCTACGTCACCAGCTCAACCTAGGGCACACCTTCGGACATGCCTTTGAGGCGTGGAGCCATCAGCACAGCGACAAGCCTTTGCTGCATGGAGAGGCAGTCGCTCTGGGACTCGTTCCCGAGCTATACCTATCGCACGTCAAGTTAGGCTTCCCCAAGGAGGTGCTACACCAGCTGCTCTCCTTAGTGCAGGAGCTATACCGTCCACTCACCATCACCTGCCGAGACTACGATGCGCTGAGGGAGCTAATGCTCCACGACAAGAAGAATAGCGACGCACAGCGCATCACCACCGTCGCTCTCTCCGACATAGGTCAAGTCCACGAACTACAGAACGAATCCCTCGACATCACCGAGGCTCTCGACTACTACCAGGACACAATGCTCTAGTCTTCGTCGTCGGAGCATCATATCGCACCCTATTTCTGACACATACAAGTTCCAAAAGCAGTTCCCCTCTTGGAACTTTTTAGTTCCAAGGCAGGAACTTTTCAGTTCCAAGGGAGGAACTCTTCGGTTCCAGCGGAGGAATTTTTCGGTTCCTAGGGAGGAATTGTTTGATTCCTCGGGAGGAAAAGGAGAAATAGTTCGGACTTATGACTTCATACTTCCGAAGTTTCATCTGACTCTTCCGAAGTTTCATTTCTCGCATCGGAGCAAATAAGAAATCTCCACCGAGGAATCTAGAATTTCCTCCGTAGAGATCGAGCAGCAATGCCCTCTACGCCCGCAATTCGTCTAGTTCGAGAGAGAGCGTGTGAGTGTGCTATGCCGAGCGTACATAGAAAAAGCCCCACGTCTGCAGAGCAAAGCGTGGGGCTTCGTATGATGAGAGCTTAAGGGGGCTATCGACTAGTCCTCTTGCTCGCTATGCTGGTCGTAAGACTACTAGAGACCTAGTTGCTTCTTGACCTGAGCTGTGATATCTACCGCAGAGGGACCCGAGTAGAGCATCATAGTTGCCTCCATGACATAGGTATAGCCACCAGCATCTCCGACCTTCTTGATTGCCTCTACAATCTTCTGTTGGATGGGTGCCATAAGCGTGCCCTGCTGCTTCTCCATATCTTGCTGCATAGCCTGATAAGAGCGCTGGATGCGGTTCTGCAGATCAGCTAGCTCCTGCTCACGGCTCTTGAGGAGTGCATCAGAGAGTCCCTCCTTGTCCTTCATGTAGAGCTCGAGCTTCTTCTGATACTCGTCATTCATCGTCTGCATCTCTGCCGTGTACTTTTTGTCTAGCTCTTGGAGACGATCCTGAGCTACCTTCATCTCTGGCATAGCAGTGAGGAGCTCCTGTGAGTTGACGACTGCTATCTTCTGCTGAGCCGTAGCTACTACAGGTAGCAAGAGTAGGAGTAGGGTTAGAAACAGATTCTTTGTCTTCATTGTTCTGTATTTAAGTTATTGATTATGCGTATGTATCTCGTTAGTGCATGCGACCATAGCCTAGCTTCTCTAGGACCTGGTCACTGATGTCGATAGATGGATTGGCAAAGACGATGCCAGCCGTAGAGCGGTCGAGGACTAGCTGGAATCCGCTCTGAGAGGCGATCTCCTTGATTGCTTGCCATATCTCGTCCTGTAGCGGCTTAACCATCTTAGAGCGACGCTCGAAGAGCTCGCCCTCGGGTCCGAAGTACTTGCCCTGTAGCTCGGTGGCCTGCTGCTCGGTCTTGACAATCTCCTCCTCACGCTGACGCTTCTGCTCGGCTGTGAGGAAGACGAGATCGCTCTGATACTTCTTGTAGAGCGTCTCAGCCTTGTCTTGGAGTGTCTTGACCTCCTGCTGCCAACGCTTAGAGACGGTCTCAAGCTGCTCATTCATCATCTCATAGTTAGGAATGTTCTTGAGGATATACTGCATATCGACAAGGGCAAACTTCTGTGCTGATGCTCCAAGCGTCAGAGCTAGGAGGAGTGTGAGGAGATATAGATGCTTTCTCATAATATTGTTGTTTAGAAGGTCCGTACTAGAGTGTATAGATGGCTTGGAGACTTAATTGTTTAAGAAAGGCAAGCCACATGTACGCACACGCTAAGGGTTGCTAAAACTCCCGCCCCATGACGATGTGTATGTTGCTACCGCCACGCTGTGAGGAGCCGTCAGGCTTGTCAAAGCCATATCCCCAGTCAAGTCCCAGCATATCTAAGAAAGGTAATGTGATGCGGATGCCGACACCGGCTGAGCGCTTGAGGTTGAAGGCGTTGAAACTACTAAGATCACGCCACGCATTACCTGCCTCGAGGAAGGCGACGGCCCACACATTGTACTGTCCCTGGAAGAGGATCGGCACACGTAGCTCAGCCATCATACGCATATAGGCGTAGGCATAGTCATAGTTGCCACCAGCGATCGACCCATTGCTATATCCACGTAGCGGGATGGTCTCGTTGAGGAAGTTGCCTACGTAGCCACTCATATTGTCACCACCCATGTAGTAGGTGCCGAAAGGTGAACGCTTGAATGGTGTATAGTGACCGATGAAGCCCGCATCTAGACGCGTCATAAGGACTGGCGTATACTTCACCGTAACAGGATTCATAAGCGGTGTGAAGACCTTGCCCGAGAACTTCCACTTGTGGTACTCCACAAAACGGTAGCGATCCTCCGCCTTGAGGTTGATATTGGAGTAGTCGATACCGTCCCAAAGGGAGTATGGAGGTGTGGCACTAACTGACAGCGTAAAGGAAGATCCACGACGGGTATAAATCGGGTTGTCGATCGAGTTACGCGAGAGCGCCAGCGTGAGGCTTATGTCATTAGCATGACCATTGTGAAAGCCCTGGAAGGTTTCATAGACCCAGTCACGGAGGTAGTAGTGGGTATAGTTGAGCGTAGCGTTGACATTAAACCAGTTGTCTGGCCAGTTAAGACGCTTACCAAAACCGGCCGTGGCTCCGAAGATGTGCATCGACTGGTTGGGATTGTAGGAGTTTTCCATGAGCGACTGCCTATACCCACCATCGTAGCCGTAGCCTCCATAACCACCATAGCCGTATCCGCCGTAACCGCCATAGCCGCCGTATCCACCATAATAGCCTGGATAGTAGCCCACGCCCTGCGTACGGTTGTTATAGTAGCGAGTATCGATAGCGGTCTGCATGGAGTAGAAGAGCGATGCCGTAAAGAAGTTCGGACGCTTGCCACCAAACCATGGATCGGAGAATTGTATACTAAACGAGTGATAGTAGCGACCATTACTCATCGCATTAAGAGCGAGGGACTGCCCATCGCCCTGCGGGATGAGACCACGATACGCTTTCGGGTGGAAGAGGTTGTAGATCGAGAAGTTGGTAAAGTTGATACCGGCACGCCCGATGATACCCGCCTGAGACCAACCGAAGGAGAGCTCAAACTTGTCATTGTTTCTGCGCTGCAGCGAGTACTCTATGTCCACAGTACCCTCCTGGGGATTGGGGATTGGCGTGGGAAAGCTCTTTTCTGGATCAAAGTGCCCGAGTTGGTTGAGCGTCATCCAGGAGTTCATCATATCCTCCTTGCTAAAGAGCTTACCAGGCTTCGTATAGAGCTCACGACGAATCACCTCTTCGTAGATGTCATGGTTGCCTCGTATGATCACCTTGTCGATGGTAGCCTGAGGACCCTCCACAATACGCAAGTCAAGTGATACGGAGTCTCCTTCGACATGGGTCTCCACAGGATCTATGCCTGAGAAGATATATCCATTGTTGTAGTAAAGGTTCGCCACAGCATCGTCCTCGACATAAAGACGCTTCGTAAGACGATCCTGATCATACACATCTCCATGCTGCATACCGAGCATCGCCTCTAAAAGGGGCGTGGGGAACTTAGTATTGCCCACGAAGTTGATATCCTTGATGTAGTAGCGATGCCCCTCCGAGAGGTTGATGAAGATGTCGATCTGCTTCTCGTTTTTAGGGTTGCGTGCGATAGAGTCTGACAGGATCTCTGCATCACGATAGCCTGCCTTGTGGTACGCCTCTAGAATGTTGTGCAGATCCTCACGATAGACATCTTGGATAAATTTCTTGCTCTGGAAGAGCTCCAGAAGTGAGTTCCATATATTACCACGATTGAGCCGGAAGGTCTCATTCGTCTTCTTCATAGCCTTGCGCAGATCCGTATCGGAGAGCGCCTTATTGCCTGAGAAGTAGATGTTAGCGATCTTCGTCTTATACTTCTTATCGACCGTGATGCCGAGCTTGACATACCCCTCACGAGATAGATCCGGCTGCTGATCGAAGGTGACCTCCATCTCGCTATACCCCTTCTCATTGTAGTACTTCTGTATCAGCTGCTCAGTGCGATCGAGCACATTGGGTGAGAGCTGCATACTCTCTCGTAGACCGGTCTTAGTCTGCAGGTCTTCCTGCTCTGACTTCTTGATGTTGTGGAAGGAGACCGAAGCAATCCGAGGATGTTGCTCTAGCTGTACCTCTAGCCATACTTTATCCCCCACATACTTAGTCACTAATACACGCGCATTAGCGAAAGTGCCATTGCGTGTGAATTGCTGCACCACAGCAGTTGTAGCCACTCCTGGTATCTCTATCTTCTCCCCCACCTTGAGACCCGTATAGCCTAGCAAGACCTCCTGATCATATCCCTGTGCACCTGTGATCGTCACACCAGCGATGGTCTTGGTGACGGGGCGGGCGTAGTCTATCTTGGGTGCATAGATCGTATCGGCAGGAGGAGTAGCAACTTGTGCACTCGCGGTGGTGACCGCAAGGAGTGCTATAAGTGCGAAGAGTATGTTGTGATATCGTTGCATTGTCATCATTAGGAGATCAGATGGGTCTGTGATGTATATGGGTCTTTGTTTTTACTGTGGCACTGTGCCAAAGCGTCGCTGGCGTGAAGCATAGTCTGCAAGTGCCTTGTCCAGCGCTGCCTCATCAAAGTCAGGCCATAGTGTGTCTGTGAAGTAAAGCTCTGTATAAGCCGATTGTAGTAAGAGAAAGTTTGAGAGTCTCTGCTCTCCACCTGTACGAATGAGCAGATCAGGCATCGGTGTGCCACTCGTATAGAGGTAGTCATTGATCAGCTCTGGGCGCAACAGGTCATCGCTGCTGAGTCGTCCAGACCGCACATCCGCAACGATATGGCGTATCGCATGACTAATCTCCGTGTAGGAGGAGTAGCTCAGTGCGATGCTTAGTGTGATCCGAGAGCCATCCTTAGTCTGCTCTATGGAGTCTCTGAGGTGCTCCGCAATTTGGGCTGGGAGTAGATCAATATCTCCAATAGCACGTAGCCGCACGCCCTCCTTGATGAAGCGTGGCGTATAGTGATGCAACCCCTCAGCGAGGAGCTGCATGATATAGCTAACCTCTGACTCAGGACGGTTCCAGTTTTCTGTACTGAAGGCGTAGACTGTCAGATATGGGATACCACGCTCTGCCACAGCAGTGAGGATCCTCTCCAGCGCATCGACACCCTGCTTGTGCCCGTGACTACGAGACAAGCCTCGTTGCTGAGCCCAGCGACCATTACCATCCATGATGATGGCTATATGTTGAGGAGTCTGCTGTTTCATCATTTTGGTGTCTGCCAGTTAGGGTAGCTGTCTGATCCGTGGCAAGGTTCACTACGCTTACCAAATTCATAGGTGATACTCACGATCAAGCCTATCGTAGCATCGCCCCCCTTGATCCAGTCCACAGGCATACCATAGGGATTGTTGAGCCACGCAGTCTGACCGGTAGGAGTGTCTAAATGAGAGCTCAGGTAGTAGATTCCTTGCAGTGCAGCAATGAGGTTGAGCCGATTACGAAGCTTATACTTGATGCCCGTCTTGATACCAGCCCCTGGTAGGATAGCCATCTTGTACCCCGACAGAGTCGTCCCGACACTGAGACCTGCACCGATATAAGGTACCAGAGAGCGGGTTTGTAAGTAGCGAAACTTGTCACTGTAGTGAGCGAAATTATACTCTACCCAGCCGTTCAGAGCTAGCAAATGAGAAGCTCCACGAGAAGCTTGACGCGTCTCCCTAACCTGCGGGTAGTCAGTCTGCGCATAGCGACAGTCGAAGGGGAGGAAGCTGTAGCCTAATTCACCCGAAAAGGCTAGTCGGAAGTTGTGATTGTAACGAAAAGCCGCTCCCCCCGTTCCTCCTATCGGCACGAAGGGGATACGTCTATTAGCATTTCCCAGATAGGACGCAGCACCCATGTATCCTCCCAGCTCATAGCGATACTCCTGCGCCGTCAGCGAGACAGCACAGAGCATCAAGGTGATGAGTAGTGGTTGACGAAAGGTTAACTGCATAAGTATCTCCGTAGTTCAGCCCCGATAGCGTGACGTAAGATTACTGAAAGCGAATAGGCTGCCCAATCCAAAGCGTAGGGGCACCACCCTTTATTCCTCCGAAGAGGTAAATGCGTCCATCATCGCCACGATAGAGTGCTAAGCCCTGCTGATGCTTCTGTCCCTTATCGTAGTAGATAGATGGGAGTATCGACTCTTCCGTAAGCTGCTGCCATATGGTGCCGTAGTCTAGCGACACGTAGACACGCATCGCAGGCTGCTTAGCTTGCTTAGGACGAGCTGCAGGCTTGGCTAGTAGTATCGTCTGGTCTTTTGGCTCATAGATCATAGCACCAGGCAGGTTGCTCGGCCAGATCTTGCTCACGACACCAGCATCGTGAGGCGTGAGCCAGTCGAGCCCATTGGAGGTGCTATAGACTAGTGCAGTGGTATCTGCCACAGAGCCTCCGATCACGAGTGCTACTGGATGATGCTCGATGGTGAGCGATAGACGGGCATTCTGCTCTAGAGGAAAAGTCTTCGGGACCCGTATTCCCCCCTCGCTGTTGAAGTGTACCCCGTCAGCAGTCTTCACAGCCACTAGGGGCTTATTCTCTCCTCTGTAGTATAGGTTGCCCAAGAGGTAAGAAGGTCTGCCAGGTATCGCATTGCTCTGGCTCCACTGAGCACCCTGATGCTCATAGATGGTTGCTTGCCCACTCTCCTGTAAGCAGAGGATCGCATCTCCGCCACCCTGCTCCACAATGTCTACGACGGGTGAGTCAAGCGTCTTAGGTATCGTCACCTCTTGCCATAGCTCAGGCTCCTTGTGAGAGGCACGCCATAGATGCTTCTCGGTAGCGGTACGGGCGAAGTAGTAATAAGCCTCGCCATTGTCCACAAGACGACTCAAGACGATGTCCTCACTCGTCGCCGTGGCTGGCGCTGGATGTGCGGACTTCGTCCAGGTGTGGGTGTAGGGATCACGATCGTAGATATTTATCTTGAGCTGATACTCCTTAGTCAGGGAAGCATTCTTGCGATGTTGCATCACGATGCGCACACCCTCAGCATGCTTAGACAAGTTGAGTGTATCCAAACCTGACATAGAGGGCTGCTCGACACCCCCAACATAGACCTTAGGCAGTGCATCCGGAGAAGCTGTAATCTGTAGCTTGACCGTCCCAATCTTAGTTCCCTTAGGTAGCGGCCGAGCATTGTATATCAGTCCCTTGCGCTGGTCTATAGAGAAGAGTGTCTTCTCCAACTCAGGGAGTGCCTTATCACTCATCTTGAGCTCTGAGATGAGGACGCTCTCTACCTGGACATCCTCTACAAGCGACTTACGCTGGCAGGAGGGCAAGCTGATGAGCGGTAGCAGAGCTACAGCGAGAAGTAGGTATCTATGGAGAGATTGTATGGTGCGAATCATATAGGATCATTGATATGAAGACAAAGATACTACTTCCCGCGAAAATAGAGACTAGAGGAGAAGTTAGAGATTAGAAATTAGAGGTTAGAAGCTAGGCGTTAGGGTTAATCCCCAAGGATACGAGAAGAGGTCTAATCTCTAACTTCTAATCTCTAAAGTCTAATCTCTAAAGTCTAATGCGACACATGTACCCTCTTTGTGGCGGGAGCTACCGTCAGTCTCTCCTGCACCCGCTCCGTCACAGCCGTGGCTAACTCAGCGAAGTAGTGACTCATCACCTGGTCACTCTGAGCTGCTATCGGCTCTCCTGCATCACCAGCCTCGCAGACACTCTGCACGAGTGGCAGTTGACCCAAGAGCGGGATGTGAAACTGCTCGGCTAACCGCTTACCGCCGTCACGACCGAAGATGTAGTACTTATTGTCGGGCAGCTCAGCAGGCGTAAACCAAGACATATTCTCCACCAAGCCGAGGATGGGCACATTGACGGGATCCGTCTGGAAGAGGTTGATCCCCTTCATCGCATCCACAAGCGCCACCTCTTGCGGTGTGGTCACCACGATAGCACCCGTGAGCGGTAGCGTCTGAACCAGCGTCAGAGCTATGTCGCCCGTGCCAGGAGGCATATCGATGAGTAGGTAGTCGAGCTCCCCCCAGTGCCCCTCCGTGAGGAGCTGCTTGAGCGCATTCGATGCCATCGTGCCACGCCATAGGAGTGCTTGGTTAGGACTCACGAAGAAGCCGATCGAGAGCATCTTAATACCCTCCGTCACAACGATCGGTGCGATACGGTCCTTGCCATCCACCTCCTCAGCAACAGGACGAGCATCCTCACAGTGAAACATCTTCGGCATCGACGGGCCATAGATATCGGCATCGAGGAGCCCTACCTTATACCCTTTACGAGCTAAGGCAACTGCCAGATTACTCGTGACCGTACTCTTGCCCACGCCCCCCTTGCCACTGAAAATGGCGATGGTGTTAGAGACCATCGGGAGTGGATTCTCCACCTCCGGCTGCTCAGGCTCCTCTCTAAAAGTTGCTTTGATACGTCCCGCCACATCCGCCTCTGCATCGAGGTAGGTGAGGATAGCGGTCTCAGCCGCTTTGACCACAGAGCGAGCAAAGGGGTCTCGCACACGGGGAAAGTGTAGCGTCAGAGAGATCTGTCGTCCCTCTATCTGTATATCGTCTGTCACGATGCCGGAAGAGACAATGTCTGTACCCGTACCAGGGTAGCGCACATTACGCAGCGCATCGAGTACCTGCTCGGTTGTATAGCTATTCATATCTTGTTTCTGTTTTTGGGTCTGAACTTTATTCCTCTTGAGCAAAGGCTTGCTCCACTTGATGCAAGAGTCCACCAGGGACCTGCGACCAGCTGGTATAGTCGTCATGCTCGGGCTCACACGCGGGCTCCAGCCACTGCTCCCGCACTGGTAGCGCAAATCGGATATACTTGATCACCTTACCCCTCCCGAGCCATTGCTTCTCATAGTGAGTCAGGATACGTGGTATACCATACTGCGTCAGCACCTGCTCCTCTTGGTAGAGGTCAGGCAGAGCCACAATAGGCTCAATCCCATTCACCTCCAGCAGGCTCAGCGTGTACTCATAGAGGAAGGTGCTATCCGTCTTAAGATGCACCAGCCCGTCAGGCTTGAGATAGCGATTGTAACTGGCAAAAAAAGCCGATGACAAGAGTCTAGCACGTGTACGCTTCATCTGCGGATCGGGGAAGGTGATCCACAGCTCACTCACCTCGCCTGGGGCAAAGGCTAGTGGCAAGAGATTGATATCGGTACGTAGGAAAGCTGCGTTGGAAAGACCTCTCTCTAGAGCCTCTGTGGCACCATGCCACATGCGGGCTCCCTTGCGATCCACACCAATATAGTTGTGCGTCACATCTTGCTGGGCCAGTGCGACCGTATACTCGCCTCGCCCACAGCCCAACTCTAAGATGAGCGGGCGATCCGCATCAAAGGCTCGCTCGCTCCACCCACCAGCTATTTGTTCCGCCACCTTAGGAGAAGAAAGCTCTGCATAGCCATACTCATACACATTGGGATAGCTATGCAGATCGGCAAATTTCTCCAGCTTACGTCTAGCCATAGGCGTACCTCAGCATCGATTACTCCTGATCCTCATCGGCATCGAGGATGTCGACTAGCCCCTGCTCAGCATAGTAGTCGTAGAGCGTAGAGATCAGGTCGTACGCATCATCTTCGTGCATCTTGACACCCATGTCCTGGCTCAGACGACCAGAGACAAAGTCTGCCATCTCATCTATGTCGAGAAAGCCCTCCTCGTCATCCATCCCCTCAGAGTACTCGTCACAGAGATCCATCACATAGAGAAAGATCTCGTCATCATCATACTCCTTGATAAAGGAAGGATCTAGATGCTCACGCAGGTACTGGATCGCACTCCGATCGATCTGCTCAAAGTCTAAGTCTGCCATCATACTATATGTTGTATAAGTTATAAGTCTGCAACCAGATCACATCACTTCAGCGATCGGTAGAAAGCCTCTAGGAGCCGTCCTGCACCCACGAAGGGGGTGATGCGATTCTCCAAGACCTCTCGCTCGATCGTCTCTTGGAGCTGCTTGACCTGCTCATTGTCGTAGAAGGAGCGACGCAACTCCTCATTGACCGTCTCGTACATCCACCACTTCTCCTGGCGACGACGATTATAGTCAAAGTAGCCACTCTCCTTACTCGTCTGGCGATACTCATCGATCATATCAAAGATCTCCTTGATGCCTATGCCCATCAAACCTGAGTAAGTCATCACCTTCGGCTCCCAACCCGACTCCGTAGCGGGGAAAAGCTGCAGCGCATTGCGAAAGTGCTGCGCAGCTAGACGAGCCTTGTCTACATTGTCGCCATCAGCCTTATTGATGATGATGCCGTCGGCCATCTCCATGATACCGCGCTTGATGCCTTGTAGCTCATCGCCTGTACCCGCTAGCTGGATGAGGAGGAAGAAGTCGACCATCGAGTGCACAGCCGTCTCACTCTGCCCTACCCCCACCGTCTCGACAAAGACCGTGTCGAAGCCGGCTGCCTCACAGAGAATAATGGTCTCACGCGTCTTACGCGCCACACCACCCAGCGAAGAGCTGCTAGCACTAGGACGGATGAACGCACGCTCCTCACGTGAGAGGCGCTCCATACGGGTCTTGTCACCTAGGATACTTCCCTTAGAGATCTCACTACTAGGGTCGATCGCCAGCACAGCCAGCTTGTGTCCCTGCTTGATGAGGTGCATGCCGAAGGCATCGATCGATGTACTCTTGCCCGCTCCAGGCACACCAGTGATACCGACACGCATCGACTGGCCGCTGTAAGGCAGGCACCCCTCCAGTATCTGCTGCGCCTTGAGCTGGTGATCATGACGTGTACTCTCGACGAGCGTCACGGCACGAGCCAGAAAAGTACGATTGCCTGCCAAGATCTCCTCGATATAGCGCTCAGCAGGATAGTCCTCACGCTGCACCCGTTGCTGGCGCAGATAAGGATTGACCATAGGCTGGGCAGAGACCCCTTTATTCACCTTGAGACCCACATAGCGAGGGTCATTCTCAGGATGATCGTTTGTGAGCATGAGGGATTTAGAGGTTAGAGATTAGACGTTAGAGATTAGAGGGCTAGTGACTCTAGTGGCACTAGGAGATGCTAGGCTACAGCTTAGGGATGACGATCAAGACGTTGCGTAGTGGAGCGTTCGGATCATTGAGCAGGAGGTCAAAGTTTGCCTTGAGAGCTCCACGAGAGCGATCCTCGCCCTCTAGCTTAAGCTGATAACGTATCTCGCCACTGGCGCCAGGTGCGATCGTCTCGGGGTAATCGGAGATGGTTAGGAAGGCTGTATTGCTCTCGGCAGAGTAGATATGCATCGGTGCGTCACCATCATTCTTTAGTGCGACCGTCCCCTCATAGACCGTTTCTTCTGGAGCTATATCTGTAAGACGCTGATAGGTCTTCAGCTCAGCAATCGGTGCTGCAGCGTCCTTGACAAAGCTAGGGGGCATCACCAGACGTACCATCACGCCACCCGAGAGGTCTGGCTCACCGTCCTGCGTTCGCACGGTGATCCCTATCCACCCTTTGTGTATACCAGGCAGCACCGATCCATCAGTGTGCGCCGTTAGAAAGATCTCTTCAGGCTCATAAGCCGCCAATGTGGCGTGACGTAGACTGCTCGTGAGAAAGCTGGGAAGCGTATCCAGCGACACATCTAGCGGCTGTCCCGTCGGATTATTGAGCATCAGGCGAATCGTATTCTCTTCGCCAGCAGGCTGTAATGGAAAGTCCAAAAAGAGATTACTCACCTGCAGCGCACCGATCTCTTGCTGGTAGCGTGCACTCATTGGGGTCGGTCTACCCAGTGTAGCTACATTTCCCTTGATCGTCAGCTTGACAGGCTTACTCGGGTCTACAGAGGTGTAGACACGCGTGTACTTGACAAAAGAGCCAGGACGATTCAGCGGATTGTAGGTGATCAAGATCGGTATCGAGTCACCAGGAGCTACAGCGGTACGATCGTACGTAGGCGTCGTACAGCCACAATCCGTATTGACACGCAGTATGACCATCTGCTGGTCAGAGACGTTGTGCAAGGTGAAGCTGTGTGACACCGTTCCCCGCTCCTCAGCAATCGTGCCGAAGTTGTGGATCGCTGAGAGCGAGTCGATCATCTCCCCACGCTGCTGGGCTCGCACCACACATAGAGTAGTAGCGAGGCAGAGCAGGAGAGCTACCATTCTTCTTGTAGCCATAAACTATCTATCTTCGTTCGCTTGAGGTACGCTCCTCCACCCCACCGCCTTCGTGGTGAAGGCTCTGGGGCGGTAGCGTATGCTGCATCAAGTGAATGTAGCGTGTTCTCTTGTAGTACGACTACTCGACAATACCCTTGATGCGTAGGATGTAGCTACCATCCTTGCCATTGCTATAGACAGAGATGGTCTTGACGAACTGTCCAGGACGTCCTGCCGGATTGTAGGTCACCTTGATCGTCGTGCTCTTACCCGGAGCGATAGGTGCTGTCTCGAACTCAGGCTTCGTACAGCCACAAGAAGCTACGACACGTGTGAGCACGAGCGGAGCTGTACCTGTGTTCTTGACTGTGAAGGTATGACTCACGGGACCATCAACCTCCTTGATGGTGCCAAAGTCAAACTCTGTCTCCGTAGCTGTAATCTGAGGACCAGACTGCTTGCTGGTTGTCTGCTTTTCCTGAGCTCCAGCTAGCGTAGCACAGAGTAGGAGGATTGTTGTAAGGATTGCAATGCGTTTCATAACTTTGTAGTTTAAGATTTATACTCTATATCATCGGTACGGCTACAGCACTATGACCAGCTGATAAGCTACTCAGTGCCATAAGCCCCACCTAGTAGGTCATCCAGAGCCCGCCGCTCTAGCAACTAGACACAGTGGACACCAACCTACACTCTGCAAATATACTGCTTTTTGATGATACGACTGATCACCTCAAATTACCTCCCAGGGCTGACGCATTATACGGGGTAGGTTTACCTACGTCTTAATGAAGGATCTCGGGAAATGGAGGAAATCGAACAATCCTCCTTGGAGATCTAGGATTATCCAGTGAGCAAATGAAAAATTCTTCCGAAGTATGAGTTGATTCTTCGGAAGAATTTTTTCATTCCTCGGAAGAAAGAGAAATTTCTTCCGAAGAATTGGTCGATTTCCTCCGAGCTATTTGGGCTTTTGCTCCGAGGAATTGACCTCAATGGAGATCTAGGAGTAGCTATAATGTGAGTCCATAGCGCTATGTGGCAAGACTTAATCCATCTATTCCTCGGTTGGCGTCATGCACAGATCCTAAGATACAGGGTATAATGCGTCAGCCCTGAATTACCTCCGATCCACTCCGATCACTCTGATCATCACCAGCTGTCTAAGGAGATGATGAGTAGCCCGCCGTAGGGACGTACGGTCGTGCGTCCGTTGTTCGAACCAACTTGACACAGTAGCTTTTAACGGGGACGGACGCACAGACCGTGCGTCCCTACAGGGTGATGTTTTGTTTTGTCGACAACAGGATGACGTATCGGTTTGACGTAATGGACGCACCGAGACGACTGCTGTAGGGACGCTCGGTCTGAGCGTCCGTTGTCGAACCAGCTTGACGCAGTAGCTTTTAACGGGGACGGACGCACAGACCGTGCGTCCACACACAGGGCGACGTAACGGACGCCATCCCACTAGACACGAGCCGTGCGCCCCCACACACAGGGCGACGTGGGGGTGCAACGCTGTAGGACACGACACGTCTTTATGGCTCCTTACTGTAATACTCGTCGCCATTCCAGCGTGCCACATTGTTCTCGATGTAGTTCGCTATGTTGTTTCCCTCTCTCATGTTCCTAATTATACGGTCATAGTACCTTGACTGCCAGTCAAAATCTATCTTACGCTTCCGTGCAAACATGGTGACCTCGCGCTTGACGCCCCCGACAACGATGGCTAAAGTTTCTCGATCCGTCTTCTGGGCAGCACACTCCGTCTCTTGATTTATCGAAATGATGGCATGGACATGGTTCGGCATGACGACGAATAGCGGAACCGTAGCATAGGGGTAATGTTCGGAGACCATTTCCCATTGTTGCTGGCAAAACTCCCCTATGGGACTGAGGTGCATGATACCATCTTGGACTTTGCCGAAGTAATGTCGCTTATCCTTAGTGCAGATAGTTATGAAGTAAACGCCTGCTTTGTAATCGTGAAAGAAAGCGCGGGGAGATTTTCGATCATTGTAACAAGGAGGACACATATAGGACGCATAGTTGAGATACGACGCAAAAGTAACAATAACTGAGATACCACATCAAGTGACGAATACTGTAGGGACGCTCGGTCTGAGCGTCCGTTGTTCGAACCAGCTTGACGCTGTAGCTTTTAACGGGGACGGACGCACAGACCGTGCGTCCCTACAGGGTGACGTTTTGTTTTGTCGACAACGGATGATGTATCGGTTTGACGTAACGGACGCCATCCGGGACGACCCGCTGTACTACAACGGACGCACAGACCGTGCGTCCCTACAGGGTGACGTTTTGTTTTGTCGACAACGGATGATGTATCGGTTTGACGTAATGGACGCACCGGGACGATCCGCTGTAGGGACGCTGTAACCTTGAAGCAAGACAATACTTGAAGCAAGACACAATAAAGGAGTAGCGGGGCTATGTCCTTGCGACATAGCCCCGCTACTGATTAGTATAGCCAGTGATCTGGCGATGGATTCATCAGAGAGCTAGACGGGTGTCTAGCCCTCTGGTGAATTAGCTTAGCGATTTACTTACCACTCTTTATCAGGGATGATGCGGATCGTGAGAGTCCTCTCATACTGGTAGCTCGTACCATAGTTGATGAAGAGCTTAGCATTGATGTCGGTTTTCTTCGTTACAGCACCGTGACCTGCAGGATTGTCCTCAAGGTTTCTCCAAGAAATCTTGGTTGAAGTACCTGCCCAGCCAGCTGAAGGGCTAACCGTCAAGAGATGCTTCTGGACAAAGATATTATCCTTAGGAAGCTCTACAGTAACCTTAAACTTGTCACCCTGACCTAAGAAACCAAGTCTCTTCTCCTCAGCTGTTTTTTGAGCGTTGTCTACAAGAAGCTTTGGATTCTCCTCATTAGAGGACATCTGAAGTACAGTGCCAATCAAGAATGAATGCTCATCCTTGTGATCACGGATTTCAATAACGTCGCCCTTAGCTTCGTTCTTGACACGGATATACTCGTCTGTGAGATGGTCACCAACGATCTTGTACAGAGCTGCATGCTGGAACTCGATGACAAACGTAGCAAGCTGACGGAAGTTATCTGGACATTCAGCACTATAGAATCCGTAAGCTACAGTTACTAGCTCAGTCTCCTTGAGCGTGTCTGTGCGTGTGATCGTAAAGTCCTTAGTACCGTTCTGAACATCGTATAGTTTTGGATCTTTGGCACCGCCTTCGACCTTCACTACTCGAGCCTCGAACATAATCTGGTTGTAAGCAGGTTTAGCGACCTTCTCAACATCAGACTGGAACTTACCAAGATCCTTAAAGACTAGAGAAGACTTCAGCGTTGGTACATAACCGTCTGCCAGAGTACGTGGAAGACCCTTAGCATAGACCTTATTGCCCTCCCAGAGTTCTGGTATCCTGTAGTCACCAAACTTCTTAGCTGCAGCATCTACATTTTCACGAGTCTTATCGGTGATCTCAATCTTGAAGACTACCACAACATGTATTGGGTATGCCTTCTTGTAGTCGAAGCCGTGGTGAGGATGGTTCTGCTCGAAGTATACAGGTAGGTAGTAAGTACCAGCCTCCATACACTTGGAGTTAGGCTCACGCGTGATCGTGAACTTACCAGTGTTTCTCGTATACTCAACTGTGAAGGCGTCATTCAACATCTCCGAAGTTATGTACTGCTCAGGCTTGATGGTTGAATCGCCAAGCTTAGCAAGAGGTGCAATCGTCTTAGGAGCAACACCCACGAACTTATAGCGAGGTAGGTTGTGGAACTGCTCTAGGTCAAGGTTAAAGTCATAGAGGTAGTTGATCTTAGCCCACTCAAGTGTAGTCGTGAACTCCTTATATACACCTGAGATAACCTCAGATTTAAAGACAGGCTTGTAATCCTCACCAGCATCAGTGAACTTGCCACTCTTGCTCTTTATCCAGTACTTGTAGAATGCATCGTCTACCTGCTTGGTGTTCATCTCAAAGTTGATGTAAGCAAGAGCAACGAGCTTATCCTTCATGAAGAGGCGTACCTGTACGATACCCTTCATACCCTCAGCGCCAGACTCGAATGCACGACCCTGCTTATCCTGAGGAGTTACGACACCATCCTTAGTAATCTGGTAGTACTCCTTACCGTCGTTTTCGAGAGGCATTGAGTAGAACTCATAGCGTAGCTCGTGCTTCTTCTCATCTAGCTTGTTAGCAGCAGTAGCCTCACGAGCCACCTTAGTCGTATAAGCATTAAGAAGATCCTTCAGATTGGTAGTCTTCATGACAGGGATCTCTATAACGCTCTGCCCCTTAGCCATTGAGAACTTGCGAGGTAGTAGGACAGGATCCTGATTCTCCTCGTCTAGGTAGATGTATGGTTGCTTGAGACCACCATTGACCATATAGAGGACTGCCCAGTCAGAGCGGACAGCGACGTCGCTCTTAGTCGTAGTAACCTTAATCTGAGCAAGAGGTAGAGTCTCTGCTGGCGTGCCTGGCGTCATAGCCTTCTTACCAGCGAAGTAACCCTTGAGACCAACGGTTAGGACACCGTCCTTGACGTTGTTCTCCCACTTATTATCCTTAGGAGCGATGACTGTTGGCATGTTGCCATTATCATCAGTGATCTCGACCGTGCGAAGATTCTTAGCATCCTTGAACTCGAGCTCTACACTCTTGATGTACTGAGCACCGAAAGTAGAAGGATTCAGACGAACGGCAGCCTGAACATCCTCCTCAGACTCCATAACGTCCTTCCAGTACCAAGTCTTCTCGAGGAACTTATCTCCATTGTCACTCTTAGTAGCTGGTGTCTTAGCATCAACCTCCTTGAAAGAGTTAGAAGTAAGCGGGAACTCGATAGCAGGGAAGCCCTGGTATACCTTCTCTGGTACAAGAACCATAGAGGTCAGACGAGCGTTCTCAAGCATGAAGGTGATAGGGTTGCCATTCTGAGTACCATCCTCGTTGAAGAATGTCAGCGTGACAAAGCCACCCTCCTCGTCCATAACACAAGCTACAGAACCATTTACAGGCTTAGCTAGGACATCGGTCTTCTCTCCATCAATAGCCCAGTAGCCATCGATGATGCTTATGACAGGACTGTGACCAGGATCACCCTTGTCGCCCTTGTCGCCCTTGTCGCCCTTGTCGCCCTTGGCTCCAGCAGCGCCGGTATCACCCTTGTCGCCCTTGTCGCCCTTTTGGCCCTTGGCAGATACGCCAGTAGACTGACCATTGATGCACCACTCGCCCTTATCGTTGATTGAGAGCTTGATGAGATCACCTGCCTCAATCTCCTTTTGGGTTCCATCCGTAAAGACGATAATAAGCTTACCATCCTTAGAGAGGACCTCCTTGACGACCTTGCCCTGTAGGGCTTGAAGTTCGCTCTGCAGTTTATCCATCCGCTCCTGGAGCGAACAGATGTCGTCTTCATACGACCGACAACCTGTGAAGATGGACATCGATAGCGCTAATGCCATCGAAGCCATAACTAGCCACAGCTTGTTGAAAACCAGACTGTTTCGTTTCATTGTTTGTTTGTTTAAAATTAGTGATTGTATTATCTGTTGATTTAGTTCTTACCTAAATGGGAGTGAGCAACAGCAACTCAGGAGCAATTCTAGAAGATGTTCTTGGATGATGTTCTCGATGCAAAGGTATACTTTTTTTTTTCAAGCGAACAAACTATCTAGCAATTTTTCGTCTCCACGACACTCACTATCGGGAGTTGCGCCACGAGGCAAAAAGCCTCGGACGCAATCTCCTATAGTGTTTAGTACGATTGTATTGTATCGCGTAGCAAATACGAATATCGTACTGGAGTTGCCTTATGCTGTATCAATACTCCTTACTTGATATTGATGATAGCAACACGGTTCCACTCGTTTGTAGCGAATGGCTGTACTGTGTCACCCTTGAAGTCAATGACGATGTTGTCAGGGTTGACTCCGTAGTTGTCTATGAGAGCCTTCTTGACAGCCTCAGCACGACGCTGAGAGAGAGACATATTGATATTAGCATTGCCAGTCTGCTCATCAGCATAACCGACGATGTAGATCTTACCACCGTTTGCCTTTGCAGCCTCAGCAGAGTTGTAGACGTTGATCATCTGATTCTTGTCGATCTTAGCGCTACCGATACGGAAGGCTACGACATTCTCTATAACTGTCGTGGTAGCAGGAGCTACAGCCTCTGGACACTCAGGGCAAGAGACAGGACGCTTGCTGAGCTCAGCATTCTCAGCACGTAGCGCACTGATCTGACCATTGAGATCATTAACTAGATCGTAGTCCATAGGCGTAATAGGCTGGAATGCTACACGACCGAGCTTGAAGGTTAGACCTGCTGATACAAGAGCCGTAGCGTCTGCTGGCTGATGAATGGTCTGAGTACCCTGGAAGTTGGTCTTAGAGAGCATCATCTGTCCCTCGAGGTTGAGATCAACGCGCTTGCCCAGACGGAACTTGAGAGCGAGACCACCGTTGAGGAGACCACTGTAGTCATTCTCCTCACCGATCTTATTGCCGCTCTTATCCTCGGCTGAGTAGAACTTCATCTGTCCACCTAGACCTACGAAGGGGATGAGGTGGAAGACGCGGTTCTCTCTGTATGGAGCGAAGTAATTGACTAAGTCAAACATGAACTCTAGTGAAGCCGCACCAAAGACGTTCTGATAGCGAACGATCTCTTTAGCTGGCTGATCAAAGCTATAGATGTTCCAAGCGTAGCCACGTAGGCGAGTAGCAAAGTATGGTGAGTGCCAACGTCCGAAAGAGAGACTGGCGATGGGTGAGATGCGGTCTGCAAACTCAGCCTCCCCATTAGCCTTATTGCCAAATGGTAGCATAGCGGCACCTCCGTGTAGCTCAATGAACCAATGAGCGGCAGGGTCTTGCTCGAACTCCGTCTTGTATGCGGGGCGGTTGTCGACCTCAGGAGCCTCCTGAGCCTGAGCCACGAAAGCTGTCAGGGCGACAACGAGTGATAGCATAAATACTTTTGCTTTCATATTTCTAGTGTGTTTAATTCGTAGATTGATGATTTGAGTGAGCTATAGACTTACTTAGAGCGTATGATGACGACACGGTTCCAAGCCTTTGTGTCAAATAGCTTGTCTGTAGCACCCTCCCACTGCGTAGTGATCATGTCTGCAGAAACGCCGAAGTCGTTGACAAGGGCATTTGTGACAGCCTTAGCACGGCGCTCTGAGAGACCTAGGTTATAGTTGGCATCACCAGTCGTGTCGGTGTAGCCGATGACTAGGATAGGCGTATTGTGCTCCTTGACATACTCGCTGACATTGTAGAGTGTAATCATCTGGTTCTTGTCGATGCGATAGCTGTCGAACTTGAAGAGGATCGTCTTGTCAGACATAACCTCTGTCGTAGTAGGCTGTACGATCTCTGGGCACTCAGGGCAAGCAACAGGACGCTTGCTGAGCTCAGCATTCTCAGCACGTAGTGAGCTGATCTGACCATTGAGATCGTTGATTAGATCGTAGTCCATAGGAACAACCTCTGTCCACTCGACACCACCCATACGGAAGTTAAATCCTGCAGTGAGGGCTCCGTAGAGGCCATTGTATGCGTTAGGATTCCACGCGATAGAGCGTGGGCATCTATTCATGGTGAAGTTGAAGTTGTTGTAGATAGCCTTACCCTCGATAACAAGATCTGCACGACGACCTAGACGGAACTGGAGCTGTAGACCAGCGTCGATAGCTGCAGTATGATGCAGATCCTCAAAAGCCTTGTTGAACTTCAAGTTGTAGCCCACACCAGCGAATGGGATGATGTGGAAGACACGCTTAGCGTTGTAACGGCTGAAATGATTGATCATGTCAAACATGAAGTCGTAGTGAGCACCTACGAAGCTAGACTCGTAGTTCATTACATCGTTGCCTACCTTATAATAGGTGTGTGCCTGTGCTCCAACTAGATTGAGTCGCGTAGCGAAGGAAGGTGTATGATACTTACCCAAAGAGAGTGAGTAAGACATCTGAAGACGATCCGCAAATGGCTTCTCTTCATTACCTTCTAGAAACTGAGCTCCCACACCGCCTTGCAGCGTAAGGAACCAATGATCTGCTGCCGTGCCTCGCTCAAAGGTTGTCTTGTAGACAGGCTTTGTGCCAGCTTGAGGTGCTACAGTCTCCTGAGCACTCAGCGTTAGAGTCGTTACTCCCAACAAGAGGGAGATCAGAAAGAGCTTTACTTTCATAATTATACTTTGTCTTGTTATTGGTTTGTTTCTGATTAGTTTAGTGCGTCTTAGTGCCTCCTTCGCACCCGGAGGTTGGTATTCCAAGACACGTAATACACTGCAAAAGTAGTATTATTTATTGACTTAACCAAATAGGAGGCGGTGTAAGAGAAAAAACGCACCCCTCAAAGCTAATTCCTATTTTGAGGTGCTGTTATGTTTTTGAGGAGTCTCGTAGGGGGCTGTGTCAAATGTATTCTGAAGCTCGTGTAGGGGCGGACCTATGTGTCCGCCCAACATCGACAAATATCAAATATTCAGCCTTTTGTTTGTCGGGCGGACACATAGGTCCGCCCCCACAAAA
>OGPS01000372.1_pt1 | contig 43959 bp, 43 predicted proteins | sample 1552931 | NCBI WGS metagenome assembly OGPS01 (sample SAMEA2580252, study PRJEB22360) | human gut metagenome | biome: human gut; feature: human-associated habitat; material: faeces | place: Denmark | collected 2008/2010 | reverse complement strand
AAAGTTATCAACGTGGCAAAGGTGTGGCGACCAACGTGTGCCGAAAGGGGAATAGAGATACCAGCTCGAAGTTGTAGAGCTTTGAGGTGGGCGAGGTAAACCGGATAAGCAATGGGAACAAAGAGCGTAGTTCGTTCTTCCGATTGATGTCGCTCCATCAGACGGACCGCTTCAGATAAGAGTTTCACACGACAAAGCGTATTGGTCTTCTGTCTGCGGAACTTAAGCCATAATGCCCCCTCATCATCTGTAAAGAGATGCTTGCGCTCAAGGGCGACCATATCACAGTAGGCAACACCCGTATAGCAAGCGAAGAGAAAGAGGTCACGAGCAGTCTCCAACCCCACCTCATACGGCTCAAAGGTCAGGCTCTGCAACTTATTCAATGATGCCCTGTCCAATGCGCGAGGCTGTTTGTTCTCTCCTCGCTCAATCGTTACGTGAGCAAACAGTTGTCTTGTTATCAACCCTTCACGATACGCCAGACGGCAGACCTTCTTCACCGCTAATGCCATCTTACGGTAATGACCTTGCGAATGCCTCAGCTTTCCGACAGAGTAGTGTTGTAGGCAATCCAAGAAGTCTTCTTCTATCAGTCCGAAAGCAATATCTGAAGTGTGGAACTTCTCCTCGATAAAGGCTCTCAGATGCTTTCGAATAGTAAAGTAACTATTCAGAGCTGTTGCCTTTATCTCGACACCCACCTTTTGCTTCATCTCTTCGAGCATTTGATCATATCGCTCCAAGAGAGTGATTTGGCTTTGCATACTACCTTGCAGTAACTCCTTGATGTCAGTCGCTGTAAAGACAATCCCTCGCTCACAAAGGGTTTGATAAGCCGACTGCGCCGAGAGAAGCAAGCGCTCCAACTTGCCATTCGTTGCCACAGCTTCACGGCTCTTGCCGTTCAGCCTGCTCTCACGAGCATTCCACAGCTTGGGGTCGCACGACAGTTTGCAACTGAATTGAGCTATCGTTCGACCGTAGGTTATCCGCCCCATAATCGGAGCTTGCCCCGACCTGTCCAATCCGCTCTTTTTGAGGTAGAGCAACACCTTCATTTTGTCTGTTTGCATACGCTTCTGTTTTTATGGGCAAAGTTACCCGTTACCGAAGCGTTCTCAGCTATGCAAAGCATTGTATATCAGAGCAACAGCACCAGAATTGCAGAGAGTTCCCTTACCGAATACTCTTCCGTCAGTTACCTGCTCCTACCTCTTCGTTACCATTCGGAGAATGGGCTAACGATTTGGTAACGGAACTTCTGCTCAAATCCATCTCTTTTGCACTTTACCTCGCAGTGCAAACCACTGAGATATTGTGCGAACCGCTTTCATTTCCATTCACTTACCCGCAATCCTCTCCCTAATTCCCTTCCCCCTAAAAGTTCCAAGGCTGGAACTGAAAAGTTCCTCCCTTGGAACTCGAAAGTTCCTGCCTTGGAACTCGAAAGTTCCTGCCTTGGAACTAAAAAGTTCCAAGAGGGGAATTGTTTTTGGAACTCGTATGTGCTACGAAGACAGTGCGATACGTCGGGTAGTGATGGTGGGCTTTGCACTACGGAATCGGTTGAGCTCGCTTGATCAAACGCAGAGTGCGACAAGGTTGCTAACTTTGCACTCCGTAATGTCTTATCTACAGATCTATCTATGAATCCTTGGTTAACGGTTGCTCTACTGGTGACCTCCAACATCTTTATGACCTTCGCGTGGTACGGGCACATCAAGCTGGAGCAGATGAGGGTCATCTCCGACCACACGCCGCTCTATCTGGTGATCCTGCTGAGCTGGTGCTTGGCACTCTTTGAGTACTCCTTTCAGATCCCGGCCAATCGCTACGGCTACATTGGCAACGGCGGTGCCTTTAGCTTGATGCAGCTCAAGGTGATACAAGAGGTAGTGTCGATTACGGTCTTTACGCTCTTCTCGGTAATCTTCTTTCGTGGGGAGCCGTTGCAGTGGAACCACTTAGCCGCTTTCGCCTGCCTTGTCCTAGCGGTTTACTTTGTCTTCCTAAAGTGAGACTGTCGCAAAAGTCAACAGTCCTAAAGTAGGAGGCTCACGAGGGGAGCTGGTCGTAGGTGCGCCGACGACGGAGGTGGTACTGCCAGAGGAGCGAGTAGCGCGCTATGGGCGGGGTTGCTGTGGGCTGGTACCAGGGTTGATCGGCGGAGAGGGCGAGCTGGCGACGGGTGCGGTAGAAGTCTCGCACGGCTCGTAGCACGGCTGATGCGTGTCGGGGTTGCCCCTTGACGAGGAAGGTGAGCGCGGCGAGCAGGTCTAGCGGGAGGCGACAGAGCAGGATGCGCCTGCGGGCATGCCGTGTGAGGAGGTTCTTGTAGAGCATGCGGAGGTTGTTGCGAAAATTGAGGTAGCTCTTTCTCGGGCTACCCATCTCGAGCGTAGCTCCTCCGAGATGGTAGACAACGCTGTCGGGGGTGTAGCGGAGACGACCGCCCGAGAGCCAGAGCCGCCACGACAGATCGATCTCCTCCATGTGAGCGAAGAAGCTCTCGTCGAAGCCCCCTACCTGCCAAAACGCCTCGTTACTGACGAAGTAGCAGGCGCCTGTCGCCCAGAGTATCTCGCACTCCTCGTCATACTGCCCGTGATCCAGCTCGACGGTGTCGAAGAGACGACCCCGACAGTAGGGATAGCCCCAGCGATCTAGCTCTCCACCAGCAGCGCCAGCGTACTCAAAAGCTTTGGGCTGGCGGTCACTGCGCAGCTTAGGCTGTACGGCAGCGAGACCTTCCTTCAGCAAAGCTAGCGGACGGTCGCACCAGTGGGGCGAGACACGTACGTCGCTATTGAGGAGACAATAGTAAGAGTAGTCTAGCTGGCGAAGCCCTTGGTTGTAGCCTCCTGCGAAGCCGTAGTTTTCAGATAGACGGACAAGCTTGACTTGCGGGAAAGCCTCCTGCAGGTAAGCGAGCGAGTCGTCTGTTGAACCGTTGTCTATGACCACGAGGTCGGCCTGCTCAGGCGGTGTGTGCGCCACGAGGGGCGGGATGTACTCCTCGAGGAGCTTGCGCCCGTTCCAGTTGAGGACGACGATGGCTAGGTCGGGACGGTTCATGGATCGGCTTATGGCTTGGTGGTGAAGGTTTGTCGCCGCACGCTCCAGTGCGCTAGCTGTGCGGGGGTGATGGCTCCGACGAACTCAGAGTTGTACGGCTGGGCGACACGGATATAGTTGTCGGTGAAACCCTCCATCATCTCGCCGTGACAGGTCTCCTCCCAGAGAACGGGACGAACGGAGCCAGCGAAGGGGGCGCAGAAAGCGTTGTGTCGCTCGCTAGAGAGAGCGAGGAGCTCCTTCGTGCGGAGCTTCTTTTCGGTTGCGGGTACAGCGGGCTTGATCTCTAGAGCTTTGGTGCCTTTGCGCTCGCTATAGGGGAAAACGTGCAGTTGGCTCCACGGTTGCGTTTTGAGGAAAGCTAAGGTCTCGGCGTGATGTTCGGGCAGTTCGCCTCGCATGCCTGCAATGACATCGATACCGACGAAAGCATCGGGGATCAACTCGTAGATGAGCTTGAGCCGCTCGGCAAAGAGTGCCGTATCGTAGTGCCGTCGCATCAAGCGCAGCACGTGGTCGGAGCCGGACTGGAGGGGGATATGGAAGTGCGGCATGAACTGCGCCGTCTCAGCGACGAACTGGATGATCTCTGGGGTCAGCAGCTCTGGCTCGATGGAGCCGATGCGGTAGCGTGCGATGCCTGAGACTTGCGTCAATTGGTGGAGTAGCTCTAGGAGCGTTTCGCCCGTGGTGCGTCCGAAGTCGCCGATGTTGACACCTGTCAAGATGATTTCCCTGCCACCCAGCTCAGCGACACGCTCCGCCTGCGCCACTAGTGAGGCGATGGATCCGTTGCGACTGACGCCACGAGCGGCGGGTATGGTGCAGTAGGTGCAGTAGTAGTTGCAGCCGTCCTGTACTTTGAGGAAGTGGCGCGTGCGGTCGTCCGAAGAGACGCTCGGCTCGAAGTGTTGGAGCTCTCGGCGGGCGGTGACGTGGGGCGTAGCGGCTTTCGGCTGGTTGAGCTCTTGGTATAGCTCGGTGAGGAGCGAGACGATTTCGCTCTTGCGCCCCGACCCGACGACGAGGTCCACACCGGGCATCTGTGCGATCCGATCGCCCTGTAGCTGGGCGTAGCAGCCAGTCACGACGATGAGTGCCTCTGGGTACTCACGGTGCAGACGATTGATGAGACTGCGGCACTTCTTGTCCGCCGTGTCGGTCACCGAGCAACTGTTGACGATGCAGATGTCGGGAACCACCTCCATCGTGTGGTGGTGCTCATCAGAGATGCGCTCCACGCCCACGGTCGCTAGCTGGCGCGCGATGGTCGAGGTCTCGGCATAGTTGAGCCGACAGCCCAGCGTGTAGAAGGCAGCTCGCTTGCCCGCGAGTGGATGTAGTCGGGGGGTGATCATAGCGAGTAGAGCAAAACGCCAGCAATGCCCGCCAGGACAATGAGCAGAATCGGGTGAACCCACTTCTTGTAAAGAACGAGTCCCGTCACGGCAAAGATGATGAAGCTACGGTAGTCGATGAAGTTCTCTGTGACGATGATATTATCCACCGTGATCGGCGTGCCAGCGGGGAGCGTGAGGAGCGTCCAGAGTCCTGGCTGTATCATCAGCATCAGCGCAGCGGCCGCTATGAGCCCGACACTAGCGGGGCGTATGCCGAGGAAGGCTGCGTCGACGTAGCGATTGCTCCTAAAAGCTTGGAAGCTTCGGGAGATGATGAGGCAGAGGATGAAGGAAGGGAGCATCACGGCGGTCGTCGCTAGGAGCGAGCCGAGGATATTACCGCCCGTGACAACATAGCCTATGTAAGTAGCACTGTTGATCCCGATAGGTCCTGGGGTAACTTGGCTTACGGCTACGATGTCGGTGAACTGCTGGTTCGTGAGCCAGCCATACTTGTAGACCACTTCGTTTTGGATGAGCGAAAGCATCGCATAGCCTCCCCCGAAGCCGAAGAGACCGATCTGAATGTAGACCCAAAAGAGCTGTAAGTAGATCATTGCCTTGCCGTCCTAACTCCTTCTCATAACACTATAGATGATCCCTCCGAGGGCAGATCCGATGATGATCCAGACGGGTGACACGCCCATGAGCCACACCAGCAGAGCCGACAGGATCGGTATCCAGACCATGCGCCAGGTGCCTTTCATCGCCCGCCACGTGGTGATGACGGGAATTGCAATCATCGCCACGACCGCAGGACGTATGCCGTACATGACCCGCTGTACCCAGACATTGTCGTTGACCTCTTGGTAAAACATTGCCAAGAGCAGGATGATGATGAAGGAGGGTAGGGTCGCACCAATAGCACAAGTCACCGCTCCGAGATAGCCCTTCAGCCGATAGCCTATGAAGATGGACATATTGACCGCAAAGACCCCCGGCAGCGACTGCGACACGGCAAAGAGGTCGATGAACTCATCGTTGGTCATCCAGTGGTTCTTCTCCACGACGTCGTGCTGTATGAGCGAAAGCATAGCGTAGCCCCCACCGAAGGTAAAGCCCCCGATGCGAACGAATGTGATGAAGAGTATCCAGAGCATCTTAATGGTCCCAGCTCGCTTATAGTCTGTTGCGCCGTGCGAAGTAGAGGACGAAGAGCAGGTTAAGGACGAGCAAGCCTCCACCACCGAGGAGGACGTAGAGCTTAGCCCCCTCAGCGACAGAGAGTGCTACGATCATCCCTACGATGACAAGGAGCATCAGGACGAAGAGGGTCTTATCGAGCCAGTTGAGCGGTTTCTTTTTATTGCGTGTCATAGAGGTTTGCGGTTAGAAGAGCGAGAGCTTGACATACTTCTTCGGGTTTGCCTTGATGTCTCGGATGAGCGCATCGAGGCTGGTCGTGACGCTGTCGATGCGGTTGTAGAGTCCGTCCTCGTTGAGGAGCCTTCCTACGGTGCCATTGGACTGGTTGAGCCGCTGGGTGAAGCTCTTGAGCTCACGCGAAGTGCTCTCTAGATTAGCTACTGTCTCTTGTAGCTGTAGCGAGTCAAGCCTAGAGGCGAAGCTCTCCACATTTGCCGAGGTATGATCGATGCGCCCCATAATGGTGGGGAGCGAACGGAGCGACTGCTGTAGCTGAGCTGACGAAGCGTTGATATGCCGTGCCGACTGACGCACGTCAGCGAGCGTCGGCTCTATGTTGGGATTCGAGAGGATCGCATTGGCCTGTATCAAGACGCTATCCATACGGCTGAGCGTAGTAGAGAGTCGCGGCACGAACTCGCTCTGTAGCTGCTCCAGGCTTTTAGCAGATCGGTGCGTGGACATTGGTATGGTGTCCTTGGCATTAAGATAAGCACCCGTCTCTACCTCAGGGAGGACTAGGTTGACCAGAGCGCCACTGAGGAGCGTCTGGGCGACCTGCACCTGCGTACCTTGAGGTAGCTTTATGTCAGGGTCTAGCGTGAGCGTGAGGATCGTCTCACCATTATTGCGGTAGTCATACTCCATCTTCCGTACGGAGCCCACCTTGTAGCCGTTCACGAAGACTCGTGTTGCTACATTAATCCCCGTTACATCGGTCATGGATACATAATAAGTCTTCGAGCGAGCGGATATGGAGAGTCCCTTGAGGTAAGTGATCCCTAAGTATAGGATCACGATCGCTAAGAGGGTGAAGAACCCTATCTTGACGGTCTGTCGTGTGAGTCTTTTCTCTGGCATGGTACAGCTGTGTCTCTTAGTATATTTCTTTGTCTCTTACGCCCTTGCGGTAGCGGATGATGTAACAGCCTGGATAGCGCTTAGCTAGTCGCTGCTGAGCTTGTCTCGCCTCGCTGAGAGAATTGTACTGCTCAGCTGTGTACATGTAAAGCTTGCCACGCTGCTCCCGCTGTACATCGGTTAGATCGCGAAAGTAAGGGTCGCTTGTCTCTAGCTGTTGACGAGACGTGGCTATCTGTATGCGGTAGTACTCCTCACTATCAGATGTTGTGGTACTTTGCTGTGCTGTAGTCCCTTCGTCAGATGCCGACTCGGTGGTCTCCTTTTGTTTCTTTTGCTTCTTAGGGCTGGTCGTGCGTATATACTTCTTGTAGTATCTAGAGAAGCCGTCGGCGATGCCCTTAGCCAGTTGCTCACGTCCGCTCTGACTGACGAGGTAGTCCGACTCCGCCTTGTTTGTGATGAAGCCTAGCTCTATGAGGATGCTCGGCATAGCCGTCTCTCGTATCACGAGGAAGGGTCCTTGGCGCACACTGCGATTGCCTCGTCCCAGCTTGACAAAGGACTTCTGCACCTCGCTGGCCACATTGATGCTGGCCGTGAGGTGGACGTTTTGCATAAACTCAAAGATGATGTAGCTCTCCGTGCTATTTGGGTCAAAGCCCTCGTACGTCTCCTTGTAGTCCTTCTCTAGAAGGATTACTTGGTTCTCGCGCTTGGAGACTGCTAGGTTATCATTGGCACGGCGCAATCCCAGCACGTAGGTCTCTGTGCCAGAAGCACTCGAGCTCGGCGCCGAGTTGGTATGGATGCTGATGAAGAGATCGGCTTTCTTCTTATTGGCAAAGTTGGCTCGCTGTCGTAACCCGACGAAGACATCTGTCGATCGGGTCATATAGACCTTAATCTCAGGGTACGCCTGCTCAATGTACTTGCGCGTCAAGAGTGCTACCGCCAGATTGATATCCTTCTCCTTACGTCCGAAGGCACAAGCACCCGCATCATGGCCGCCGTGACCCGCATCGATCACGATCGTATACGCTTTTTGCTGCGCTAGCATATCCAGTGGACAGGCTATCGTGACTAGAAGTATCGTGAGGAAGACTTTGACTAGAGACTTCATAAGGTAGCTGATAGTACTGAGAGCAAAGGTAAGAAATATAGCGCAAAGCAGCAGAACAATCTCGCCACCAAAGGACCGAAACGACTACTTAACCTCTCACCGCCACGTGGAAAATCGAAAATCTCCACGTGGGAAAAGAAAAATTCTTCGGACTTATCGTTTGATTCTTCCGAAGTATCATTTGATTCTTCCGAAGAAATAATCCTTCCCCACGTGGAGAATTTTCATTTCCCACGTGGGGATTTCTAAATATCCACGTGGGGGTTGGATTTTTCTCTACACGACTAACACCTACTCCTACGGTGGCTGACGACGGATAGACTATCCCTAGCCATACAAACAAAAAAAGCCTCCCAGTAAGTTACCGAGAGACCATCTGAATGTTGTATCACTATAAAGTATTTTGGGGTCGTCCGTGAGCCGCATGGGGCTCGAACCCATGACCCCAACATTAAAAGTGTTGTGCTCTACCTACTGAGCTAGCGGCTCGCCCTCATTTGAGATCATAGCGTATGCGCTGATCTCCCTTTGGGCTAAAAACGTGGTGCAAAGGTACGAAAAATATAGATACCGCAAATAATCATCCTAACACCCCTCGCTACAAAACAATTGGGTGATGACGAGTAGATCAGACTACTACGCCATCACCCAACAGTCTAACTATGTGACACCGATTTTTGTTAGCTAGCGACCATCTGGCTTGCACTTTGCTTACGTCGCTGATAGCGCTCGCACTGCTGACAAGTGTCGTAGCCGAGTAGGGTGCCGAGGATAAAGTCTTCCTCAGGCGAGAGCGTCGTCAGGGATCGCCCTCTCACCATCTCAGAGATAATGGCGATACATAGCTCCTTGCCAAAGAAGAGATTGACACGCGGTGACACACTAGAGATCTCCTCTAGATGGTAAGCTATGCCAGCACGCTCCAAGCGTCTCATCAGGAGAGGTGCTACCTCTCTGCTTACGGTACAGAGAAATAAAGGACGTATCCCTTTCTGAAACTCGTAAACCTTATCACTCAGCATCACCCACTCGGTCGACATACACACTTAACTAACAGAAAAAAAAGAATTATGAAAGAGGCTCGCTTATCCTCTATTCCGCAAATCTTACGAGTAACCCTTTGTAGGGACGCTCGGTCGAGCGTCCGTTGTCGAAGGGTAAGACGAGTATTGGATACTGTAACCTTTGACGGGACGGACGCACGACCGTGCGTCCCTACAAATCGTTACTTGTCTTATCGGGCTACCCGATTTGCGGAATTGAGGCTCACATGCTTTATGCCTTTTGAATAGCTTGTACCCAAGTGTCGAGACGATCATCCGTCTCGTCGCTCTCGTTGTCTTCGTCTAGACAGCAGCCGATGAGCTGACCATCCTCCTCACAGCGTGTAGCCTCGTAGCTATAGCCCTCTGCAGGGATCTGCCCGATGAGAGTGGCACCAGCAGCTGTGACTTGCTCTGCAATCTCTGCCATAGCATCACAGAAAGTGTCTGGATAGCTGCTTGAGTCACCACAGCCGAAGACGGCAAACTGCTTGCCCGAGAGATCCAGCTTAGCAAGCTTGGGGAGGAAGCCCTCCCAGTCGTCCTGCAGGTCGCCGTAACCCCAAGTAGAGGAACCTAGGATGAGAAGGTCGTACGACATGGCAGAATCTGGCGTAGCATCTGCTACGTTGTGCACGTCAGCTGCATCAATTCCTAGTAGCTGGGCAACCTTATCTGCGATGCCCTCGACATGGCCCGTAGAGGAGCCGAAGTATAGTCCGATATTCTTCATTTGCTTTGAAACGTTATGTTGGTATTTCTGTATGCAAAGGTAGATGCTATCTCTTCGCCTGTCAATACCTTAACCTAGGTAAAATGGACCTCTTGCTAGGGGATAAAATAAGAGAGTCTCTACCGTCGTGACGATAGAGACTCTCTCTAAGGAACTATAAGAGCTGACTACTTAGCCTGCTCCTTCTGGCGCTTTTCATACTCCTTGAGGCCACCCTTGAGGAAGTCGATATACTTGCTGATATCGGTGTCATGTGCATACGATGCACTCAGCGGGTTGCCTGTAGGGTCGATGGCGATGTAGTAAGGCTGTGCATTGGCTGCAAACTTGCTGCGCTGCAGGTAGCTCCACTTGTCGCCGACGGTGCGAAGCTTCTTGACAGAGCCGTTTTCCTCTACCTCAATGACGTTAGGCAGCGCGGTTTTGTCATCAACCATGAGGGTGATCAGGATATAGTCATCCTCGAGAAGCCCCTTGACGGTTGGGTCGATCCAGACGGAGTTCTCCATCTCACGGCAGTTGACACAGCCGAAGCCTGAGAAGTCTAGTAGGACCGGCTTGCCCGTTTCCTGAGCATAGCGCATACCAGCGTCAAAGTCGTCAAACTTAGCATGCACCTCGCCATCGTACAGGTTGAAGTCTTGCGTGTAGAGTGGCGGTGCAAAGGCGGTGATAGCCTTGAGCGGAGCACCCCACAGACCAGGGATCATATAGACAGAGAAGGCTAGGGAGATGATTGCCATAAAGAGACGAGAGACGCTGATCTTCTCCAGTGGCGTGTCGTGCGGCAGACGGATCTTGCCGAGCAGGTAGAAGCCTAGCAGTGCGAAGATAATGATCCAGAGTGCGAGGAAGGTCTCACGATCGAGAATGCCCCAACCGTAAGCGAGGTCGGCAACGGAGAGGAACTTGAGCGAGAGCGCCAGCTCGAGGAATCCGAGGACCACCTTGACAGAGTTGAGCCAGCCACCACTCTTTGGCATGTTTTGCAACATGTTGGGGAAGATGGCGAAGAGCGAGAAGGGTAGTGCCAGCGCTAGCGCAAAGCCGATCATGCCGATGGCAGGAGCGACGATCTCGCCTGAGGTACCGGCCTGTACGAGGAGGGTACCGATGATAGGACCTGTACAGGAGAAGGAGACGAGTACGAGGGTAAACGCCATGAAGAAGATGGAAAGTAGACCCGTGGTGCTGTCTGCCTTAGAGTCCATCTTGTTGGTCCACTTAGATGGCAGAACTAGTTCGAAGGCTCCAAAGAAGGAGACGGCAAAGAGAACTAGTATGAGGAAGAAGATGATGTTAAAGACAGCATTGGTTGCTAGATTGTTCAGGGCACTAGCACCAAAGATAGCGGTGATGATGAGTCCTAGAGCTACATAGATAACTATGATGGAGAGTCCGTAGATCATTGCGTCTCGTATAGCAGCCTTGCGAGACTTGGTGCGCTTGAGGAAGAAGCTCACAGTCATCGGGATCATAGGCCATACGCATGGTGTGATGAGCGCAATGAGACCTCCGAGGAAGCCGTAGATAAAGATGTACAGAAGACCAGCGGTAGACTGCTTTTGGTTGCGGTCGCCATACGCTTTGAGTTGATCTACGACGGGTGCCCAGTAGTTTGCATCAGAGACGCTAGCTGAGGTAGCGCTTGCGGAGAGCGAATCCGTTGCTGCGAGCGCTGCCGTCTCAGTAGTGTCTGCCTCAGCCTCTGTAGATGAATCCTCGTCAGTCGTCTCTGACGGGTCGGTTGCAGCAACAGCTAGCATTGGCTTAGAGAGCTGCTTGGAGCTGAAGTTGAAGTCGTAGTCTACGAGTACGCAGTTTTCTTGGCAGGCTTGACCCTTGAGCTGGCCCTCATAGACGAAAGATTTCGGGTCGGTGATCTCTAGCTGCTGAGAGAAAGTAACGGTCCCCGCAAACTCTCGTACCTCTGTGCCGAAGATATCGTCGGTGTAGCGATGAGGGGCTTTGTTTGCCTTGAAGCCTCCTAGAGCCTTAGCACCTTTGAGCTTGTCGGTGTGAAACTCGAGTGAGACGGGTCCTCCTGCTGGTAGGTTCTGGTCGTAGAGATGCCAGCCGTCAATGACACGAGCGGTGATGGATACGGTGACTGTCTTCTTGCCGTCGTCGGTAATTTGCTGAGAAAACTTGACGGGGTCAATCATACTTCCTGCCTGTGCTGCTAGCTTAGGTACAGCTGTGAGGAAGAGTGTGATGAGAAGTAGTAAGTACGTTGTGCGTTGCTTCATAATTATCCGATTAAGTTCATATTTATGTGGTTACTAAATTCTTTTCTTATGCTGACTGGCCGCTGTTTCCTCCAAAAAAAGAGCCTTCTTCTGGGCTGCGGTGAGACGTGTCTGTGCGATCCTGTCTAGGTTGACAAGTGGCGTATCTATGGTAAACTGCATCTTCTGCCGCTTTATGGGATGGAAGATGGTTAGCTCAGTGGCCCGTAGCGCTAGGTATTTGCTGAGCGCTGGCGCAATGGAATCACTGGATCGACGATCCCCAAGGAGCGGGTGTCCTATGCTAGCGAGCGTGGAGCGGATACTGTTATTGCGTGTGAGTAGTGAGAGCTTGACTCTTGTGATATAAGGACCTGTGGAGAGGACCTCGTAGCTAGCTCTAAATGTGACTGGCTTCCTATCTCTAGTGGACGATGCCGCGGTGCGTCGCTTGTCGGGACCCTTCTTCTTATCTTTCGTTGGGCGGGTCGTTAGCTCTCCGTTACTGGTGTCGAGAGCTCCTAGTACGACTGCCTCAAAGCTATTTGAGAGGACGAAGCTGCGCCACTCGGCGAGGATGTCTTGCTGTAGCTGTCGATTACGCGCTACGATGATGATGCCCTCGGTGTCTCGGTCGATACGATTCAGAAGGAAGATCTTTTCGTTCGGATCGACCTTCTTGAGATGATGCGTTACGACTTGAAAGAGGCTGCTCTTGCTGGCTCCTCCGACGGAGATGGTCGGGATGCCTGGGCGCTTGTGCAAGACGATGAACTGCTCGTCACGGTAAATCTCCTCTATGAGCGGATGCTGCAGTTCCTCAGCGGTGCCTATATTGTAGATCTCTATAGAGTCACCGATGGCGACGGGCGTGTCAAACTGTGTGGTCGTTACCCCTGCTAGTAAGACACAACGGTTGCGCAGGTACTGCTTGACCATCGTGCGGCTTAACTTTGGGAGTAGCTGGAAGAGTAGCTCGAGGAGTGCCCCCGACTCTGTCGCTGTGAAGCTGTAGACGCGCTCCCGTTGAGGAGCTTTTTTACTGTTGTTTGTTAGCATGCTAGGCTTGTGTGCTTACACCTCTGCTGGAGGCTCTTCTTTGGAGCGAGGCTTATGATAGAGGAGTACTACGTTGGAGTAGAGCAGTAAGACTGATGCGACCATAAGTACGAGTCTCCAGTATGACTGCTCTACGATAAAGAGGTAGGAGCCTGCGACGAAGAGGGCTCCTGCGAGAAGAGCCATGCCTCGTAGTCGCTTCGTGCGGAGATCCACGTTGGTCCTATCAATCAAAGCTTGACTTATCGTGTAGAGAAGCGATCCGACCAGCAGTATGTAGCCAGTAGCCTTGCTCTCATAGAAGAGCGGTAGGGATAGACTTACTAACATCAGTATCAAACCTAGTCGGTAGAATAGGTTGAGTAGGCGTTGTCGGCTGAACTTCGGTTGAGACATAGATTGTAGTAATGTAAGCTTAGAGAGCTGGTCTGTGAAAGGGTTATTTGCTTGTTTCGCCTTCGGATTCGGGTCTGTCCTTGATAAGAAAGACAACCTCATCAGGGCGCTGCATACGATACTCCTCACGAGCGATACGCTCTAGCGAAGCTTTGTCTTGCTTGTAGCTGTCTATCTTCAGGCTGTCGCTACGATAAGCCTCTTCGAGTCGCTTGCACTCGTCGGTTAGTGCCTGAATGCGATGCGAGTAGCGGAGCTGCTTGCCGAGGTTGGAGTCGCTTATGACAAAGGTATAGATACCCATCCCCAAGACTATTAAGCCGCATAGGAAGGCTTGTGCCCGCTTGGGATGCTCAGCACTCAGGCGCTTGACATGACCTTTGAGACGATCTATAAGCTCTTTGATAGAGGACATAGCTACTGATAAGAGATGAACAATGTGACGTGTGAAGGCTTTCGGTTAGCGAATCTCAAATGATGAAGAGCGATCACTCTGCGAGTCGAGGACTCTAGGAGAGCCGTAGATGGTGAGCTCAGAGGCTCCTGCTAGCTTATAGCGCAGGTTACCGCTATTGCGAATCTCTGCGGAGGAGGCACCAGCTAGTGAGATGTCTAGGTCTGAAACGGTCAACTCTTCGCCATCAATTTCAGAGGCGCCTGCTAGCGTAGCTTGCAGATTAGATATAGCTCCTTTTAGTTCAGCACTTGAGCTACCCGAGAGCTGCATCGTCATCTGACCTAGCTGATTAGCTATGATGTCAAGCTCGGAAGCTCCAGCTAGGTTCGCCATAGTTCGCTTGGCCTGTACAGTGCCTGACACTTCGCTTGCTCCAGATGCTTCGATGCTCACCTCGTCTGCCACGATGGTGAGATCTTCTATCTCTGAGGATCCCGACAGATGAGCTGCGAATCGTGGCGCTTCAAACCGCCCGATGAAACAAGCCTCCGTAGCTCCCGCTAGATCTATCTTGGTAATGTATGGCATCGAGATATGTATGGTGATGTGGTCGGTGTCGAGGCCCCGTTTGACATCCTGCTTCAAGCTAATATAGAGGGTCTCCCCCTTCTGCTCGATCTTGACATCGTCCATATACTTCTCAGGAGCAGATACAGACACCGAGTACTCTGCGCCTTGTGTGATTTCAAGGTCAAGACCACGATTAGCATTGATCGCAGTAAAGTCCTTGAAATTGACTTCTTGCTGTGACATCGCCTTAGAGCCTTTCTTGTAGACGCAGCTAGAGGTACAGCATCCACAGAGGATAACAAGGAGGAGCAGAGAGGTGGTTAGTATAGATTTGTAAGACATGACTTAATCCGTCCATAGATTGATATGAGGTTCTTCAATTAGTTGTACCTTTGTCAGGTACTTCCTGCTGGTCGTCAAAGGTAACAAATTCTCTCATAAGACACACTACTTGTAACTATGAAATATTTGTCTAAGCTCTTCCTCATCTCACTGCTCCCCCTCATACTTCTTTCTGCTAAAGGGCTGAAGGGTGCCAACATGTCACCGATCTGTAGCGACATGGATGAGCTTTTTGTACAGGTTCCTGACACACTATCTGAAGAGGATATCGCCAGTATACAGCTGCCCGAAGTACGAGTCTTCGGAACTCCTCACAAGCCTCTCTCTAAGTCAGAGCGCTACGCTTACTGGCGACGGGTGCGAGATGTCAAGAAAGTGCTCCCTATAGCAGAGGAGCTTAGCAGGATGATTACTGAGACATACGAATATGCAGAGACTTTTCCGACGGAGCGTGAGCGTCGTGCGCATCTGGCGCGTGTCAAGAAAGAACTGGTCAAGGAATATACGCCACGGATGAAGGATCTGACTCTCGGACAGGGGCTGCTCCTCATCAAGTTGGTGAATAGAGAGACGGGCTCGACGGGGTATGAGATCGTTAAGGCAATCTATGGCGGATTCACCGCTACTTGGTACAACGCCTTTGCGAAGCTGTACGGGGGTAATCTAGATATGAAGTTTGATCCTGAGCATGTCGAGGACGATGCGGTCACGGAGCGCATCATATATCTTTGGAGAAACGGCTTGCTCTAGTACTTCCCCCTTACAAACCCTTAATCAGTCGTAGCACTCGGTCTCGCTGGTAGGCGACCGACTGATGCCCGTCGATCCAGTGTATGGGTAGTCCGCGGCGGGTCATACCTCGGAACCAAGTCATCTGCCTCTTTGCAAACTGATGAATAGCGGTCGCTAATTGCTCCTCCATCTCGGAGTAGCTAAGCTTGCCTTGTAAGTATAGGGTGATGAAGCGGTACTCCAAACCATACGCAATAAGCGTGTCTGCGGGTACTTGCTCATCAAGCAGCCGCTCTACCTCAGCAACCATTCCCTCCTCCAATCTGCTCTGCAGTCGCTGGTCTATGCGTCGTATGATCTCTTGACGAGCTAAGCGTAGCCCGATGATGAATGGCGGCTTTTGTTGCTTAGCTTTACGAAGAGCCTCGCGGTAGGCTAGATACTGCTCTGGATACTTCGCATAGTGTTGCGCTATCTCGATGGCACGGATACACTTACGTGCTGAGCTTAGGTCTACATGCTCTATGCGTGGATAGCGGCTGAGGACAGCTCGCAGATCAGCTAGACTGAGCTGCTCTAGTTCCTGTCGCAGCGAGGCATCGGGCGGAACTTGATGCATAGGCCTCGTCTGTAGCACCTGCTCGACATAGAGTCCTGATCCCCCGACAAAGATCGGTTTGAGTTGCTGCGATACAACCTCGTGATACGCCTCGTCAAAAAGCCTCACATATTCAAAGAGGTTGAACGGATGCCCAGCCGGGACAATATCAATGAGGTAATGAGGTATAGAGCCACGCTCTGTGGTATAGGCATCTAGGTCCTTACCAGTGCCGATGTCCATGCCGATAAAGACTTGTCTACTATCTCCACTGAGTATGGCACCATGCAGCTCCTCAGCTAGAGCCACACCCAAGGCTGTCTTACCGCAAGCGGTCGGACCTACGACTGTGAGTAACTCGGGGTAGTACACTAAATACGATACTTCGGCGAGGAGGGGCTATCTACTGATCAGAGAGCATGTATGCTTTACTGACCAAAGAGCGTACGCATTAGGTGCGATCCTTGCGAATGACATCGTGTGCGCCTCCCTCGATAATAGAGGTAGAGGAGACTAGCGTCAGCTTAGCATTCTTACGAAGAGACTTCAGATCGACCGTGCCACAGCTACTCATCGTAGCTTTGATCTTACTGAGCGTCTGATCGAGTGTGTCCTTCATAGGGCCAGCATAGGGGACATAACTATCGACGCCCTCCTCAAATTTCATCGTCGTGGAGGCTCCTCCACCGTCATAGCGCTGCCAGTTGTGAGCTCGATTTGACCCTTCGCCCCAATACTCCTTGACAATGTTATTGCCAATGCGAAGCTTCTCTGTGGGCGATTCGTCGAAGCGAGCGAAGTAGCGCCCCATCATAAGGAAGTCGGCACCCATAGCCAGTGCGAGGGTCATGTGGTAGTCATGTACGATACCACCATCGCTACAGATAGGCACATAGATGCCTGTCTCATGGTAGTAGTCGTCACGCGCCTTAGCAACATCGATGACCGCCGTAGCTTGCCCACGTCCGATGCCCTTTTGCTCGCGGGTAATACAGATAGAACCACCCCCGATGCCAACCTTGACAAAGTCTGCACCAGCCTCTACGAGGTAGCGGAAGCCATCCTGATCGACCACATTGCCTGCGCCTACGATGACGCTATCGCCATACTGCTCACGTATCCAAGCGATGGTATCCTTCTGCCATACAGAGAAGCCATCAGACGAGTCGATACAAAGCACATCAGCCCCTGCCTCTACAAGCGCTGGCACGCGCTCCTTGTAGTCACGGGTGTTGATACCTGCACCGACCATGAGCGTCTTGTTGTGCGGGTTCTGTAGCTCGAGTGGGTTCTCCTTGTGACTATCGTAGTCCTTGCGGAATACGAAGTAGCAGAGTCGCTGCTCTTCATCAATGATCGGAAGTGCGTTCAGCTTGTGAGCCCAGATGATATCGTTTGCCTCGCTTAGCGAGATCCCCTTGCGTCCTGTGGTAAGCCGCTCGAAAGGAGTCATAAAGTCCGAAACCTTGCGATCCAGAGGATCTGTCGATAGCCGGTAGTCTCTACTCGTGACAATGCCGCATAGCACACCATCGGGAGTGCCATCATCAGTCACTCCGATGGTCGAGTGTCCCGTGCGTTGCGTCATAGCTAGCACATCAGCGAGCGTGTCTTTAGGACTAACGTTGGCATCGCTACGCACGAAGCCTGCCTTAAACTTCTTGACACGAGCCACCATTTCAGCTTCCTCTTCGATAGGTTGTGACCCAAAGATGAAAGATAGTCCTCCGTTTCGAGCTAGTGCGATAGCCATCGTGTCATTGCTGACGCTCTGCATGATAGCAGACACGAAGGGAATATTGAGATTGATGCGAGACTCACCATCACTAGGACGGTACTTAGCCAGTGGAGTGCGTAGGGAGATCTTGTCCACAGTGCACTCGGGCGTTGTCAGTCCTGGGATGAGTAGATACTCGCCAAAGGTGTGTGACGTGTCAGGGAAGATGATTGCCATAGGAAAGCGAATGAATAGTGGTGGGTGATTGATGTAAGCCCCTACGAAAGCTATCTAGAGGATCCTATACTAGCGTAGTCTATTAGAGGCACGTACGAGGATATCGTCCTTGATGATGTTACGCATAGCCAGATACTGGCATAGTAGATTGATGATCGGCAGTATGAGCCAGAACCGCATCTGGGTCGTAGCTTGCATAAGATCAGTCTGTCGCCACAGCATATAGCCAAAGGCAACAATAGCAGCCACCATCAGGAGGAGACCGATGATCGTCAGACGTATCTGCAACTTACGCCGCTTATAGAGGAAGATAGTAACAAAGGAGAGGATCGTCACCAAAGAGGTCAGAACGAAGGAGACTAGATTAAAATACTTAATGCTAGTCCATCCATTGACGATGAGTCCTGTGAAGTTTGCCGCATAGGTAGTCTCCTGACCGGCAGGGATGACTGTGAAGAGCGTGAAGAGTAGTAGGGTTGCTGTCACCCCACTGAGGAATAGGTATAGAGTCTGAATGCGTTGCCACATAGTGAACGTATGGTTTGGGGGGTGCCTTACTTAGTCTTGTGACTCTTCATTTGGGAGTCGGAAGTAGACCTCACCATTGAGAAATTCGGTGGTCGCTACAAGCGTTGGCTTGGGTAGTTGCTCGTAGTACTTAGAGATCTCAATCTGCTCGCTATTTTCTGCTGGCGTCTCGTCGAGAGCCTCTTGGTAGTTAGCAAATTCCTGCATCTTCTCTCGGATCTCGTCGCGCATCTCTACGGATAGTTGGTTGGCGCGCTTGGAGATGATACGTACAGTCTCGTAGATATTTCCAGTCTCTTCCCAAAGCTCCGGGAGTGAGCGGGTGATAGTAGTCTGTGGTACTGGTTGCTTCTTATCTTTTGTTGTCATAATGCGAATTGGGGTCTTAGGATGTGTAGGGGGATAGGTCAATAGTCCTTCTTTTGTCTAGTAGCTCTTATCTAGCTAATGATCATACGCTGTGCGCGATCACGTAGTGTCTTAGCACGCTTGATATGCTTCCCATTTGGGAAAGCGTTTTCATAGTTATAGTATGCATCAATGACCTCGCGTAGTCGTCCTTGCTTCTTACTCTCTACACTATTGATCGCTTGCTGATAGGAAGCCTCGACGATGATAAAGAGTAGATCCTCACGATGCTTGGTGTATGGATAAGCCTTGAGGGCATTGCGAGCTGTGATGATGGCTGATATGTAGTTATTGCCTAGGTAGGTGCCTAGATTGTAGTATAGATCAGCCGTGAGAAACTCCTTCTTGGCTAGGTTATCTTGCAGATCGAAGAGCATTTGCTCTACCTCCTTACGATGCTCACTCTGAGGATAAGCCTCTAGGTAGCTTTGTAGCTCCTTGAGAGCACTATAGGTGACAGACTGATCTAGGCGTGGGTCGGGAGCTATACGATAGAGTGATAGTCCCGTCTTGTAGTGAGCCTCTGCGGCTCGTGGATCCTGTGGGTACTTGCTGTACAGCCTCCGAAAGTACTCTGCTGCACTAGACTCTTGCTTGTTTTGTAGGAGTGCATCAGCCATAATGTAAAGAGCCTGCGCACCCTCCTGCGTACCTTCATAGTGCGGTAGGACATCGACCATGAGCTCGGCCACACGGCTATACTTACCCTCGTTGTAGTACTTCTTGGCATAAGAGTAGCGGAGCGTGGGGTCTTTGGACTTCTGTATGCGCATGTACTCAGCGCAACTACTGGTGAGCAGGAGCCAGCTGAGAGCTAAGAGGCTGAGGAGCGTTTGTCTTGTCATACTTAATACCTACAGGATACTATCGTACGCAAAGGTACGAAAAAAGAGATTAGAACGAGATCGCCTGTAGTCCCCATCTATAGAAAGGGAAAATACCCTAACCGTCTCATTGATGAGTCGGCTAGGGTATTCTTGTATGGATGGAGTGAATCTAGAAGGAGTAGAGCGAGCTAATCGACTCGTGGCTACAGACTCGGCGGATAGACTCAGCAAAGAGCTCTGCGACGCTGATGATGCGTACCTTCTCACTCTTCTTAGAGTAGGGAATCGAGTCGGTGAAGATCATCTCCGTCAGGCCAGACTGATCGATGCGCTTTGTGGCAGGGTCACTCATGACGGCATGTGTCGCGAAGGCTCTGACAGACTTAGCTCCATGCTCTAGCATGAGGTCTGCAGCCTTGGTCATGGTGCCAGCGGTGTCAACGATATCGTCGACAAGGATTACATCCTTGCCTGTGACATCACCGATGATCGTCATCTCAGCCACCTCATTTGCCTTAGCGCGGCGCTTGTGGCAGATAACCATAGGTACGCCAAAGTGGCGTGCGTAGCTATTTGCACGCTTGGTTCCACCCACGTCAGGAGTTGCGATGCAGAGGTTTTCCACGGGGATGTTGTGCTCGATATACTCTGTGAAGACGGTGGATCCGTATAAGTGGTCTACTGGTACGTTGAAGAATCCTTGTATCTGGTCTGCGTGTAGATCCATCGTGATGAGGCGGGTAATGCCAGCTACAGAGAGTAGGTCGGCAATTAGCTTAGCACCGATGGAGACACGAGGCTTATCCTTGCGGTCCTGTCTAGCCCATCCGAAGTAGGGTATGACCGCAGTGATGTAGTGAGCCGAGGCACGCTTAGCCGCATCGATCATGAGTAGGAGCTCCATGATGTTGTCGGCATTAGGGTAGGTCGACTGTACGAGGAAGATATCCTTGCCACGGATGCTCTCTTCGTAGAATACGGCAAATTCACCATCGGCAAAGTGCTCGGTACGCATCTTGCCCAAGGGGCAGCCCAGTGAGTCGCAAATCTTCTCGGCGAGATTCTGAGAGGCTGAGCCAGCAAATACTAGGTAGGGTAGTTCGTTCATTGTATTATCAGTATAGAGACAATCAGTGCCACAAAGGTACTACTTTAATAATAAACGGGGGTTACAACGATTCTTTCGAGAAGTCTTGGGAACTCGTAGAGATTTTACTCACTCAAGCGGTTGTAGAGGGCTCTTGATACTGGATGAGCGTTTTTGTTTATCGGCACTCCGAAGTTATAAGATATAGAGAGTCTGAGTGTCCGAAAGACATAATCCTTTTGGTTTATAGAGTATCCCTGTGGCGTGATTTGCGTAAAACCCACATCATTGCTCAATAGGTTCTGTACTTGAATGCCAAAGTTTAACTTGCCACCCATTGCGATATGCTTGATTCCCGTGTGTAAATAGTAGCGTGGTGTTGTCGTAAGTAATGCGTATGACTCTTTACTTTGGTACTGTGTGCTAATCTCTGCAATCCAGGTCTTTTGCTTGTTGAAGTATACAGTCCCTACACCATAAATCAAGAAGCTCCAACCTCTACTATCTATAGGTCTTTCATAAGCATCAGAATGTCCATGCATATGATAGCCATAAGCTCCACAGCTGACGTTAAACCAATCGGAAGGCACCCACCTATAGCTGGACGAAAGTGCGATAATCTGGTTGTCACTAGCATTTTGGTAGGAGTGAAGAATTTTGCCATCACTCAAGATTGTTGGCACGGTGTTCACTATGCCTTTAGTGTTGCGATAGGAGAGGTTGAAGTTCAGATTGCGATTATATGTATAGCCAAGCTCTAACGAGTGAGAGATGGTCGGAGATAAATTAGGCGACCCCACTATAATGTTGTATTGATTTTGGTACCTTTTGAAAGGGTTCAGAAGAGCGAAGTTCGGTCTAGAGATTCTACTCCCATAGCTAAAACTCAAGATGTGCTTACTATGTGGTGTGTAGTTGACGAAAAGTGTTGGAAAGAAGTGTATTAGTCGACGATTCCTCCTTTCGTCATTGCTTATCTGAAGGCCGTCCATAAGTGTAGCTTCGCTACGTAATCCAATCTTAGATACGACCTTGGGGAAAGGTCTAAACATGCAGTCAGCATAGGCTGCGATAATTTGCTCTTCGTATCTGAACTGGTCATACTGGTCGGGGATAGTCGGATTGTCCAGGTAACGCGCATAGTTTTTAGTTAGAGCATATTGATAAGAACCTCCGAAGTCTATCTTAAGCTTATTGAATGGCAACTCAACGTCAAACTTGGTAGTCAATAAATCGGTAGATCTATCAAGCAGGTTGTTGTACCTAAAGAGGTTGTCGCCCGAGGTTTGATATCGCTCGTCTTCTCCCATATTGAAGTGAATATAGTTTATGTCAAGCGCTGCACTCTTGTTGTTCTCCCAGCTCTTAGTAAGGAATAGCCCTCCATTGTGCCGAAGCATTTTTCGGGATATATCATCATAGCTCATAAAGCTATGAGTTGACTTACTTGCACGATCATGAGTGTCAACCTGCTCTCTTACCTCTCGATTTGGGGAGAACAAAAGGACTGAGTAGTGACCTCCAAGGTTAAAGCGCTTGGGGAGATTCCATTCAAAGCCAATATCTCCACTACTATATTTATTAGAACTCTTCGTACGAGAAGTCTGAGCCCAGTCTATGCTAGAGTACTTGCGATCTTGAAAGGCTTCACTCTTCCGATTACCTAAACCTTGGGAAGCATTTGCATACAAAAACAATCCTCCATTCTTATACTTTAAGCTCCCAGAGATGTCATTTGCCTGCCCTTTGGAGGCATAGTGCTGATCCGATAATGTCCCGCCAAGGTAATCGGCTAGCTTCCTCCGCTCTACGATGTTGACGATACCCGCGTCTCCCCCAGCACTATACTTGGCTGGAGGGGTTGTCATAACTTCTATACGATCTATCTCTTGAGACTGCATACCCCTAAGATATGAAGTCAACTCTTGCTCTGTCATATGAGACTCTCGACCATTTACTAAAACGATTATTTTCCCTTTCCCAATGACCGAAATCTTCCCTTCCTCAGACACCAACAAGCCTGGTGTCTGCTTGAGCAGATCAATTGCATTTGAGCCGATAGACGACAAGCTCTTAGCATCAATGACAAGTTTATCGATCTCTCGCCGAATCATTTGTCTAGAGCCTTTTACAACTACCTCTGAAAGCTCATTTATCTCGGGCTTCAATATAATATCTCCAAGCTCTATGGACTCTGTAATCCTTAGCTTCGTTGTATATTTTACATAGCCAAGACATGATATGACTACCTTCTTGTCTCCTGGAGTCGTCGTAAATTCAAAGTCTCCACCTTCTGCGGTAACCGCTCCACTTGTTTTACCTTCACTATCTATTACTGCGATGGTTGCATAGGGTATAGGACTCAGAGTGTTGTCTTCTTTTACGGTACCGGATATTGTGACTTTTTTTTGGTCTTGAGCTCTTAGAGGCAGTGATAGCAAAAGACAACTTGTAGCAATCAGTATGAGCCAGATCTTGTTTGATTCCATTGAATTTCTGTTAGTCGTGTGTCCCTTGGAAAGCGAGCAGAGTCCAATTACTAGTTAATTCATCGTCCTGCTATGCTTTGCAGTGCAAATATAGGTAAAAGTAAAGAACTGCACACTGCTTGAACGATCTGATTCTGATTCCTCGGGAGGAAATTCTCGATAGCTCATGGGAAAATGACAATTCTCCACGGAGGCGAGCATAATTTCTTCGGAAGAATCAAATGATACTTCGGAAGAATCAGACGATACTTCCGAAGAATTTTTTCGTTCCTCACTGGATAATCAAAAATATCCACGGAGGAATTTGTCGATTCCCTTGATAGTTGAATCTACGGCTCCCCACTAATTGCCAGCAACGAGATAAAAAAGAGTATATTTGCGCCATAGATGGGTGTCGTATGAGCTAGTAGCACACGCCTCTATGTGACACCTTATATATAAGCAAACGAAGAGTCAGCCTATTATAATATGAGTAAGCAAACGAAGAACCAGCGACTCAGTGTCATCGCCGACCTGCTCAGGACCCACGAGGTGACAGACCAAGCGATGCTCCTCGAGCTATTGCGAGGACGTAACATCTCCATTACGCAGGGAACGCTCTCGACCTACCTCGCTGAGCTGGGTGCCACCAAAGGTGTGCGTCCAGGCTCCTTCAAACCGTGTTATCAGCTCCCCTTGATCCCGCAGGCTGACGCTGTCACGACTCAACCCACGGGACTGATCTCTCCGACGGTCGGCTTCCGCTCGTATGCGCTCTCAGGGCAGATGCTGGTCATCCGCACGGAGCCTGGCTTTGCGCAGTCTATAGCGACCATCCTTGACAGCTCTTCCTCGTTGCTCTCGCTCGGTAGCGTGGCTGGGTACGATACTATTATAGTAGCTCTTGCGGAGGAGGCGACCGATGGCGAGGTAATTGACTGGCTCCATCGGATCATCCCCGAGTCTATCCTAGCGATAGGACAGGGACGACGGTCATGACTTGACAAAATCGTTCTTTCTTATGACATCTTCCGCCAATAGGCTTCTTCTGTAATGTAGAAATACTACATTTGTCGCAAATATCAGAAAGTATCAATGAGCATGGATGCAGAATCTACTGGTACAAAGGGCAAGTCCCACTGGGGGCTTCGGTGGTTTTATGACCTTTATCGTGATGGGTTGCGAAGTCAAAGCCGCACGAGCCGTCTGCTGTGGATTATTGTAGCCATCAAGCTCTTTATCATGTTTGCCATCTTGCGTCCTTTCTTCTTCCCGCGGGTTATTGCTGAGCAGGGAGATAAAGAAGCGCAGATAGAGTTCGTGCAGCATCAGCTTACGGCACCTGTCATCGATACACTCCATCACGACAATCACTAACTTAACTATATAGCATAATGAATGTAGATGCTTTACTCCTCTGGTCTAGATTGCAATTTGCTCTGACCGCATGCTATCACTGGCTCTTTGTGCCACTCACACTCGGACTGGGTGTGATCATGTCGATAGCCGAGACTAAGTACTATCGCACCAATCGCCCCGAGTGGAAGCGTTGGGCGATGTTTTGGCAGAAGCTCTTTGGTATCAACTTTGCCATCGGCGTCGCCACGGGACTCATCCTCGAGTTCGAGTTCGGTACCAACTGGTCCAACTACAGCTGGCTCGTGGGTGATATCTTTGGCGCTCCGCTCGCTATCGAGGGTATCCTCGCTTTCTTCATGGAGGCGACCTTCATCGCTGTCATGTTCTTCGGGTGGAACAAGGTGAGCCGTGGCTTCCACCTAGCCTCTACGTGGCTGACCGTCATCGGTGCGACCATTTCGGCCGTTTGGATTCTTGTTGCCAATGCTTGGATGCAAGATCCTGTCGGTATGGCTTTCAACCCCGCTACCGTACGTAGCGAGATGACCGACTTCTGGGCCGTGGCATTCTCTAGCTCAGCGGTGAATAAGTTCTGGCATACGACCATATCCTCCTGGACGCTCGGCTCTGTCTTTGCGCTGGGTATCTGTGCTATCTACATCCTTCGTGGCAAGCACAAGGAGTTTGCACTGGCCAATAGCCGTATCATCGCTCCCTTCGGACTCGTTGCTGCGTTGCTCACGGTCTTCACGGGAGATACCTCTGGCTACAACGTGGCTCAGAGACAGCCTATGAAGCTCGCCGCTATGGAGGCCCTCTATGATGCTGGCGAAAGCACCCCAGAAGGTAAGACCGCTGATGGCAAGGGACTAGGACTCAGTGCTATCGGTCTGCTCGACTGCGACAAGCTCACGCCACTTGCTGAGGAGAACCAAGATCCCTTTGTCTTCAATATCAAGATGCCTTCTATGCTCTCATGGCTGGGTACGCGCTCTACCGATGGCTACGTGCCTGGTATCAACAATATCCTAGAGGGTGGTTACTATGACAAGGATGGCAACCAAGCACTCTCTGCTGATGAGCGTATGAATCGTGGTAAGATCGCTATCGAGGCGCTGGCAGCCTATGGCGAAGCGCAGAAGGCTGGTGACGCTGCCGAGATGGAGCGTCAGAATGCAATCATACAGGAGAACTTCGACCACTTTGGCTATGGTTATGTACAGGACAAGGCAGACCTCGTGCCTAACGTACCGCTCATGTACTATGCCTTCCGTATCATGGTCGGTTGCGGCTTCCTCTTTATTCTTGTCCTCCTCCTCATCTGGATACTGCAGCGTAAGAAGAGCTACGAGGAGTACGCTCGCTATCGCTGGCTACATATCATAACGGTCATCTGCATCCCGCTAGCGTGGATCGCCAGTCAGGCTGGATGGGTCGTCGCCGAGATGGGTCGTCAGCCGTGGGCTATCCAGGATATGCTCCCGCTGAATGCAGCTGTCTCTAAGCTTGCACCCGCCAACGTGATGACCACGTTCATCATCTTCGCTGTACTCTTTACGATCCTACTCATCGCAGAGGTGAGCATCATGGTCAAGGCGATCAAGCATGGCCCTGAGTCTCATCTGAATGATGTGGAGCAGCTCTTTAGCAAGCGTGAGAGTAAGTAATCACTAACCCCATAGACACACTATCATAATGGACTACGCATTTCTACAGCAATACTGGTGGTTCCTAGTCTCACTGCTGGGAGCCCTGCTTGTCTTCCTGCTCTTCGTGCAAGGCGGACAGACCTTTATCTTTGCAGCGCGTCGTGACGAGCCATTGCAGCGCATGATTGTCAATTCGACGGGTCGTAAGTGGGAGTTTACCCTCACGACGCTGGTTACCTTCGGAGGCGCCTTCTTTGCCTCCTTCCCGCTCTTCTACTCGACCAGTTTCGGTGGAGCTTACTGGGTATGGATCTTGATCTGCTTGACCTTCGTCATACAGGCGGTCTCCTACGAGTATCAGTCTAAGCATGGCAACATCTGGGGTAAGAAGACCTTCCAGACCTTCCTCTTTATCAATGGTGTCTTGGCTCCAGTGCTCCTAGGTGCTGCGGTTTCAACGCTCTTCACGGGCGGTAACTTCATCGTGGACAAGAGCGCCATCTACGACCTCGGAGCCTCCATGCAGACCATCTCCGTCTGGCAGCCCGATCCCCTCACGGGGCTACAGCTACACGGACTGGAGGCTATCTTCAATCCCTGGAATGTGGTACTCGGTGTGACGCTGCTCTTCCTGGCACGCACCACGGCGCTCCTATACTTCATCAACAACATCGAAGATGAGGTCGCCTACGAGCGTGCCCGCAAGAGCCTGCTACCCAATGCAGCTATCTTCGTCGTCCTTTTCGTTGCTTACGTGGTCTTCCTCATGGTAACCAAGGGATATGATGTAGACCCCAGCACGGGAGCCGTTAGCCTTGTTCAGTATAAGTACCTGCACAACTTCCTCGCTATGCCCGTGATCCTTATCGTCTTCCTCGTAGGCGTGGTACTGGTCCTAGCGGGCGTGATCCTTACGCTGGTCAAGAAAGGCTTCCGTAAGGGTATCTGGCTCGAAGGTGTCGGCGTCGTCCTCGCTGTGTTAGGCCTGCTCCTCATCCTCGGGTACAACAACACGGCTTACTACCCTTCGATAGCAGATATCAATAGCTCGCTGACGATCCAAAACAGTAGCTCCAGCCCCTACACGCTGAAGGCTATGAGCATCGTCTCACTACTGATCCCGTTTGTTTTGGCGTACATCTTCTACGCTTGGCGTGCCATCGACCGCAAGAAGATCACACGTCACGAGATGGGTCAAGACGAGGAGATTAAGTACTAGTCACGGTGACTGATCCCGTTCAGTAGGGTCAGCAAACTAACCTTAATAAAGGGGGCGGCACTTAGACCAAGGAGTCTAGGTGTCGCCCCCTTGCTTTGCGCTTGAATAGGGTGGTGATTCAGTGCTAACACTGGTTGGCACTCCAGTTTCATAGGTAGGAAACTCTAGTTTCATAGGAAAGAAACTGCGAACGGCTCCGAGCGAAGTGAGTTTAGGTGGTATATTTGTGGTACATTTGTAGGTGCAAAACGAACTTTCGCACACATCTCCGTGAACTATATCCTCTGTCCTCACTGTACGACTAAGATCTCTGAAGAGACGATCCTCGCCAATGCTGACTGCCGTGGCAAGGTCGCTATGCTCTGCCCTGCATGCTCCGAGGCGCTACGCTTTCGCCTTAGAGGTGCTACGCTAGAGCATCTTAACGCACGCTATGCCGACCTCTCTCCCGAGGGGGAGCCGGTGCGAGCTTACCTGCAGTTGATCGCCAACGACTTTGCCTACGCTGCCTTGCTCCCGCTCTACGAGGGGTGCAACACGATAGGCAACTACAACGGACGTGGCACCTCGGTCACCACGCCGATACACAGTAGCGACCCCAGCTTGGGGCGTAACCATTGTCAGATCACGATAGAGCCTGACGGACAGGCGATCATACAGGACTTGGATAGTATGACGGGTACTTTCGTTGCTGGCGTTGAATACCTGCCAGATACTTTTTGCGAGTTGCACTCTGGCGATGTAATCACGCTCGGTGCGACCTCTCTGATCTATGTGACACGGAGCGATTACGAAGCGACAAATCCTTAACTAGCATATTCTTCCTTACATTATGAAGACGACCAATAATTTGACTCCAGCTTTACGCCAGGAGATCATTTCGCTCATCCACCAAGAGGTGGTCCCCGCTACAGGCTGTACGGAGCCGGTAGCTGTATCGCTCTGCACCGCCTACGCTAGTGCTACGCTGGGCAACTTTACACCAGAGAGCGTATCGGTATTGCTGAGCCCCAACGTACTCAAGAATGCGCTCGGTGTGGGTATACCAGGCACGGGCATGATAGGACTACCCATAGCGATCGCTCTCGGCGTCGTCATCGCACAGCCGGACAAGGGGCTGACGCTCCTAGACAGCTTTACACCTGAACAGCTGGCTGAGGCTAAGCGACTGGTTGAGGCTAAGATAATCACCATTGGGACGAAGCCTGAGCCTGTCGACAAGCTCTACGCCGAGGTGACGATTCAGACGACTAGCGGCGATACAGCGACTGCTATCATTAGTGGCAAGCATGATCATCTGACTTATCTTGCCAAGGGTGACCAGGTGCTAGAAGATCATCCGATAGGGCAGCAGGAGGACGAGGAGGACGAGGATGAGCTGGCGCTCAACTTCTCGCTCGTCTATGACTTCGCTACGACTGCCCCGCTGGAGGAGATAGAGTTTATCCTAGCTGATGCGGAGGTCAATGCGGAGGCTAGCCGCCTCTCGCTGAAGTCTAACTACGGCCACGCTGTGGGACGTATGGTGCAGAGTGACTTGGGGCGTAAGTATCTAGGCGAATCGACCTTGACGCAGATCATCTCGGCTACGAGTGCCGCCTGCGATGCACGTATGGACGGGGCGCCGGTGACGGTGATGAGCAATTCGGGCAGTGGCAACCAGGGTATCACGGCAACGATGCCAGTGCTGACCTTTGCCAAGGAGCAGAAGAAGAGCCACGAGGAGACGGTTCGTGCCCTAATGCTGAGTAATCTGATGGTGATCTATATCAAGCAGAAGCTGGGTCGCCTCTCGGCTCTGTGCGGTTGTGTCGTTGCCTCGACGGGTGCCGCTTGTGGCTTGACCTATCTGCTCGGGGGCAATAAGCAACAGGTGAGCTATGCGGTGAAGAATATGGTGGGCAACATCACGGGTCTCCTCTGCGATGGTGCTAAGCCGAGCTGTAGCCTGAAGGTCTCGAGTGGTGTGAGCACGGCTATGTTCTCAGCCTTGCTAGCGATGGAGCAGAAGGTGGTCACCGGTAGCGAGGGCATTGTGGACGATGATGTGGACCAGACGATAGACAACCTGACCAGCATAGGTCGTGTGGGTATGAATGAAACGGATCGTCTCGTGCTCAACATTATGACTTCCAAAAAGCACTAACAGCCATTTGACAGATAAATGAAAAGGCTGTAGCACCGCTCTCGGTACTACAGCCTTTTCGCTTGATATGCTTTGCTTTTGCTAGAAGTTGGCGTTGTTTGGCGTGCGGGGGAAGGGGATCACGTCACGGATGTTGGTCATACCGGTGACGAAGAGGAGGAGTCTCTCGAAGCCTAGTCCGAAGCCCGCATGTGGTGCTGAGCCGTAGCGACGGGTGTCGAGGTACCACCATAGATCCTTGTCCTTGATGCCGACCTCCTGGGCACGTGCCGTGAGCTTGTCGATGTCGGTCTCACGCTCGCTACCTCCGATGATCTCGCCAATGTGCGGGAAGAGGACGTCCATACCGCGTACGGTCTTGCCGTCGTCGTTTTGCTTCATATAGAAAGCCTTAATCTCCTTCGGGTAGTCGGTCATAATGACGGGCGCATTGTAATGCTGCTCAACGAGATAACGCTCGTGCTCGCTGGCGAGGTCAGCACCCCAGTAGACGGGGAACTCAAACTTTTTGCCACCACGGACGGCCTCCTCGAGGATGGCGACACCCTCGGTGTAGGTAGTGCGTACGAATGGACGCTCCACGACGAAGCGGATGCGCTCGATGAGCTCCTTGTCGTAATGCTCGGCGAGGAACTCGAGATCGTCCATACAGTGATCCAAAGCCCACTGGAGGCAGTGCTTGGTGAATGCCTCGGCGAGGTCTTGGTTACCCTCATTATCCATAAAGGCGACCTCGGGCTCGACCATCCAGAACTCAGCGAGGTGGCGAGGGGTATTAGAGTTCTCAGCTCTAAAGGTAGGACCAAAGGTGTAGATACCGCCTAGCGCCATGGCTCCTAGCTCACCCTCTAGCTGTCCCGATACGGTTAGCGAGGTGTGCTTGCCAAAGAAGTCTTTGCTGTAGTCCACGCTCCCGTCCTTAGCGAGGGGGAGCTTGTTCATGTCTAGTGTGGTGACGGTAAACATTTGCCCTGCACCCTCGGCATCGCTCGAGGTGATGATCGGGGTGTGAAGGTAGAAGTAACCACGCTCGTGAAAGAAGGTGTGGATCGCATAAGCCATGTTGTGGCGAATGCGGAGAACCGCTGCAAAGGTATTGGTACGTGGACGCAGGTGAGCAATCTCTCGAAGGAACTCTAGCGTGTGCCCCTTCTTTTGCAGTGGATAGCGGACGGGATCAGAGGTGCCGTAGACGGTTATTTCCTCAGCCTGTATCTCGTACTCTTGCCCTTGACCCTGTGAAGCGACGAGCGTGCCGATGACACCAATAGCGGCGCCTGTGGTGATCTGCTCGAGGAGCTTAGGGGCTGTCTGAGTCTTATCAATGACAATCTGTATGTTGTGTATGGTCGAGCCATCGTTGAGCGCAACGAAGCAGACAGCCTTGTTGCCTCGCTTGGTGCGTACCCATCCCTTGACACAGACGGGCTGGGGGAGCTGACGCTGAGCAAGCTCGGGCAGCTCCTTGATAGTAGTGCGTGGTAGTGAGTTATTCATAGTATCTGCTGATATGGTTTATACCTATTTAGTCTTCTATCTCTTCGGATGAGAAGGGATGCTCTGGTGTCTCTTGGTGCTTGTGGTAAACTTTGGTAGTGGGAGCTACGCCGCTCTCCTCTTGCTCCTTGACACCCATGCGGAGGTAGCGCACCTCCTCGGGCGTTAGGTAGCGCCAGCGACCGCGTGGTAGATCTTTCTTGGTGAGACCTGCGTAGTAGACACGGTCTAGGTGCACAACGCGATAGCCTAGATGCTCGAAGATGCGGCGCACGATGCGGTTGCGACCCGAGTGAATCTCTATGCCGACCTTGTCGTGGGTCTGTCCGGTGATATAGCTAATGGCATCGGCGTGAATCTCGCCATCCTCTAGCTCGAAGCCGTGAGCGATCATCTGCATGTGCTCTACGGTGACCTCCTTGTCAAGGGCTACCTCGTAGATCTTCTTCTTGCGAAAGGCAGGGTGCATCAAGCGCACGGCTAGATCGCCATCATTGGTCAGAAGTAGGATGCCGGTCGTGTTGCGGTCTAGTCGACCGATGGGGTAGATGCGCTCGCTACAGGCATTGTGCACGAGATCCATGACGGTGCGTCGACCCTCGGGATCGGTGAGGGTAGTGACACAGTTCTTCGGCTTGTTGAGTAGTACGTAGACCTTTGCTTCTAGGGAGAGGGGCTTGTCATCGACCATCACCTGGTCGGTCGGTAGTACTTGCGAGCCAAGCTCGGAGACGACGACGCCGTTGACCTTGACACGTCCTGCAGCGATGTACTGATCTGCCGTGCGACGTGAGCATAGTCCTGAGTTGGAGAGGAACTTATTGAGTCGTATCGGTTCGCCAGCCTCGACTAAGGGAGAGGCGTAGCGTACAGGCTCGACAGGAGCCTTAGGTGTGCGTGGCTTAGCTTCGCCATTACGCTGCTTGTTGGAGCGCTGACCAGAGCTCTTGCGAGGAGCAGATGAGCGCTTGTCTTTACGGTCTGCTGTGCCAGCTGATGCTCCTCTCTTGCGTCGTGGCGATGAGGTGTGAGCCTCTTCGCTACGCCTTGTAGGGCGGGCAGCCTTGCCTCTCTGCTTAGCGTATGGGTATATGACAGGGTCATCTTGATCGCCATTGCTAACTACAGACACAGGCGCCGACACTTTGTGGAAACTCCGCTCTCCAGTATGCTGCTCGTCGAAGTTATGCCTTCGCTCTAAAGCTTTTTCAGCATTGATGTCGCGGGGCTTGACCATCTCAGAGGCATCTATGTTGCGATGCGTTACCGTGGCACTCTCCTCGCCACTGACCTTGACACGGATCAAGGACTCATTGGCAGCGGGCCGCGCTATGCGTTGACGTCTGCGCTTGCCAGTAGGTGCGGACGCGGGCACCTCGGCAGATGAATCTGCAGAGGGACTCTTCTTGTGTTGTGCCTCTGATGTAGGATTGCTGTCTATAGACATGAAGCTATTTAATGACCACACAACAGGCTTAGGATGTTGCGTAGTTGTTCTGTATCAAGGAATTTCTGTCCCTGCTAAAACAGTGTCAACATACTTTCCTTTGGATCTTACTAACTGTGGATCTTACTAGTTGTACTAGTTGATTGAGCTGAGACAAAGGTACTAATTTATTAGCAGACTAGAGCCCCACGTAGTTGTGCGGAGTGATCTGACGAAGTTCCTCTTTGACCTCCTCGGCAACCTCTAGGGTGTCGATGAAATTGGCGATCGTCTCTTGGCTTATCTCCTCACCCGTGCGGGTCAGTGCCTTGAGCGTCTCATAGGGGTGCGGATAACCCTCACGGCGCAGGATCGTCTGGATAGCCTCGGCGACGACTGCCCAGTTGCAATCTAAGTCATGTGCGATGCGCTCGGGGTGGATGACTAGCTTGCCAAGACCCTTAGAGAGACTGCTGAAAGCTATCAGCGCGTAACCCATCGGGACAAGCTGATTGCGTATCACCGTTGAGTCGGTCAAGTCGCGCTGCAGACGAGATATTGGGAGCTTAGAGGCTAGATGCAGAGCCACTGCATTGGCTAGTCCGAGGTTGCCCTCGGCATTCTCAAAATCAATGGGATTAACCTTGTGAGGCATCGCACTTGAGCCGACCTCTCCTGCCTTGATCTTCTGTCCGAAGTAGCTCATAGAGATGTAGCTCCAGAAGTCTCGAGCGAGGTCGATGAGGATCGTGTTGATACGAGCCATCGCCTCAAAGAGAGCAGCGAGGTTGTCGTAGTTGGAAATCTGCGTCGTGTACTGTTCACGCTCCAGCCCTAGTGATGTGAGGAAGCGATTGCCAAAAGCAACCCAGTCAATGGCGGGGTAGGCGACATGGTGCGCATTAAAGTTGCCCGTAGCACCGCCAAATTTGCCCGTGATAGGCACCTGCTCCAGCGCTTTCGTTTGCTGCTCCAAGCGGTAGACGAAGACCATGATCTCCTTGCCCAGACGTGTGGGGCTAGCGGGTTGACCATGAGTGCGAGCCAGCATAGCAACATCGTGCCACTCATTAGCGAGCTGACGTAGCTGCTCGATGAGCTTCTGCAGGGTAGGAAGATAGACCTCATGTAGCGCCTCACGGAGCATGAGCGGGAAGGCGGTATTGTTGACATCTTGCGAGGTTAGTCCGAAGTGGACAAACTCCTCAATCTCCTCTAGTTCTAGCTGAGGTAGATGACGCTTGATGTAGTACTCGACAGCCTTGACATCGTGATTAGTCGTAGCCTCTATATCCTTCACCTCCTGAGCGGCCTCTATAGACCATTCCTTGTAAAGCTTTCTTAGGGCCTCTTGCTTAGGCGCTGGGAGAGCTTTGCTCAGCGAAGGGATTGCTTGGGTTAGCGCTATAAGATACTCCACCTCGATACGTACACGGTAGCGGATGAGCGCCGACTCAGAGCTGTAAGCTGCTAGGGGAGCCGTCTTGCTCGCATAGCGACCATCTAGAGGTGAGATTGCTTGAAGAGCTGACATACTATTATGGATTGAAGAGTGTTGTAAGATGACAGAAGGAGAGCGTGTCGCCACGCCAAGTCTACTGCGGCTAACGAAGTGCGCTGACGATAGCCATAGCGACTTGATAGAAAATAGATTAATGACTAGACGCAAGACTCAAGATCGAGATGTCATAAGGGAGACATCGTGCGTCCTGTGTCTTGCGCCTAGGCTTTGTATTAGAGAGCTGCTCGTTTAGCCTCTAGCCTTTTCGCAGATAGACTTAAAGGCTTCGGGATTGTTCATAGCGAGGTCAGCGAGGACCTTACGATTGATCTCAATCCCCTGCTTGTGTAGGGCACCCATCAGTGTAGAGTAGGTCATACCCTCCAGACGTGCAGCAGCATTGATACGCTGTATCCATAGAGCGCGGAAAGAGCGCTTCTTATTCTTACGGTCACGGTAAGCATAGGTGAGACCCTTCTCCCAGCCATTCTTGGCTACGGTCCATACGTTTCTGCGGGCACCGATGTATCCGCGTGTTTGCTTGAGTATTCTCTTGCGCTTAGCTCGTGAAGCGACGTGATTTACTGATCTAGGCATTTCTTGTTCCGATTAGTGTGTTTAATAGATACGTACTAAACTCTGTTGAGTCCTCGATTAAAGGTTGAGCATCTCCTTGACACTCTTCTCATTGTGCGGATGCACAAGAGCGGTGTAGGTAAGATTGCGCTTACGCTTCTTGCTCTTTTTGGTGAGGATGTGACTCTTGTACGCATGCTTACGCTTGACGCGTCCGCTACCTGTCAGGAAAAAACGCTTCTTAGCGCCTGATACTGTCTTCTGTTTAGGCATTTTGTTTGGATTTTGATTTGTGTGAAACTATTGTTAGATGCACCCTCCTAACCAACTACCTAGAGGCACGCCTATGCCTGTTTGGATAGTCTGCTACGCACTGAGCGTAGCTGGTAGGGTAGGTGATTTACTTGCTTATGAATGGGTCTGTGCTTTGACTACTCGTTATCGTTCTCCTCAGAGGCTTCTGGTTCGCTCTGCTCCTTGCTAGTCTCCTTTGACTCCTTCTTCTTACCCTTGGCAGAGGCTGGCTTGGGTGCTAGCATGATGGTCATGCGCTTACCCTCTAGCACGGGCATATTCTCGACACGAGCCAGATCCTCTAGATCATTGGCAAAGCGGAGAAGTAGTATCTCGCCCTGATCCTTAAAGAGGATACTGCGACCGCGGAAGAAAACGTACGCCTTGACCTTAAAGCCATCCTTAAGGAAGCCCTCGGCGTGGCGTAGCTTGAAGTTGTAGTCGTGATCATCCGTCTGAGGCCCGAAGCGAATCTCCTTGACGACCACCTTAGCCTGCTTAGCCTTTTGCTCCTTCTGTCGCTTCTTCTGCTGGTAGAGAAACTTCTGGTAGTCAGTCACACGACATACGGGCGGCTCTGCATTTGGCGAGATCTCCACAAGGTCCAGCCCCTGTAGCTCAGCTATACGACGAGCTTGCTGGATAGGGTAGACCCCCTGATCTACGTTGTCACCGACGAGACGTACCTCACGATGAGGTATTTGCTCGTTGATGCGGTTCGGTTGCTCTTTGATGGGTGGACGTCTGAAATTTCTACTGTTTGCCATTCGTCTGCAATTAGCAGTTAGTGATTCGTTAGCAGTTTTGCTAGGTTGGGTTATTTGATCAAGTGCTTAGGTTGATACGACTTATCTTTCTGTTGAGACAAAGGGCAGATGACTATCCTTTGGTATTCATCTGACTCTCTATCTCCTGAAGGATACGCTCGGCAAAGGTACTAATTTTTTCTGTACCAGCATCACCCTCGCCCTGCTTACGCACTGAAACAGTGCCGTCAGCCTGCTCCTGCTCACCGACGATTAGCATATAGGGTATGCGCTTGAGCTCATTGTCACGAATCTTGCGACCCACCTTCTCGTTGCGGTCGTCAACCGATACGCTGATATCATGCTCGCTTAGAGCTGCTGCTACCTCGTTTGCATAGTCGTTGAAGCGCTCTGAGACTGGCAGTATGACCACCTGATCGGGGGCTAACCATAGAGGGAATTTCCCCGCTGTGTGCTCTATGAGCACTGCTACAAAACGCTCCATCGAGCCAAAGGGTGCGCGGTGTATCATCACGGGGCGGTGCTTCTGATTGTCCTCGCCCGTGTACTCTAGATCAAATCTCTCTGGTAGGTTGTAGTCTACCTGGATTGTACCTAGCTGCCAGCGTCTACCGAGAGCATCCTTGACCATAAAGTCAAGCTTCGGGCCGTAGAAAGCAGCCTCGTCGTACTCGATGTGTGCTGGTAGACCAGCCTCCTGACAAGCCTCTATGATAGCCTGCTCAGCACGATCCCAGTTCTCCTCGCTACCGATATACTTACTACGGTCAGTCTGGCTGCGTAGGGAGATCTGCGCCTCAAAGTTCTCAAAGTCTAGTGCTTTAAAGATGATGAAGATAATGTCCATCACCTTGAGAAATTCCTCCTTGACCTGATCAGGGCGACAGAAGATATGCGCATCGTCTTGCGTAAAGCCGCGTACGCGCGTCAAGCCGTGTAGCTCACCGCTCTGCTCATAGCGATAAACTGTACCAAACTCAGCTAGACGTACAGGTAGATCTCTGTAGGAGTGAGGCTTGAGCTTGTATATCTCGCAGTGGTGGGGGCAGTTCATTGGCTTTAGCATGAAAGCCTCACCCTCCTGAGGAGTCGTGATCACTTGAAATGAGTCAGCACCATACTTAGCATAGTGACCGCTCGTCTTGTACAGCTCCACATTGCCAATATGAGGTGTCATCACCTGCTGGTAACCGTAGCGCTTTTGGATACGCTTGAGGAAGTCCTCCAGCTTGAGTCTCAGCTGCGTACCACGTGGTAGCCACAGCGGTAGACCCTGTCCGACACGCTGTGAGAAGGCAAAGAGCTCCAGCTCCTTACCTATCTTGCGGTGGTCACGCTTCTTCGCCTCTTCGAGCAGCGCAAGATACTCATCAAGGAGCTTCTTCTTGGGGAAGGTGATACCATATATACGAGTCAATTGCTTGCGCGTCTCATCGCCACGCCAGTAAGCACCAGCCACGCTCAGCAGCTTGACTGCCTTGATAGGCGCTGTGGAGGGGAGGTGCGGCCCACGGCAGAGGTCGGTAAAGGCCCCCTGCGTATAGGTTGTGATGGTACCATCCTCTAGATCGTTGATCAACTCTAGCTTGTAGCCCTGTCCCGTCTTCTTAAAGAAGTCTAGGGCATCGCTCTTAGAGATAGCCTTGCGCTCGAGCGTCTCCTTGCGACGCGCCAATTCGAGCATCTTAGCCTCGATCTTAGGCAGATCCTCTGACTTGATCACCTCGTCACCAGCATCTATATCATAGTAAAAACCCGCATCGATAGCAGGTCCTATGCCAAACTGTACGCCAGGGTAAAGCTCCTGTAGTGCCTCTGCCATAAGGTGAGCCGAGGTGTGCCAGAAAGCGTGCTTACCACCCTCGTCCTCCCACTTGAGGAGCTTGATGTGGGCATCATGCATGAGCGGTGTACGCACATCTATGAGCTCACCATCGCACTCGGCTGCTAGAACCTCCTGCGCCAGTCGCTCGCTGATGCTCTTTGCTATATCTAGCGGGGTGACCCCCTGCTTCATTTCCTTGACACTGCCGTCGGGTAGCGTGATATGTATCTGATCAGACATAAGTGGTGTGTTGTAGTCGACTAATTAAAAGAGACTGTTGCCATCGGCAACACGCTCCAAAAGGTATATACACCGCAAAGGTACAAAAAAAGCGTTCAAAGAGCTCCCCCGTACAATTTACCTGACGTATATTCCGCTGAAACGAGTAGTTCTCTCCGATTTCTCCGAACATTCCAATGCTCCCGATTTCCTCCGAAGAAATCTCCAAATAGTTCGCTGGAAAATAAAAAATATCCACGGAGGTAAGGAAAAATTCTTCGGAGGAATGAAGTGAAACTTCGGAAGAAATGATTCGCGCCCACGTGAAGAATAAAAAATAGCCACGTGGGGATTTTCAATTTTCCACGTGGCTATTGTGTCATACTTTCGCTTGACTAAAATACGCTGACGCTAGACCGCTCTCAAACTGTGTCCAAGCGAGACAAGTAACGATATCTATAAGCTAGGAGATCAGAAGTTAGAGATTTTTCTAGTGGCACTAGTATTTCTAGTAGCACTAGTGGCACTAGTGCCTCTAGCCAACAGGCGAGTAACTTTTGGAAAAGCGACTTTTCGCACAAAAGTAGCTTTTTGAAAAGTGGTTTTTGGAGCGAAAGTAGCTTTTCGAAAAGTGATTTTGAGGGAAAGGTGGGGACGATGCGCTAGAGCTGGGCGATGAAGTTGTGCAGGTAGCGGCGTCCGTGGTCGGAGATGTAGCTCTCGGGGTGAAACTGCACGCCCCACAGCGGTAGGCTGCGATGACGTAGCGCCATAATGGTGCCGTCGGACTGCGCGTGTGCCGTGACTTGGAGCGTGTCGGGGAGGCTGTCGGGCTGCACGACCCACGAGTGGTAGCGCCCGAAGTGGCTCCCCGTGGGGATGTCTCGTAGCAGTTCGTCGTGATGATCGATGATGAGTTGGTCGGTATGCCCGTGGAGGGGGGCGCGAAGTTGCGCTAGCTCGGCACCGCAGTAGCTGGCGAGTGCTTGATGTCCTAGGCAAACGCCCAGCATGGGTAGCTCCGTATGGTAACTGTCTATGAGCTGTATCAGGTGGGGCTGCTCAGTCGGTATCCCAGGGCCTGGAGAGAGCAGGATGCCGTGACAGCGCGCGACCATGGCGGGCGTGATTTGCTCCGTGTAGTGTATCTCCATGGTGCACTCGTCGAGCTGCCGCAGGAGCTCTACGAGATTGTAGACAAAGGAGTCGTGGTTGTCGGCTATCAGTAGATGTTTCATTACAAGCCACGAAGATAGTATATTTGCAGATACTAACGACGCAAGTGGTCACACTTGACGAGTAATGGTTTGTAGGGATGCACGGTCGTCCCCCCCACGTCGCCCTGTAGGGACGCACGGTCTGTGCGTCCGTTGTAGTACGATCTTAACGATGTTCCCTTTGACGGGGACGGACGCCCTCTCGCTAGAAACTTCCGTGCGTCCCTACAAGTCGTTACACGTCTCGTGGAGCGGATACATAATGCAGAACGAGTGAATGATATGAAGCAATCGATGATTGATAGGCTCAACGAACTGGGAGGGCAGGGCAAGCCATTTGTCTTCTGCCTAGACTATGAGATGAGCGAACTGATCCTCCTCGAGGAGCCGCTGGCGCAGCAAGAGCTACGCTTCGACATCGGGGGCGTGACCAATAGCTCGGCACACTCCGTGAGCGATACGCCGGCTGTGTTACAGGGCACACCGATCAGCGAGGAGGCGTATGCGGAGCGTTTCGCGGTGATCCGTCATGCACTGGAGCGGGGTGACAGCTTTTTGGCCAATCTGACGGTGGCGACCCCCATAGAGCTGAATATCTCGCTGGAGGAGATCTTCCTTCGTTCGCAAGCACGCTATAAGTGCTACCTGCCGGGACGATTCGTTTGCTTTTCGCCTGAGACCTTCGTGCGCATCGTGGGGCGTGAGATCAGCTGCTACCCGATGAAGGGGACGATAGATGCGACCCTGCCCGATGCTGCTGCGACCATCCTCAGCGACTACAAGGAGACAGCCGAGCACTACACGATTACCGACTTGATACGCAACGACTTGAGCCGTGTGAGTCACCATGTTGCGGTGAGACGCTTTAGGTATATCGATGAATTGGTTACTAGTCGTGGGCACTTGCTACAGGTGAGCTCGGAGATCGTCGGGCAGCTTGATCCCGACTGGCGCGCTCATCTCGGGAGCATCCTGAGCGAACTACTCCCGGCGGGCTCTATTAGCGGAGCGCCCAAGGAGGCGACCTTACGGGCGATTGCTGAGGCGGAGGGGGAGCCGAGAGGCTTTTACACGGGCATCTGTGGATACTTCGATGGGGAGACGCTAGATAGTGGCGTGATGATACGCTTCATAGAGCAGCAGGCGGATGGTGCACTGCGCTACCGTAGCGGTGGCGGGATCACGATCAATAGTCAGTGTGCGGAGGAGTATCGGGAGGTGTGTCAGAAGGTTTATCTACCATTCGTATGAGTCGAGTACCGTTATTACTAGAGAGCATCCGCTACGTAGATGGCAAGCCTGAGCTGCTGCCTCTGCACCAAGAGCGCGTCGATCGGTCGCTCGCTGCGTATGGCGTCACGCCTCGCTGGCGACTGGCGGACTATCTGGCGCAGCACCCTTGTCCGGCGTCACTCATGGGGGTGGTCAAGTGCCGTCTGCTATACGATGCGGAGCCTCTGGAGGTGGGTTACGCTCCTTATCATCGTCGTACGATCGGATCGCTGAGAGCTGTCGCTGCGCCGGCGTTAGACTACCACCTCAAGTGGGCCGACCGGGAAGCCTTGCAGGCGCTACTGGAGTTGCGTGGTGAGGCGGATGAGATCGTGATCGTCAATGAGGAGGGCTTACTGACGGATAGCTCTTATACGAATATCGCTTTGCGCCAAGGGAACCGCTGGTACACGCCTCGTGTGCCGCTCCTCGAGGGGGTGCAGCGCGCACATCTGATCGCTGAGGGGGTACTAACGCCTCGCGACATACCGCTCGTTACACTATCCGCCTACGATCGCATCGCCCTCGTCAACGCCATGATGCCGTGGGCGGAGCGTCTCGAGCTGCCTGCGGCGGAGGTTAGAGACTAGAGGAGATCAGAGGGGATCGGAGGGATCGGAGGGATCAGAGGGGATCAGAGGGGATCGGAGGGATCAGAGGGGATCAGAGGGATCAGAGGGATCAGAGGGGATCAGAGGAAATCAGAGCTATCTGTGCTATCTGAGTGATCTGATGTTTTATAGCTCCGATGTCTCCGATGTCTTCGATAGCTCCGATGTTTCCGATAGCTCCGATGCCTCCGATGCCTCCGATCCCCTCAGACTCCCTCTCTCGACAAAAAACAAGCTCACACCTAGAGTGCAATGTGTACTCTAAGTGTGAGCTTATACAAACGCTAGATAGCCGTGGCTATCTAGAGCATGTAACCTTATGGGTTAGAGAAGTGGTGCGACGGGGTACTAGTACTCGTCAGATACGGATAGCTTAGCGCGACCCTTGGCGCGACGCATAGCTAGTACCTTGCGACCTGATGCAGTCGCCATGCGAGCTCTAAATCCGTGCTTGTTCTTTCTCTTACGGTTCGATGGTTGGAATGTACGCTTCATATCGGTATGTCTCTGATGCTTATGATTACTATGGTGAAGGACTTACTCGCTATGAGTGAAGGCTTCGGTTGGCAAAGGTACAAAAAATATCTTTACCAGTCACTATCCTGCCAAGAAATTGCGCTTCCGTACACTCCACGAAAACAATATGTCTCGACCCACTTGACGAATATCGATTTGTGGAGTCTAGGGTAGGGACGGACCTGAGTGTCCGTCCGTTATTGACAAGCTACTAATATGCCCCCATTTATTTATCGGGCGGACACGCAGGTCCGCCCCTACGAATGGTTATACCTATCGCTTTGACACAACGGTCACGCTACCGCTAGGCACGCTACCGTGCGTTCCGATGGTTTGCGTTAGGTCTTTTGTCTAAACACGTGAGTGACGGGGTATGACAGCTGTGGTAGGGGGGCTTATAAAAAGAACATCCGCTCTTCCTTGCTAGGCAAAGAGGAGCGGATGTGGTATACGTTTGGAGTATTACGATGTAGCTGCTATTCGTGCTACATCATAGACTCTCTAGTGATTACTGATTCTTGCGTAGCAGCATGCTTAGATCAAGGTTGTCCTCAAGTACTGGACGAGCCGTACGAGTAGCTAGAGATGACTTCTTCTCAGGACCATTCCAAGAGATCTGGAAGTTGATCCTGAAGAAAGCCTCACCTTTATCTGTTTCTGAAGGCTCAGCATATGCCAAGAGATTAAGAGGCTTATCATCTCCTCTAGATAGGTTATAACCAGCCAGTGCACTCCAACCATTGTTGAGATTAGTGAGTCCCAAACCTTCCGTAAAGCCGTATGCCTTGGCAACAGTTATGATCATATCCTGAAGTTTCTTCTCATCATCAGTAAGTTGATCGGTTGGACGTAGAGGGTCGATCTTCCAAGCACTTTGAGTACCTACGCAGAATCGATTACCCTTTGAAGGTGTGTGGTAATATGCGAAATCCACCATTCTCCAATCTTTAAACTTGTCCTCTGGAGCTACGAATAGGAATGCTACATCGCTATTCTCATCGTTTGAGTAGTGAGTGAACTTCCAACCCTTAGAGGTCATCGCATTGACGATCTCTTGCTGCTTAGACTTAGTTAGGTCAGCCATCGTGTAAGGCATATAGATAGCTGGGATATACTTCTCCAATCCATCATTGTAAAGACCGATGTACATATCATCCTTGATCTCGACAAGCGGAGTAACCTTAACAGCTACATCCTTGGTAACGGTACCAGCTGTTACTGTGACTGTGGTCTCACCCTCAGCGACGCCAGTGATGACGCCCTTCTTGTCGACAGTTGCGACAGCGGGATCCTTAGAGATGCAAGTGTACTCAGCGTTAGCTGGCTGGGTCTTGATCTCTAGAGCTGCGGTCTTACCGACCATTACAGATACAGACTCAGGCTTGACAACGAGCTTGACATCTGTAGGTTTCTTTGGGTCTTTGTTGTCCTTATGACAGGACGAGAAGCTCAGTGTGAGAGCTGCGAGCGCTGCGAGCGCTAGTAAGATTTTTTTTGTCATAGTTATTTGTGTTGGTTATTAGTGAATGTCTATTTGTAAGGTGATAGGCTCCGCAAAGTCTATCCTACCCGATGCAAAGATAACAATTTCTTTTGAATTAACAAGCGGTGAAGAAAAAGATCAGAGGTGATCGGAGCAATCGAAGGTGATCAGAGTGATCGGGAAATGGGAAGCTGTCTTGCTAGCGTGGAGCTAGACGGAGACGGGCGCGGGAATGTGTGGGTAGGGGTTGTAGTCGGTGAGGGTGAAGTCGTCGTAGACGAAGTCGAAGAGCGACTGCCCACGGTCTCGTAGGGTCATCGTGGGGAGCGGGCGTGGTGTGCGGGTGAGTTGCAGGCGCGCCTGCTCGAGATGGTTCTTATAGAGATGTGCATCGCCGAGGGTGTGGATGAAGCGTCCGGGACGTAGTCCTGTGACTTGCGCTGTCATCATGAGGAGGAGGGCATAGGAGGCGATGTTGAAGGGGACCCCGAGAAAGATGTCGGCACTGCGCTGGTAGAGCTGCAGGTCGAGCTTGTCGCCCACGACGTAGTACTGCATGAGGCAGTGACAAGGGGAGAGGTGCATGAGGGGCAGGTCGGCAACATTCCACGCTGAGACGACGATGCGGCGGCTGTCGGGCTGATGCTGTATCAGGTCGAGGGCTTGCTGCATCTGGTCGATGGTCTGCCCCGTGTGTGGGTCGAACCAATGTCTCCACTGCGCCCCGTAGATGGGTCCTAGGTCGCCGGTCTCGTCGGCCCACTCATCCCAGATAGAGACTTTGTTGTCGTGCAGGTACTGGAGGTTGGTATCGCCCTTGAGGAACCATAGTAGCTCGTGAATGATGCTGCGCAGGTGTAGCTTCTTGGTGGTGAGCAAGGGGAAGCCGTCGGCTAGGTCGAAGGTCATCTGATGTCCGAAGACACCGACGGTGCCAGTGCCAGTGCGGTCTGTGCGTTCGTTGCCCTCGGTGAGGACACGCTCTATCAAGTCAAGGTATTGCTGCATAGTGGAGTGGATCGGAGTGATCGGAGTGATCGGAGTGGATCGGAGTGAATCGGAGCGAATCGGAGGTATCGGAGTGAATCTGATACAGATAGTCCTTGTAGGGACGCACAGCTCGTCTTGCTGTACTACGACGGACGCACAGACCGTGCGTCCCTACAGGGCGACGTATCAATGTAC
>OGPS01000369.1_pt1 | contig 44206 bp, 73 predicted proteins | sample 1552931 | NCBI WGS metagenome assembly OGPS01 (sample SAMEA2580252, study PRJEB22360) | human gut metagenome | biome: human gut; feature: human-associated habitat; material: faeces | place: Denmark | collected 2008/2010 | reverse complement strand
TGCAGTTCTATAAGGCAGCCAAAAAGGCGGGCATCAAGCCCATCATCGGCTGTGAGGTCTATGTGGCCACCCGTACCCGCTTTGATAAGGTGAACAAGATTGATGGCAACAATCATCTGATCCTGCTGTGCAAGAACGAGACGGGCTATAAAAACCTTGCCAAGCTGGTCTCTGCCGCCTTTATCGAGGGATTCTACTCCAAGCCGCGTGTGGATAAGCAGCTGCTGGAGCAATACCACGAAGGCCTCATCTGCCTGTCTGCCTGCCTGGCGGGTGAGATCCCGCAGGCGATCCTGTCCGGCGATTACGAGCGCGCCAAGGCTTCTGCCCTGTGGTATCGCGACCTCTTTGGTGAGGGCAATTACTACATTGAATTGCAGGATCACGGGCTGGAAGAGGATAACATTGTGCTGCCCCAGCTCATCAAGCTGGCACGGGAGACCGGCATCCCCATGGCAGCCACCAACGACTCCCACTACCTGCGCAAGGAGGATGCCAAGATGCAGGCGATCCTGCTCTGCATCCAGACCGGCAAAACCATGCAGGATGCCGACCGTATGGAGTTCCAGACTGACGAATTCTACGTTAAAACAACGGATGAGATGTACGATCTGTTTGCCATGGTGCCGGATGCCTGTGCCAACACACAGATCATTGCCGACCAGTGCAATTTTGATTTTGAGTTTGGTAACACCAAAATTCCGTATTATAAGGCCCCCGGCGGCATGGACAACCAGGCGTTCTTTGAAAAGCTCTGCTGGGAGGGTCTGGAGCGCCGCTACGGTTCCAATGTGCCGCAGGCCAACAAAGACCGCCTGAACTACGAGATCAGTGTCATCAAGACGATGGGCTATACCAACTATTACCTCATCGTCTGGGATTACGTCAACTATGCCAAGAGCCAGGGGATCCCGGTGGGCCCGGGCCGTGGCTCCGGTGCGGGCAGTATCGCAGCATACAGCGTGGGCATCACTGACATTGACCCCATCCGCTATAACCTGATCTTTGAGCGCTTCCTGAACCCGGAACGTGTCAGTATGCCCGATTTCGACGTGGACTTCTGCTACGAGCGCCGCCAGGAAGTGATCGACTACGTCAACCGCAAGTATGGCGCTGACCATGTAGCCCAGATCGTTACCTTTGGCACCATGGCTGCCCGCAATGCGATCCGCGATGTGGGCCGTGTGATGGGAATGCCGTATCAGGAAGTGGATGTAGTGGCAAAGCAGGTCCCGGCGGAGCTCAAAATGACCATCAAACATGCGTTGGAGGTCTCACCGGAGCTCAGGCGGATGTATGAAACGGACCCGAAGGTGACGGAACTGCTCGACACTGCCATGAAGGTGGAAGGAATGCCTCGCCACGCTTCTACCCATGCAGCCGGTGTTGTGATTACCCCGGAACCAACGGATTACTATCTGCCCCTTGCCACCAACGATGGCCTGCCTGTGACCCAGTTCAACATGACGGAGATCGAGGAGCTGGGCCTGCTGAAGATGGACTTCCTCGGTCTGCGCACCCTGACGGTCATCCGGGATGCGGAGCTGGCCATTCAGAAAAAAGAACCGGATTTCTCCATCGCCAAGCTGGATTATGACGATCCCGAAACCTACAAAATGCTCTCCCGGGGTGAGACCGAAGGCGTGTTCCAGCTTGAATCCTCGGGTATGAAGCAGGTGCTGGTGGGCCTGCAGCCGCAGAATTTGGAAGATGTCATCGCTCTGATCAGCCTGTACCGCCCCGGTCCGATGGATTCCATCCCGACCTACCTGCGCAACCGCCATGAACCGGACAAAATCAGCTATAAGACCCCGCAGCTGGCCCACATTCTGGATGTGACCAATGGCTGCATCGTCTATCAGGAACAGGTCATGCAGATCTTCCGGGAGCTGGCAGGCTTTTCGTTCGGGCAGGCAGATAATGTCCGCCGTGCCATGAGCAAGAAGAAACACGCTGTGATGGAGGCGGAGCGGGAACATTTTGTCCACGGCTGCACAGACCCCGGCAACGAGTGCCCGGGCTGTGTGGCAAACGGCATCTCGGAAAAGGTTGCAAATGAAATTTACGATGAGATGTCCAGCTTTGCGTCCTACGCCTTCAACAAGAGTCATGCCGCCTGTTATGCCTATGTGGCATTCCAGACAGCCTACCTCAAGTGCCATTACCCCAGCGAGTTTATGGCTGCGCTGCTGACCAGTGTCCTGGACAACACCGGCAAGGTTATCGAGTATTCCGGCGAGTGCGCCCGGCTGGGGATCAAGGTCCTGCCGCCGGATATCAATATCTCGGGCAGCGGCTTTACTGCAGAGGACAGTGGCCGGATCCGGTTTGGCCTGAACGCCGTAAAAAATGTCGGCACCCGGCTGATCGAGCGCTCCGTAGAGGAGCGGCAGGAAAAGCCTTATACCAGCCTGTACGATTTCTGCAAACGGATGCATGGTACCGAGCTGAACCGCCGCACTGTGGAAAGCCTCATCAAGGCCGGTGCCTTTGATAATCTCGGCTCCAACCGCCGCAGTCTGGTCGAAGCAACTGAGGGCGTGCTCAAGAGCATCGAGAGTGACAGCCGGAAGAATCTGGATGGTCAGATCGACCTCTTCTCGATGATGAGCGGCACGGACGATACGTCTGCCGCCGACAGCTATGAGATCAAGCCCTGCCCTGAGTATACCCACGCCGAGCTGCTCCAACAGGAGAAAGAGGTCAGCGGTCTGTACCTTTCCGGTCATCCGCTGGATGCCTACCGGGAGCAGTCAGCTCAGTTTGCCACCCACACCATCAAAGCTCTGACCGGTGAGGATGCCAATGTGCCGGACAATAGCCATGTCCGCATCGTCTGCACCATTGTCAAAAGCAAAATGGTGACGACAAAGACCAACAGCATGATGGCCTATACCAGCGTAGAGGATCTGACCGGCACCATGGAGGTCATCGTGTTCCCGCGTACACTGGAAACATTCCGGGACGTGCTGCACGATAACGCGGTCGTGGTCATTGAGGGCCGCCTGTCTATCCGAGAGGATGAACCTGCCCGCCTGGTCGCCGAGAGTATTTCGCCCATTGAGGGCTATAACCCCGTCAGGCCGCAGGACAACCGCCCCAATCAGATGCGGGATGCTGCCCGGCGGCTCTACGTCCGGCTGCCCTCCCGCACCAGCCCGGAGTACGCCAAGGTGGTCAATCTGCTGGAGATTTTTGACGGTGATATGCCGGTGATCTTCTATCTGGAGGACACAAAACAGAAGCTGGCGGCTCCCCGCAGGCTGTATACGTCAGGTCATCCGCTTTTCTTTGAGGAACTGCAGCGCATCGTGGGCGAAAAGAATATTGCAACAAAATGACATGTGCAGGAACGATTCAAACCAGGTGCACGTGTGCCAAAAACAACACCAAGACGTACGCCTGTGAATTTTAATAAACTTTTAACGAAGTGCCAAAAAGGTATTGGATTCAAGCGGGAACTGTGTTATAATGTCTAAAGGCAAGTTATGATCTGAGCAAGGCGATGGAGCTGGTGCCCAAAGAGAGAGGGTAAGTGCTCCATAGGTAAATGACGAAACAATTGGAGGGAATCTTTCCATGGAAAAGCAAATCAAAACGATTGGTGTGCTGACCAGCGGCGGCGACGCTCCGGGTATGAATGCTGCAGTTCGCGCCGTTGTCCGTGCAGGCCTGCACAAGGGCTTCCGTATGATCGGCATTCAGCGCGGCTACAATGGCCTGCTGGACGGCGAGTGCTTTGAAATGAACCTGCGCAGCGTTTCCAATATCATCTCTGCCGGTGGTACCATCCTGTATACGGCCCGCTGCCTGGAGTTCAAGACCAAGGAGGGTCAGGACAAGGGCGCTGCAAAGTGCCGTGAGCTGGGCATTGACGCGCTGGTGGTCATCGGCGGCGACGGCTCCTACCGTGGTGCCCGTGAGCTGGCACACCGCGGCATTCCGATGATCGGTCTGCCCGGCACCATCGATAATGATATCGCCTGCACCGATTACACCATCGGCTACGATACCGCAATGAACACCGCCCTGGAAATGATCGACAAGCTGCGCGATACCACCCAGAGCCATGACCGCTGCAGCGTGGTCGAGGTCATGGGCCGCAATGCGGGTTACATCGCTCTGAACGTTGCCATTGCCTCCGGTGCCATGGCTGTGCTGCTGCCCGAAAAGGAATTCGATATGCAGCACGACATTCTGGATAAGATCACCGAGACGCAGCGCACCGGTAAGCGCCACTTCATTGTCATCGTTGCCGAGGGCATTGGCCACTCTCAGGAGATCGCCAACGAGATCCAGGCCCGCACCGGCATCGATACCCGTGCTACCATTCTGGGCCATGTCCAGCGCGGTGGCTCTCCCACTCTGCGTGACCGCGTGAATGCTTCCGCAATGGGCTATCACGCTGTCTGCCTGCTGGAACAGGGCAAGTACAACCGCATCGTCGGCATGAAGGGTGAGCACCTTGTGGATTACCCCGTGGATGAGGCGTTGGAGATGACCAAGACGCTGGATCCCGTGCTCATTGACGTTTGTAACACCATTTCTATTTAAGAATTGGACGCAGATGAACGTTAATACGCTAAATTAAGTTCGACGAAGGCTTCAAAAGTGCAAAGAAAATGCCCTGAAATTGAGCGATTCGTACACTGATCATACATGAATCGACAGCCATTAAGGGATTTTTTGGATTTCTTTTTGTAGCCAGTCGGTACTGCGAGCTGTATAGACACGTTCGGTGAGGTCGGAAATATAGTGCCCGATTATGCGTTTCAAAGCGTACTCGTCAACTTCAGCTTTCTTTGCGGATGTAACAAAATGTACACGTCCGTCGTGTCCAGTATGTGCAGGATTTAAGTTGAGTTCTTTAACAGTGACAAGGAGTCTGGCCTCGAACGAAGCGTAGTTAGTGTGGGCATTTTTACCTTTAGACACATGATTAAATAAATATGGCGAATTGATTTTGAGGGCTTTTTCGTAACGGGCCTGAATAAGATCATAAATGCGGGAATGAATCGGAACCGTCCGGTTTGTTCCCGCTTTTGTTTTCTTACCGCCAGTGAAGGTCCTATGCTCCAGGTCTACGTTAGCAACCAGAAGGTCACATAGTTCGCCAGGCCGCCACCCCGAATAGCACTGAATCAGAATCATATCAACAACAGGGCTCTTGTCAAGACTATTCCACAGAATTTCGATTTCTTCATCTGAATATGGAATATGACTATTTGGCTTTCGGACATATCCAGAATCAATCGTAAATTGTCTGGCTGGGTTTTTATCGATGATTCCGCAGGCAACGGCATAATCAAACAGGTTATTGTAAAGTGCTTTAATTGAATCTTTAGCATTATTTTCAGGGTGGCGCTCTTTACCGGCATACAGAATGACACCGTTTTCGATACAGTTCCGCAAATCAGAAATTCTGATTTCACAAACTCGCTTATTCTGGATGGACGAGGAATAATCCCACGATGTGCGATACCGAGCGAGAGTGAAACGACTGACCTTGCCTATGCGGGTTTTATACCACCTCTCATACAAGTCTTTGAGGGTTGTAGAGCTGCCAAGATCAAACGGATTACGACGAAAATCCAGCAAAGCTTGATAGGCTTCGTTGTAGGTAGCAAAATAGGCTTGCGGCCTTAATGGCTTGCAGATGGGACGGCCTTCTTCGTTCTTTCCAACAGTTACCATTACGCGAAAGGGGTTCCGTAAGTTACCAGTCTTGATCTCTGTAATTTGGCCGAATCCATTTGGTAAGCGTCTACGGCGATTACGCTTTTTGGTTTTGTGGGCTACGATTGTTTGGGGTAGTTCCGCACGAAGAGGATATCCGCAGTGAGGGCAGGAGATGGCTTTATCGCTGGCCTGAAGATTGCACTCTGGGCAGGTGATCAACATTATTATCGCGTCCTTTCTTTTTTCTCAGTATAGCACGATGGGTGTGCTATATTTCGTACATTGAACAGAATATTGCACAAAAAGCTCGGAAAACCGGGCTTTTTCTATTTGGAAAGCTATTCTAGGTTAAACGATATTCTGCTGGCTGTCAATGGTTCATACATGAAAAAATTAAAAGCATGACGCAGACTCCCGTTTCTTCCAGTAACATCCTTTTAGTACCAAGATGTGGAAATAAGCTTGGTAAAAATCAAAAAAGGAGTTAAACGAAATGGAACAGACTGTATTTGGAGCCGGAAGTGTCCCGGTACGAGTGGCCGCAAAAGTGTATGGAAGAGATCCATCGTGGGTAAGAGCAGGAATCATTGCGGGATGGCTCCCAATTGGTGAAGCTACGAGGAATGGGGAGAAGATAACTGATATCAAACAGATGGATTCAAAATACGGGAGAATAAGTTACTATATTTCGCCCAAGCTCCTATATGCACAGACCGGTTATGTATGGGAGGGAAAGTGATGCGACACGAGAAACCAGAGCTTTCCGAGAAGAACCCGTATCATTTATCTCGGCATCGATACTACGAATTGAAACATTTTTGCTTCCAATACCCTGAGTGGAAAAAGAACATTGCACTGGCAAGCGGTTGGGAAGCGCATGGAGATGACATTGGCGGCATCGTAAGAGGAAACATCCCTTCTAACCCGACCGAACGCTGTGCCCTTGTACGAGCATACTATTCGCAGCGCATTGAACTGATTGACAGTTGTATTGCCGAGTTAAAAGAGCCAGCGGTTGGATCATACCTGTTGAAGGGCGTGACAGAAGGGTTCTCCTATAATAATCTTCGGGCCAGGGGCTGCCCTTGCGGATCGGAGATGTACTATAACCTCTATCACAAGTTCTTCTGGATCCTCAGCCGGGAGCGGGCATGACGCGAAAAATTCAGCCGCCTTTATGAAAGGTGGTATGTTGATATGTTTAACTTGATTATCTGGATCTTGATCGTTGTGATTCTGGTCAGACTGGCAAAGCTGATCGGAGCAAAGACAAACGAGGTGAAAAGCAGAACAAAGAAGAAACACTGATCAAAATGGAGCTTGTGGAAACACAGGCTCTTATTTTTACGCAGACGCGAAAAATACATGCTGCATTATGGAAAGGAATGGAATAGTAAATGGCGAGCCTACGGGTGGAGACGGAAGTTTAGAAATCGCCGCCGTTAATGCTAACGGAGGATGTAACTAGCATGTGGCTATGAGTAAATCATGGCGTTTCTTTTTTTGCACAGACGCGAAAATTTCACCTTCTATTATGGAAAGAAATAAACAATTTTAGGAGGTATTTACTATGCTGGAGAATATTGTGAAGGGCTTTGAGGAAATGATGAACTCTATTATGGCCGCATTTAACGAGTCGTATAACGACAAGTATGCGGGCTGGAATGAGGGCGAAGAACTCCTCATGCTGAACGATGTTCGGTGTGGTATCCGCTGATGGATTCTGACCGGAAAACGGGCGTATGGAAACATGCGCTCTTTTCTTTTTTCTATTTTAGAATAGGCCGTAACGAAGCAGCGCGAAATTTTCCCTGTGCTTTATGGAAGGATGTCTTCCGAATATGAATAAAGGAGATTGAAACTATGGGCTACCGAGTAAAAACAAATTACGACAGAGGCTATGTGAACGCAATGGACAAGGTCCGCGTGTTTATCGAAAGCAATCAGAAAGTGATGTTCGTGAATACGGACGAGTACAAGAATGCTAGGAATGCACGTTCGGCTTATGCCAATGCGATCGCGTTGCTTCGTGCGAACGGAATTGTGAGAGCAACTCGAAGCAGAAATGACCTGTTTCTGATTCGCAACGACATCTAAGGCGTAGAGAGCTTACGAGAAATCGTAGGCTCTTTTATTTTTTCATCACGCAGAAGACCGTTTTATCCACTACATTATTAAAAGGAGATTTTCAAAATGCTGTACATCTACTATGCTGTGCTATTCGTTGCCATCGTTCTGGGGCTGCTCTTCGGGATGGCGCTCTACCGCTGGTTCCATTACCGTGATATTTACGAAGTGGGCGAGCTGCTGATCGGCGAGGAAGATTCCCCGGACTGGCCCTACCTGAGCCTGAGCCTGGATGAGGAGGTGAAGAATTTTGAAGGCGACAAGTACATCATGCTGCGGGTGCACAAACTGGACCTGACGCGAGAAAAACATGGTGCTTAATGGAGGAAACTCTAATTACTTTGTAAAGGAGAAAATCAAAATGGAAAACTACGAAAACAAAGAATTGCTGAAGGAAGCGGCAAAGCAATCGCTGGAGAGTCTCAAGGACTTGAAACCGGGTACGGAAGAGTACACGAACACGGCGAAGATGGCATTGCAGCTGTACGACATGCAGCTCAAGAGCGACGAGCAGGAGAGCAACCAGAACCTGAAAGAGGATGAGGAACGGCGGAAGGGCCAGGAGGTCATCAACGATCAGGAGAAGGCTGCGAAGGCACGGCGCATTGAGTGGGCGAAGTTTGGCATCAGCTGCCTGACGTTTTTGGGAACGATTGGTACGACGGTATACTGGTCGATCTGCGAGGCTGGCGGTGTAGCGCCGCTTTCCAGAGCAATGAACGATGGTCTCCATGAGATCAAAAGAGGCTTTACGGACAGAAAGTAAAGGAGGAACCGAGAGGGTTCGTGGCGAAAGCTGCGGGCTCTCTTTATTTTTTATGAGATATCACGACATACCGCCAAAAGAGTGGACGAGCTACTACGGGAGCGTTTACCGATGCAATCACCCGGTGTACCGTGTCTGTACGCTCTACCGGGAACAGGGAAAAGGCCTGTGTGTAATCCAGCAGCGGTACAACGAGGAAACCAAGGCTACTTACTGGAGCACCATTGACCCCTGGCTGACCGACAAGATCTATCTGCATGAAGGGTTTCGGCAGTATTTTGACAGCCATGCCAAGAAGAAAAACACAAAGGGCGAGTACCCGACTGTGACCGTACGCCAGATCATGTGGGCACTGCGCATGAAGCCCCTCAAGAAAGAACGCTGGGAGACCGTGTTTGACCGGAGTTTGATCTGACAAAGGAGAACGATTATGTGTGAATGCTGTAATGACACTATGGCGATTGAAAAACATGAAGCTCATGATACCGTGGAGCTTGAAACCGATGACTATTTTGCCTGGTTAGCCAGAGAGAAACAAAGAATAAACGCGATAAAATCAGCTTATATTATGGAGGTGATTAAGAATGGTACTTATTAACGTTGAAAAGTATTTCAGAGTTCATTGCAGGGTATGCTGCGGCGAACGAATCAAAGAAGAAGCAAAACAACTGGGCGCTTATATTGAGCGGTATGATTACTTTGAAAATAAGCACACAGGTGTTACAGGATTTATATTCGATGCGCATTGCAGCGAAAAAGAATTCAATGAACTTATGAAACATTTCGACGAAGATAAAGAAATCATAACGGTTTTCACTAAATGAGTAAGAGAGCTTACGAGAGATCGTAGGCTCTTTTCTTTTTGCCCAAACGCGAAAAATTCTCCGTGCTTTATGGGACAAAGGCCCAAGAAAAGGAGAATGTAATATGAACGAATCTATTTTTAAGAAAATTTGGAATTATTCGATTACGGTTGGGCAGATGATCATGACAGCAATTGCAATGGCGATTGTAACCGTTATTGTATGGCTGTTGTGTCGGGCATTCCGGCCGTCGAAAGACTGATATTTGACGATAGACCGGTTGAACACAACTTGAGTTGGGCCGTCCCGGAGAGGAGCTTATGCGAAAGCATGGGCTCTTTCTTTTCGGCGCGAAAAATACAGCTTCCTTTATGGAGGTAAGAGGGCTTACATTGAAAGGAGAAAAACTATGATGAAAGCTATTAAGAACTTTATGAACAAACCTATTACTTATGGGGCTTATTTCAAATACTGCACCGTATGTGCAAGCATTAGCTTGGCATTGTGCGGATGGGCGTATTATCAGATGAGCAAACTGAACAATTGGGTTGACACAAAAGACGAAGAGAGCAATCTGGAAGAGGACGAAATCTGAAAGATCACGCCCTCTTATCTTTTTATCAAGCCGCGAAAAATTCATGTTCCCTTATGGAAGAGATAGCTCAAATGGTAGAGCGCCACTTCATTGTGGAGGTGTGGACTCGATCTCCACTCTCTTTTTTCATTTTTTATTTTTGGAGGTTGAACACTATGGAGGACATTATGCTGATCCGGTCAAGTTTTCTGCGCCGCATCATCTCGCAGGTCATCAACAAGATACTGAAAAAGCAGTTGCCCGGTACAGAGGTACAGCTGGGCGAGGTTCAGGCGAACTGGAGCGAAAAAGAGCAGAAGCTGAAGATCCATCTGGTGGTGGATGCAGAGATGACCAAGCCGCAGCTGATGGATATTCTCAAGAAGGCTGATGTGATCTGACGCGAAAAATTCAGTGCGCTTTATGAGATGGTTAGTCTCAGAATTATATTTTTGGAGGTACAAAACTATGAAGAAATTGATTGGAGCAATTGGGGGTTGCATTGCAGCTTATTATGTGATTGACGCACTCGCCGCAGTAAGTATGGCGTGTGCATGGGGCGATTTGGTAAAATACGGCCACATGCAAGCGGCACATGAACTGGACGATACGTTTCACAAAGTGTATTGCAAGCGCAACCGGATGGTATTCGATCGTTATAAGAGCGTGCTTTTTAAGAAGATGAAAAAGAAAGAAAGCAACTAATCGAAGTGGAGCTTACGAGAAATCGTGGGCTCTTTCTTTTTCAAAATGGAGGTTGAACATTATGAGTGCTGTAAAGAAATCTGTATGGATGCGCCTTGGTGTGCGTATGGAATTAACCGAGGAGGAACTGCGGCTTATACAAGAAAGTAACGACGGAACAGTTATTATGATGAATAAGCTTAAAAATGGTGAATTCACCATAAATGGTGACAGCTACATCCCCGAGGAAGAAGGCGATGATAACTGTTGGCCGATTCCGGAAGAGATAAACTTCTGCTTTTGAAATTTGGAGGTCGGACAATGAAACTGACGAAAACATGCGCGAAATTCTTGCGCAAGCACGGCGGAACTATTCTGGCGGTGGCGGCATCTGTAGGCGTGGTGGCAACGGCCATTGAAACCGGGCGGGCAACCACGAAGGCACAGCACATACTTGAAGTTGACAAGGAGCTGACAAAATTCAACGAAAACGAGTTTGGAGTGGCAGAAGAGCCTCCGACAAAGAAACAAATTGTTCTGATGTGCTGGAAAGCATACGTTCCTGCGGTTATTCTGGGCGGCGGCACCATCGCCTGCATCCTGGGCTCAAACGCGCTGAACAAGAAGCAGATCGCGAGCCTGACCGCGGCGTACATGGCACTGGGAAAAACCTATCAGGAGTATCGCAGGCAGGTGGCAGAGCAGATCGGCGTGGAAAAAGAAAAAGATATTTACAAGGACACGCAAGATGTTCTGGAGACCCCCGCCCCGGCAGGCACAGACGAAGAAAAACTGCTCTGCTACGAGCCTATCTCAAAAAGATATTTCCATGCAACGGAAACGGAGCTGATGGATGCCTTCTACAACGTGAACCGGAACTTTGCGTTGAATGGAGAAGTCTCACTGAATGACTTCTGCTCCTTCCTGCCCGGACTGGACTTTACACCGGAAGGAGATATGCTGGGCTGGTGCGCGGAGTATCTGAGCAACGAGTGGGAATATTACTGGATCGACTTCAACTATGCCCGGCAGACAACCGATGATGGACTGGAAGTGTACTATGTGACAGCATTCCAGGAGCCGATCAAGGAGTATCTGGATTACGACCCGACCAGACGGGAACCATTTTGAATTTTGAAAAGGAGACTGAATATGAAGAACATTAACTGGTGGAAAGTTGCATCCGTGGCCATGATGGCTGCAAGCGCGATCCTGAGCTTTGGCCACGACCTGATCGAGGAGCAGCGCAGCGAAGAGGAAATGCAGGACATGGTGCGGGAGGAAGTTCAGCGTCAGCTTGCGGAAAAGAACATGTAAACGCGAAAAATACAGTCTCCCTTATGGAAGAGATATCCAAACTGACAAACAAAGGAGATTGATATTTATGTACAACCATGATTATTATGCAACTTTGGACCAGGCAATGGTGAAGCTGCTGAAGTACACTGCACTGAACGGACTGCGGACGCTGATCGCGATCGCAGTGTATCTGTTCATGCAGCCGATTCGGCTGTGCGAATACATTGGAGACTGCATCCGGATGGAGCGTGACAATCAGAAGGAAACAGAGATCCGCTTCGAGAATTTGAAGCAGCACGGACATATCTGAAAGGCGAGAGCTTACGAGAAATCGTAGGCTCTTTCTTTTTATAAATTTTTGGAGGTACAAAGATGAACCTGAAAACATTTGCAAAGGCAGTGCGCAGGAGCGCAGGCAAGAACGCATCTAAGATCCTGGGTGGTCTGGCGATCACGGGAAGCATTACGGCGGTCTATTTCGCTGTGACGGCCACCCCCAAGGCCATGAACCTGCTGGACGAGAAAAAGCAGGAGCTGGGCGTGGAAAAGCTGGACGTGAAGACCATTGTCAAGACGGCAGGCCCGGTGTACGTGCCGACTGCGCTGAGCATGGTGCTGTCTGCGGGCTGCGTCATTGGCGCAGTTCATGTGGACGAGCGGCGGAATGCTGCACTGGCCGCGGCGTGCACCCTTTCTGAGAGCGCGCTCAAGACCTATCAGGACAAGGTGCTGGAGGCCATCGGTCCCGAGAAGGAACAGGAGATCCGGGAGACCATTGCACTGGAAAAGATGGCCAAGTGCCCCGAACCGGCAACCATCCAGCCTGCCAAGAACCTTGCCACGACCGATGTTTCCTACGACCAGCGGGTGAAGTGCTGGGAAAGCCTAACCAACACCTACTTCTGGACGACCAAGGCCATGATCGAAAAGGCCGTCAATGGGGTCAACAAACAGCTGCTCAGTGACTTCCGGGTGAGCGAGAATGATCTGTTCGACTATCTGGGCATCGACCACTGCGTCAACGGTGACCTGCTGGGCTGGGACACGGATTCGGGGCTTAACGTTGATATTTTCTATGCGTCCCGGCTGGACGAGGACGGGATGCCCTGTCTGACGCTGGAGTATCACACGCCTCCGAAGTGGCTGGGCGGCTATTGATATTTGACCAGGCGCGAAAAATTCAGCTTCCTTTATGGAGGTAATACTCCGACATTATAAACTTATATTTAAGAAAGAGGTAACAAAAATGGACGAAATGATGAACATGAACGAAACTACTATGGAGAACGAGACTTCTGTTGAGGTCGTTCCGGAGGAGAATGTTCAGATGATCGATAACGAGGAAACTTCGAGCAACGGCTCGGGCATTGGTCTCGCTGTTGGTGCTGTGGGTCTGGTTGCAGCCGTGGGATACGGACTGTACCGGAAGCACAAGGCCAAGAAGCAGAACAAGGACGAGGAGAAGCCGAAGACCAAGAAGAAGATCGTCTGGCAGAAGCCCTGGAAGATCGAGAATGTCGATTCTGCACAGGTGGACGTTCCTGACGAGGACGTTGAGGAAACTTCTGAAGAGAAGTAATGTTAGGTAAGGCGAGAGCCGTGGAGAAATCTGCGGCTCTTACTTTTTGTTTTTGAAAGGATGACAACATGGCACAAGTAAACATGCCGAAGAGCAGCATCGGACAGCAGCCTGCCGCAGAGCCCCAAAAGAAGTTCCAGAAGGTCGTCAAGGGAAAAGTGACCCTCAAGGAGCAGAACGATATCCAGAAGATCGCCAATGAGTTCCTGGCCGAGGACCTCAAGACCGTGAAGAACCGCATCGTGGTGGACTATCTGCTGCCCATGCTGAAGAACGGCCTGTGGAGCATTTTCAACTCTGCGGTCAGCATTGCACTGTTCGGCGAGGACCGTTCCCGCGGCTCTTCGAGCAACTACTCCGGCTCCCGCACCCAACGGAACAGCTACGACACCTATTATCAGGGAGGCTCCGGCAACCGGCAGGGGAATCCGAACCGGGCCGTAGGACGCAGCTTGCAGAACCTGGACTTTGAGTTCCGCGGAGATGCAGACGACACGCTTTCCCAGATGTACGATGCGATTCGCCAGTACGGTCAGGTCTCTGTGGGCGACCTGTGGGATCTGATGGGCGTTTCCAACGAGAGCACCGATTACAATTACGGCTGGTACAACCTTGACGGGGCGTTCATCAAGGGCATCCCGGGCGGATATCGCCTGATGCTGCCTCGCCCTGTACCGCTGCGCTGAACAATAAGAAAGGATTGATATTTATGAAGTTCCTGAAAAAGATCGACAAAACCGAAATCGTGGAAACGATGACCCGTGCTGCATCCAAGTGCAGCTACAAGCTGAAGAAGGCAAGCCCCACCATTATGATCGTTGGCGCTGCCATTGGCGGCGTGACTGCTACCGTGCTGGCCTGCAAGGCGACCATCAAGGCACAGGATATTATGACCGAGCACTATGCTCAGGTTGAGAGCATCCACACGGCCAAGAAGCAGATCGAGGATGGCACGGTCCAGCTGAGCGAGGGCGAGACCTACACCGAAAAGGATTACAAGAGCGATATTACGACCACTTACGTCCAGACCGGCCTGAAGCTGGCAAAGGTGTATGCGCCTGCGGTCACCCTGGGTGCGGTATCTCTGGGCTGCATGTTCGGTTCCCACCACATCATGTCCAGGCGCAACGCGAGCCTGACTGCGGCTTATATTGCTCTGGACAAGGCCTTTGAGGAGTACAAGAGCCGTGTATCCGACCGCTTTGGCAGCCGTGTACAGGAGGAGCTGGAGCACAATATCAAGGCTGTGGAGATCGAGAGCAAGAGCACCAACGAGCAGGGCGTGGAGGAGACCATCAAGGAATACAAGGACATCGCCATGCAGCACACCAGCCCCTATACCTGCATCTTTGACGAGACTGTGGACACCTGGCAGCCTGACAACATGCTGAACCGCAACTACCTGTTCCTGATGGAGCAGGCGGCAAACAAGCGTCTGCGCACCCAGGGTCACCTTTTCCTGAACGACGTTCTGGCATCTCTGGGCACCCACGGAGGTGTGACCTTGAAGACCCCGGAAGGCCAGATCGTGGGCTGGATCTATGACCCGAACGACCCGACCCGACAGAACCACGTGGATTTTGGTGTGACCAACTACGTCGAGGGTGACGAGGCACTGAACAGCTTTATCAACGGCGGGGAGCGCTCGGTGATGCTGCGGTTCAACTGTGACGGGCCCATCATCGACAAGATCTGAGACTGATATTTTGGAGGAATACGCTATGACCAGATTCGTTAAGAGACTGTCTTACCTGTTTGCTGCCATGGCCGGAGTCTGCTTCGTCTCTGGTCTGGCGGTTCTTTCTGAGTGAGGTGGAACGATGGAAACTTTGGAAAGCACTTTCCTGTTTCTGGACTATCTGACCGATACCAAACGCAAGCGCCACATGGTGGGAGGCATTCTGATGAGTGTCTCCCTTTTCTTTGGCGGACTGGCGTTTACCATGATGACGATCAAAGGAGACATCGACAATGAACAAGACCATGCGTGATATTCTGCTCTTTGCAGCAGGTTTTGGGGCAGGTGCCCTTGTGATGCACACCGTTTTCGAGAAGAAATACGAGACCTATTACGGCAAACAGTACGAGGCCGAGCGTGAGAATCTGCGGCAGAAGGAAGCCGATATGGACAAGACCATCGAAGAAAGGGCGACCCAGAAGAGCTTTGAACAGCTGGCCGGGAAGTACCGTACCGAATCTGACCCGGAAGATGTGGTGGCACATGAGGGCATCGAAGTCATTGAGCCGGATCAGTTTGGTGAGCTGGACGACTACGAGACTTCCTTCCTGACCTACTACGCAGACGGAAAGCTGGTGTTCGATACGGAGAATCAGCCCGTGGACGAAGATGATATTCCGAAGATCATCGGCAACGAGGCGCTGAACCGCATGGGCGAGTTTGCACTGAGCGCTGTTCATGTCCGCAACCACAACTACCACAAGGATTACGAGATTCTCCGTGTTCGGGAGAACTGGCCCGGCAACCACGACAATGAGGAGGATGAATGAACTTTATGAGGAAGACGGAGCAGTATTATGACTGGCTCTACAAGATCGTCTGCGGCGAATGGGAACCCCGGAACCTCAGCTTTCACCGCTTACTGATGTATCTTTTTAACCGGGATTATATTCCGGCGTGCGAAATGGATGTCTGCCGGGCAACGGACGGCATCAACCTGCGGTACCGCTTTGCATCGGAGAATAATATTCCGTACGGAAAGATCGATGCGGTATTTCAGGGCGTACCCTGCTCTATGCTGGAGATGATGGTTGCGCTGGCGATTCGCATCGAGGAGCACATCATGGAAGACCGCAGCATGGGCAACCGTGTAGGGCAGTGGTTCTGGAGCATGGTCGTCAGCCTGGGTCTGGCCGCCATGGACGACACCCGTTTCAGCGAAGAGCGCGCGGAACCGATCCTGGCCCGGTTTATGGATCGGGACTATCAGCCGAACGGGGCTGGTGGTCTCTTTACGATTACCCGTACGTCCATCGACATGCGTACCATTGATATTTGGTACCAGTTGATGAGCTGGTTGAATGAGAATGAGTTTTGATGACATATGAATCAAAAATCTGCATCCCTATGGAAGGATTTGTTGAGAAGATACTCGACGATTCCCATGTGATGCTGCGAATCACGGCGTGTCGAGACGAGAACAACATTGGTCAGCTGATTCTGGCTGACCCGAATTACTGGAGGAAAATTGACAATGGAACTGACTGATATTTTGATCGACCTGAGCAACAGCAAGGCTGCACTGGAGGTGGCCAATCACACCATCCGCCGCATGAAGGGCAAATGCATCCGGAAGAACATTCTCATCGCTGGCCTGCTGTGGTTCGGCTTTGTTTCCTGCAAGATGGTGAACGAGGCGGAAAAGCAGCGCAAGGAAGCCGATGAGCGTGCCCGCGAGGCAGAGGCAGCGCTGGCCCAGATGACCCTCCAGAAAGAAAAAGACGTATAAAAACCTCGGAGAAAGGAGGAAGTCAGTTACAAATGATTGATTTCCTGATGATTGCAACGCGGACGGGAAAACGCGGGACAATCGAAATTTATCCCAAATTCATCATCAAGAAGTCGAAAGACCTGATGATCCGGGGTTCTGATTTTTACGCGGTCTGGATGGAAGAGCGGGGATTTTGGAGTACGGACGAACAGGATGCGCTCCAGATGATCGACCGCGCGCTGGATATTTACGCGGAGGAACACAAGCAAGTCTTCAATGACAGCTACCGTGTTCTGCACATGTGGGACGCGGAGAGCGGGATGATCGACAACTGGCACAAATACTGTCAGCGTCAGATGCGGGACAACTACCACACCCTTGACGATACATTGATATTTGCGAACACCCCGGTCAAGAAGGAAAGCTATGCGTCGAAGCGGCTGCCATATCTTCTGGAGGAGGGGAACATCAGCGCCTACGACGAGCTGATGGCTACCTTATATTCTCCCGAGGAGCGGAAGAAGATCGAATGGGCGGTTGGCGCGATCGTGAACGGCGATTCCCGCAAGATCCAGAAGTTCCTCGTGCTCTATGGTCCACCCGGCAGCGGCAAATCGACCGTACTGAACATCGTCCAGAAACTTTTTGACGGGTACTGGTCGGTATTCGACTCCAAGGTGCTGGGGTCATCGTCCAATGCGTTTGCGCTGGAGGCGTTCAAATCGAACCCGCTGATCGCGATCCAGCACGACGGTGACCTTTCCCGCATCGAGGACAACACCCGACTGAACTCGCTGGTATCCCACGAGACCATGCTGGTGAACGAGAAGTTCCGCAGCCAGTATTCCAGCCAGTTCAAGTGTTTCATGTTTCTGGGCACCAACAAGCCTGTTAAGATCACGGATGCAAAATCGGGCCTGATCCGACGACTGATCGATGTGGAACCTACCGGCGAAAAGATCCCTGCAAAAAAGTACCGTGACCTTGTAGCGAAGGTGGACTTTGAGCTGGGTGGCATCGCATGGCACTGCAAGGAGGTATACGAGCAGAACAAACATCTCTACGATGATTATATTCCGACCCGTATGCTGGGTGCATCGAACGACTTTTACAACTTCATGCTGGATTCCTTTTATATTTTCAAGAAGGAGGATGGTGTATCCCTGAAGCGGGCCTGGGCGATGTACAACACCTACAACGACGAGGCAAAGGTGGCGTACCCCTATTCGCGCCGTGCATTCCGGGAAGAGCTGATGAACTACTTCGAGGAGTACAAGGAACGCGCGGAGACCGTGAATGGCGAGCGGGTACGGAGCTACTACAGCGGCTTCAAAGCGGAGAAATTCAAAGAGTTCCTTGACGAACCTGTGAAGGCAGAAGAACCCACTGCCGAGCCAGAAACGTCATGGATCGAGTTCAAGGAGCAGCATTCTCTCTTCAATGATATTTGCAAGGACTGCCCTGCACAGTATGCGACAGACGATGGCATTCCGATGCGAAAATGGGAGAATGTCAAGTCAAAATTGGCCGAACTGGATGCTTCGAGACTGCACTACGTGAAAGTTCCGGAGAATCACATTGTCATCGACTTTGATATTCCTGGGCCGGATGGAAAAAAGAGCTTCGAGCGCAACCTGGAAGCTGCCTCCAAATGGCCCCAGACCTATGCAGAGCTGAGCAAATCTGGTGCGGGCATCCACCTGCATTATATTTACACCGGCGATGCAACGAAGCTGAGCAGGATCTACGACGAGAACATCGAGGTCAAGGTGTTCACGGGGAAGTCCTCTCTGCGGAGAAAACTGTCGAAATGCAATGATATTCCGGTTGCGACCATCAGCAGCGGCCTGCCACTGAAGGGAGAAACGAAAATGGTTGATACAAAGCAGATCCAGGATGAGCGGCACCTGCGTATCCTCATCAAGAAAGCCCTTGCCAAAGAGATCAGCCCCTATACGAAGCCCAGCATTGACTTTATTGCGCACATCATGGACGAAGCCTACGAGGGCAATGTCGTTTACAACGTGGACGACATGCGGAATGCGATCCTGGGCTTTGCCGCCAGCAGCACGAACCAGGCGGACACCTGCCTGAAGATCGTGGCGAAAATGCACTTCAAGTCGAAGGACGATATTCAGCGGGAGGCCCCTGTGGGGGAGGAAACGCCATTGATATTTTTCGACGTGGAGGTGTTCCCGAATCTGCTGCTCGTGAACTGGAAGTTTGCCAAGCAGGAGCCTGTACATCGCATGGTGAATCCTACGCCGGAGGAGATCGAGACCCTGACAAAGTATCGGCTGGTTGGCTTCAACAACCGCAAGTACGACAACCATATCCTCTGGGCCCGCATGATCGGGATGTCGGTGGAGCAGATCTATGCGCTGTCCAACCGGATCATCAACGAACACACGGGCTTCTTTGGTGAGGCGTACAACCTGTCCTACACGGATATTTTCGACTTCTCGTCGAAAAAACAGAGCCTGAAGAAGTTTGAGATCGAGTTGGGCATCCACCATCAGGAGCTGGGGCTTCCTTGGGATCAGCCGGTGCCGAAGAGCCTGTGGGACAAGGTGGCCGAGTATTGCGACAACGATGTGATCGCGACCGAGACCCTGTTCTACTCGAAAAAGCGTCAGGCAGACTTTGTGGCGCGAGAGATCCTGGCAGACCTTGCCGGGATGACGGTGAACGACACGACAAACTCGCTGACAACACGCATTATTTTCGGCAAGGAAAAACACCCCCGGCTGGTCTACACCGACCTTGCTACGGGAAAATCCGATGCGATCGTGGAAGTCGAGCCTGATATTTTGACCGACTGCAATATCATCAATGCTTTTCCCGGTTACGAGTGGACCAAAGGCGAGGACGGCAAGTACCACAACATGTTCCGGGGCACAGACCTGGGCATGGGTGGTTATGTCTACGCTGAGCCCGGGATGTACACGAATGTAGCTTTGCTGGACGTTGCGTCGCTGCATCCGCATTCGGCTGTTGCCATGAACTACTTTGGCGAGTACACCAAGCATTTCAACGACCTGATGGATGTACGAATCTACGTCAAGCACGGCGAGTACGAGAAGGCAAAGGGGCTCTTTGGCGGCAAACTGGCAAAGTACCTCGATGATCCGCAGCAGGCAAAGGCTCTGGCGCAGGCGTTGAAGATCGCCATCAACTCGGTTTACGGGTTGACCAGTGCAAGCTTCGACAACCCGTTCCGTAACCCCAAGAACGTCAACAACATTGTGGCGCTTCGAGGGGCTTTATTTATGCGCACTTTGCAGGATGAAGTGCAGCAGCGCGGCTTTAAGGTCGCGCATATCAAAACGGATTCGATCAAGATCCCCGATGCGACCCCGGAAATCATTGCGTACTGCATGGATTTTGCGAAGAAGTACGGCTACACGTTCGAGCATGAGGCAACCTACGAGCGGATGTGCCTGGTGAACAATGCCGTTTATATTGCGAAATACATGACTGCGGACCGCTGTGAGGCGCTTTACGGCTATATCCCGGGCGACTGCAAGGACGAAGGCGGCGAATGGACGGCGACGGGCACCCAATTCCAGGTGCCGTATGTGTTCAAGACCCTGTTCTCCAAGGAGAAAATCGAGTTCACTGACCTCTGCGAGACAAAGACCGTTTCCAAGGGCGCTATCTATCTCGACAAGAACGAGGATCTGCCCGAAGGCGAACACAATTATATTTTTGTGGGACGCGTGGGACAGTTCTGCCCGATCATGCCGGGAAAGGGCGGAGCTCTGCTGCTTCGGGAAGCGGGCCTGACGGATACCGGCGAACGGAAATATGCTTCTGTGACCGGAGCAAAGGATTACCGCTGGCTGGAAAGCGAGGCGGTCTATCAGCTTCAGATGCAGGAGGATATCGACAAAAGATATTTCAACCGGGAAGTCGATGAGGCAGTTGAGGAGATCTCCAAGTACGGCGACTTCAACTGGTTCGTTGGCGACGACGGTGTTGCTCCCTGGACTGCGCCAGATCTTCCCTGGAGCGATGCGCAGGAAGAAGCAGCAAGAAATTTTGACGTGAGGTGATATTCTATGACGAACAAACTGTACGATTCCAAAGGACAGCTGATTGGCTATATCAGAACCGTTGAGAAGAATATGCATGACGACCTGATGAAGGTGATTCTTTCCACTGGTCACGAACTCGTATTTGGCCCGTGTGATCTGACCTCTGATCGAGACGGCAATTGGCGTATCCGTTCTGGTGCGCTCTATCCTCGGTGTGAGGGTAAGAAGACGGATTCTGCTATGAACACAGCTGCTATCAAGGACGTTATCTTTGCTCCTCCGGCCACGATCGTTTACTGGTCGGATGGTTCCAAGACCGTTGTGAAGTGCAGCGAGAAGGATGTTTTCGACCCGGAGAAGGGGCTGGCCATGGCGATTGCAAAGCGTTGCGGCGGCAACAAGGGCAGCTATTACAAGGAGATCCAGAATTGGGTCGAGAAGAGCGGGAAGAAGTATCCCGGGAAGCCTGCTGCCGGAAAAGCTGTCGATCTGGATGTGCTGAAAAAGTACAGTTCTGAGGCAAATAAGGATTTTGAGAAGTTCCTCAGCGCGGTCATGAGCAACAATCAGTCTGGTACACTTCTCCACCTGACAGCACTCGTGGCAGATCTGAAAATTCTGGAAAATGAATTCAACAAGTAAAAAGGAGACTGATATTTATGTACACCAAGCGCCAGAAAGTCAATATCGACGATACCCGTTTCATCTTTACCACCAACTTCAGCGGTGATCCCAGCCGTGATCGCTTTGGCTCGGACAAGCGCCGCGTCAACGTGGTGATCCCGACCATGGAGCTGGTGAATCACCTCATGGACCTCGGTGTGAAGGTTCGTCAGACCAATCCGAATCCTGAGCGTACCTACGACGAGCCGTTCGTTCCGACCTACTTTGTGCCGGTGACGATCAACATGGACTCCAAGTGGCCCCCGCATATCTACTGGGTCACCACTTCCGGCAAGCGCCTGCTCTGCAACATGGACACGATCGGCCAGCTGGACTTTATTCGGGTCAAGAACGTCTGTCTCCAGGCAAACCTTGTCGAGAAGCGGAACGCACCCGGCGAGTACAGCCTGTATGCGGATGTGATGTACGTTGAGCAGGATGCGGATGCTGATCCGTATGCAGAGCGCTATGCCCGGTTTGCAGCTCCTGAAGCAGACATGGCAGAGCCGAGCGACCACACCGAAATTCCGTTCTGAGGTGAAGCATATGAAGAAACTGTTTATCAGCGCACCGATGAAAGGGCGCACTGAAGCACAGATCCGAGCAACCATGGAGCAGATGCACCATATTGCTGAGGCTGTGTTTGGCGAGGAGCTGGAGGTGATCCGGACTTATATTTCTGATGATCCTCCGGCTGATGCGAATCAGGCAGTCTGGTACCTCGGTGAGAGCATCAAGAAGATGGCGGATGCAGACTACTTTATCGGGATCTACGATGAGGAGAAGGCGTTCCGTGGCTGTGCAATCGAAAATCTGGTTGCCCGTTCGTACAATATCCCGAGCTATGTGATCAATTTTGGTTTCGTAGCCCCTGATATTACGGAAGCTCGTGCAAAAGCCAACCGGAAGTACAACAGCTATTATTGATCATTGATATTTTTCGAGTGCCAGGGTCAGTCCCTGGTCGAATGCCCACGTCGCAAATGGCGGCTCTAAGGAAACAGCTCGATTTATATTTTTGATGTGCAATTTGGGAGGTTGACAGTATGAAAGTTCTGAGGGTTCGCCCAAAGCATTACCCTGAAGTGATCGACATTGACTGTTCTCTGGAATCACTCCAGAAAGAGGTGGAAGGCCCGATTCAGGCTGTTTACCCGTGGGACGATGAGGTGGCATTGATTTGCAACGAAGAAGGAAAGCTGCATGATGATTGCATGGAGAAACTCAACCGGACGCTCGACGGCCCTTATGGTATCCCCATTGATATTATCGTTGGAACATTCCTGATTGTAGGCCTCACGGAGGATGATTTCGGTGAGCTTTTGCCGGAGTTCGTCGAGAAGTACGAGAAGATGTTCCATCAGCCAAGAAAGTTTGTCACCTACACGGATAGCAACGGCAAAGTGCATCTCGACGTTGATTATTGTACACCTGAAGAATAAGCACATGAGAGTCCTGGAGAAATCTGGGGCTCTTTTATTTGAGTCATTAGCATGGGCTGTACGGTGGGTTCGATTCCCGCATGACTCGCAACCGGGCCAGAGAGCCTGATATTTGAATAACAGAAGGAGTAAGGATTATGAGCAGAGAAAAAGTAAAAGAGATCGTCGATTACATGGTTTCGGAGGGTACACAGAACACCAACTACGGCTGCTGGGCCTTTGATATTCCGGAACTGTGCGACAAGTTCGGCCTTCCGTTGGAATGGTTCTATGAGCACAACGATGATATTTGCCGCGAACTCGACGAGCGTGATGAGGTTGCTGATTACGAGCAGAACTACGACTGGAACAACCATCCGCTGGATTACGACCTGGTTTATTACACGGACTTCTGCCATTTTGAGGAGGTGTGATATTTATGGGCGGACTTCGCAGAGTAGATAAGGCTTGCAAAAAATGCGGCGCTATGATGTATCAGGTTCCGTCAAAAAGATTGTACTGCGATAAATGTCGAGACACCGTACCGCGTAACATGTCAAAGACGGAAGAAAAACCTAAAAAGCTCACACTGTCAGAAATCATGCGCGAAGCAGACAAGGAGGGCTTGCAATATGCGTCCTACTGCAAAAAGCACGGACTTTACTAAGAAAAAAGAGCTCTGGAAGGTGTTCAGAAAGCACCGGAAAGAGCTCTTTGCTTATACCGTCAGAGGGGAGGGTGAAGATGAGGAAGAGGCGACGATTTCGCTTCTGGCCTACGAGAATCACTGCAAGAAAAGTGACATTTATGTGACGTTGGAAATGAGGTGAGCGACCTGATGGCAGGTGTAACGCTCTACGACTACCAATTGGATGCGATCAACCGTATGAAAATCGGCTGCATCTTATGCGGAGGCGTAGGAAGCGGAAAATCGAGAACGAGTTTGGCGTTCTATTACAAACTTTACGATGGGGAGGTGAACACAGAGAATTATGTTCGTATGACAGAGCCCCCGGATCTTTACATCATCACGACTGCCCGAAAACGGGATACTGGCGAGTGGGACGAAGAACTGGCCCATTTCTATATGTCTACAGATCCAGAGCATGATATTTACGAGCACAAGGTCGTGGTGGATTCCTGGAACAATATCGGAAAGTACGTTGGCGTGAAGAATGTGTTCTTTATATTTGACGAGCAGCGAGTCGTTGGAAAGGGCGCATGGGTGAAATCTTTCTACAAAATTACGCAAAATAACGAGTGGATATTGCTCAGCGCCACCCCCGGGGACTGCTGGACGGATTATATCCCGGTGTTCATCGCCAATGGGTTCTACCGAAACAGAACGGACTTCAACAACCAACATGTGGTATACAGCCAATTCTGCACGAAGTACCCGAAGATCGACCGGTATCTGAATACCCAGCGCTTGGTACGGTTGCGGGAACGGATTCTTGTTGACATGGACTTCGAGCGGCCGACTGTCTCACACCATGAGAATGTATTTGTGGATTACGACAAGGTGAAGTATCTGTCGATCTGCAAGAACCGGTGGAACCTCTGGGAGAACAAGCCAATCGAGACCGCCAGCGAGTTCTGCTATCTGCTGCGGAAGTTGGTGAACGCTGATGCAAGCCGACAAGAAAAAGTGCTGGATATTTGTAAAGGCAGACCTAGGGTCATTATCTTCTATAATTTCGATTATGAGCTTGATATTCTGATAGGTCTGGACTATGGCAAAGACACCGAAGTTGCACAATGGAACGGGCACAAGCATCAGCCGCTTCCTGAAGGCGACAGGTGGGTGTATCTGGTGCAGTACAATGCCGGTGCTGAAGGCTGGAACTGCATCAAAACGGACACCATTATATTTTACAGCCAGAACTACTCATATAAGATCATGGAGCAAGCCTCGGGGCGTATCGACCGACTGAATACACCTTACAAGGATCTGTACTACTACCATCTGAAGAGTAGGAGCGGTATTGATCTGGCGATTTCGAGAGCCCTGAACTCGAAGAAGGCGTTTAACGAGAGGAAATTTTATGGAGCAGGTTAACTTTGAAGATGTATTTGCTGACCTGATTCATTCTTTTGAATCTGCGGCAGATAAAATAAAGAAAATCACAGATGAATTGGAGGACGAGGTTTATATGAGAATTGCAAATGACCGGAAAGCTGCCAATGGATTCCGTCCGAGCTATCCGAAATGCAAGATTCCTAAGACCGACATGGCTAACAAAGTTATGCAGGGGCGGATTCATAAACACTGCTAATAGAAAGGATTGATATTTGTGATTAAAGATTCTGGAGATCGCACCGAATTTGAAACTGGTGCAAAGCGTGATATGCACGCAGGGAAGGGGCGGATGGATCTTCTGCCTTGGTATGGCATCATGGAAGTCAGCAAGCACTGCGAGGAGGGCGCACTGAAGTATGGTGAGCACAACGTAGACAAGGGTATTCCGCTGCATTCGCTGCTGGACAGCGCTTCTCGGCATCTGGCAAAGTACATGGTTGGCATGGACGATGAGGATCACCTGCGCGCGGCCTGCTGGAACCTGCTGTGGGCATTGAATCAGCGAGAGACCCATCCGGAACTGGATGATAGGTTCTCCGTTAAGCAGGAGAAGACCCAGAAAAAACGTCCTTGGATATCGGTTGAGTGTACCAACTGCAATAAACGCCATCCTGTTGCCCCTGAGGTGTGGCTGTACGACATGGATGAAGTTCCTGCGAGCAGTAGAATTTTGAAATGCCCGTTTTGCAATGAGCATTGGATACATAAATACATCGGTAACCTCGATGAGTATGCAAACCCTGACGAAAAGCTCGTTGCCGTTAAATGCGGTGACTGTAATGCTCATTTTGGGATTCCTACATCTAACTGGAACAGTATGAAGGAGTGCACAATCCATAACGGTGAGGTTCTGGCACGTTGCCCTCGCTGCGGAAAGGACACTTTTATTTCAGAGGTAAGCGCTGATGAATAACTGGATGCGCGAAGTGGATTATGCAACCTACTGCCCGAAATGCAAGAGTTTCAAGGTGCTGGAGACGGACGAGTCCTGCCACGAGTGCCTGACGGAGTGTGCGCGGGAGGGTACGGTGAAGCCTCTGAAGTTCGAGGAGAAGACGCGAAAATAACAGACTCCTTTATGGAGAAATCCAAATACTGACTATAAAGGAGAAATATTTATGGCAAAGGTTTACACTATGGAAGAACTCGAAAGAGCACGAAAGAAAGCTCAAATTCGGGAGTGGTTCCAGGACAAAAAGGTAAAAGCACAGACTTGGTGTTATGAGCACAAAGAGCAGATTATTACTTATGGTCCGGTTGTTGTGGGCGGAATTGCAGCAGGAGCAAAAATGCTGTCGAAGCACGCGGCACTGACCAAGGAGCAGAATCTGAAGGATTTGTACTGCTACGACAGAAGTTTGGGACATTACTGGAAATTGCGTCGGGAACTGACGAACGAAGAATGGCTGGAAATCGATAAGAGAAAGAAAAACGGTGAAAGACTAAGTGATATTCTCGATGATATGAGGGTGTTGGACTGACTTCATTATGGAGCCGTGGAGAAATCTGCGGCTCTTTATTTTCTGAACTGTAACAAAAAGGAGCGATTCAAATGCACGAGATTCAGGAAAAAGCCACGACCCATAAGGTCTTCATGAAAATCATCCGCCCTTGGCCCGGACGAAGCGGATATTTAGAAAAGTTCTCTGATTTAACCTCGAACGGTATGGCAAGGTTTCGCTTTGAGGGTGATAACTACGATACCATCGCCCATGTGAGCAATATGGAATATAAGGTATATGACTGATTTCAAATCTAAAATTGTAGAGTACCAGGAGGAACGGTGAACGCTAAATGATATTTGCTGAAGAGGATCTGAACTCTTTGAATGCTATTGCTGGACTATTGGCTTCATTCGGGTGTGATAGTCAGGCTGGCTGTGTGCTTTATATTCAGCATAAAATTGCAAAGACCATGGAGGCTGACGAAAGGAAATGCAGAAATGAGAAACATGTCTAAGAAAACCTGGAAACTCCGGGTTTGGAATCACATGACCGAGATGCAGAAGTTGGATATTCTGCTGAAGCATGCTAAGGTTCCGCATACTTATGAACGTCGCTGGCCAGAGATGGACAGAACGGACTGTCAGGAATATCTCCCGGGCGGACGACACGATGGTGGTGAGCAAATCACTGCATATGATGCTGCTGGAAATCGTATCTGGGATGGCATTTGGGGTTGGGGTTCCTATGGCTTTGAGCAGGGGCTTATCGAGGTGATGGGTAGGCAGGCACTTGGCCTTGATGATGTTGAGGGCTGGCTCACGGCTCGTCAGGTTACAAAGATGTGGAGGTGTAGAAATGCTGCGAAAAATCGTTGATTTCGCCAAAAAGATATTCCGTATGGAGCCGATTCCAACGACGGTCAATACCATGTGGGAGGCTTTGCGGGATCTTGAGGTGGCCCGGAACCACTTTGAGAACTGCGATCCGGAGTTTATCACGGCTGCTATCTTCGAGTTGAACGCTGCGGAGAGCCGTCTGGATGCGGCGAGGAGGTGTGTGGGGTGAAGCCGTTTTATTATCCGACTTACAAGTGCCGATTTTGCGAGAGGGAATTTAGCGATGGGCATCCCTACTGTAATCTCGAAGATGCGAAGAACAATCTGGCCGGTCTGATGGCGTTCCGCCCAATTCATTATTGCGATGGTGGTCATATTGGCATTGGATATTTTACAGGTCTCGAAAGGGTTGATAAGGATGAATAATGTTTGGGAGAGGATCGGCCATATGCTGGGTCATATTCTGGCGGCAACGCTGGTTATTTGCGCATGGCTGATCATTATTGTGTTCACGCTGAAGGTGATCTGGTTCATTTTATTCCGTATTCTGCTGTGAGGTGCGATATGATTGACTATGAAGAAGTTGTTGAGGCCATATGGAGGTACGACTGCCCTCGAATCGACATTGATGAGGATATTACGACGCTTTATGCGGATGGCAAAGCCTTTGCGCAAGTTATTCACAGGGCCGACGGGTCACGCGAGGACTTGTATTTTGAGGATTACGAGCTTCAAAAAGATATCCTGATCAAGCCGAACGCTACATTGCGTGATGCGGTCGAGCTTTGCATGAATGGTGACATTAGCTACGCAGATGCCCGTGAATGGTGTATGGAGAATGATATTTCACTTGGGCAGTTCGACAGGTGGCTTTATGGTGCGCTGAGAAAGTCTGATACCCCTGCCCGTGTGGAACCGAAAGAACCGTGGCCATATCGAGTGGTGGCGGGCATCAGGGTTTCGTGGTCAAAGCAGAAAATAAGCAGGAGGCCATCAAGAAGGGCATGGCGTTTGCAAAGAAACATGCTTCGGGTGATATCTGTGGGAATTGGGAATGCAAAATGATATCGGAGTGGACAACATGAACAACGACTTCGGAGCACTTACGATACTTGCACCTAAATGCCAGAAGTGTCCGAAGGTGGAAACTTGCGACCATAAGCAACTGGCTCATCTCGGATACATTATCCCAATCGAGGATATTGGCATCAGTATGGTGGCCCAAAGAGGTAATGGAAAGAGCCTGCGGCAGTTTGAAATCATTGATTCATTGATGAAAAGGAGAACTAATTATGAAAATCGTTGAACCTAAGTACGAAATCCTCACTGATATTTCTGAGGGAGGCATTAAGGAGCTCCAGCAGATCGAGCGGGTGGCCCGGGTCTGCTACAAGAGCGAGGACAAGATCACGCCGGATGGTGAGTCGGCAAAGAAACTGGTGGGCTTTCTGGTGAAGCAGGGGCATGAGGCTATGCTGGAGCATTCGCAGCTGTCCGTGCTGTTTACCTGTGACCGGGCCATTGCCAACGAGTTGGCACGGCACCGTATTGCGAGCTTTGCGCAAGAGAGCACACGGTACTGCAACTACTCGAAGGAGAAGTTTGGCGGGGAGCTGAGTTTTATCCGGCCGTATTATATTGATGTGACCGACACTGACGAGAAACGTGAAAGCGCAGAATATACGCCTGGCAGCACCTGGCTTGATTCCTGCGAATCTGCGGAAATCCTTTATAAGGATATGATCGCACTCGGTATGCGTCCCGAACAGGCCCGTTGTGTGCTGCCGCTGTGCTTGAAGACCGAGATCGTGGTGACGGCCAACTACCGTGAGTGGCGCAACATCTTCAAGCTGCGTACTCCTGTGGCGGCCCATCCTCAGATGCGGGAGCTCATGTGCCCGCTGCTGATGGAACTCCAGAAGAAGATCCCGGTGGTGTTCGATGATATTTACACGTACTGGCCTGCGGATGACCAGACACGGAAAGGAAGTATGGTGAAGTGATGCGAATTGTGCTGCTCGCAAGCATTATTTTGCAAGCTATCGCAATTGGAATGTCTTTTGCTGAGAACATCGGCGAAGAAAAACAGAGAATCATCAGATATACAGGATGGTTCTTGCTTTTGATTTACATGATATTTGGTTGAGGCGATTAACTATGAAAAATCGTATTATTTGCGTCGTTGCATGTATAATGATGCTCGTTGGCTGCCTCGGGTTATGCAGTTGTGGAAACTATAGGGTGTTTGATACGACATTTACCTATTCCTGGGCACAGATTAAGTTGCCCGATGGAAGTATCGTTCAAGGTAAAGTGGACAACTGGACTGACTACGAAGGCGATCAGCTGCAAATCACGATTGACGGTACCACATATCTGGTTCATGCAGCAAATGCTATTATGAAAACCTGAGTGGGAAAGGATGTGGTGATAAGAAATGCAGCAAAGAACGTATGATTTTCTCGCTAAGTTGAAGGTTCCCATGCTGACCTTCGGCGGGGAGCTGATGGGCGAGGCTGTGGAGATGGTCGTCGATGACTTGAACTCGCACCGATTTATGTCCATGAGGGATATCGAGGCATCACTGGCAGATAAGTTCAATTGCAGCCCTGGTGTTGCGGATCGCCGGATGCGGTATGCGTTGGATATGGCGGAATATCGCTCTGGTGGGGTTAATGTTGAGCTGGAGAATCTGAAGAGTACGTACGATATTAAGGTGCTGTCGCTGAAGAAATTCTTGTATGCAGCGGGGAGAAGTTTGATGACGGAGGTGAGTGTGGGTAATGACCGCGGGTGAATTTAACGAACTGGCCAAGCAGGGGAGAGTATGGGCTAAGATCGTGGCTAATTTTAGTGGTGAATACGGGCTGGTTGAGAAAATTTCCGGTTTGACGAACCAGTTTGTGAGGTTTCGGTTCAAGGGTAAGAAGTGTGATACGATCATCTCACCGGAGAATGTGATGTTTGAGATTGAGGATTAAGGTATGAAACTGGATAAAAATGTTATTTGGGTAAGACCGCCCTGATTTACTTGACTATGGGCAGAGCACATGATATCCTTGATACATGACGAATAGGAGGTGCTTTTATGGCACGGACGGTAAAATGCCCTGGCTGTGGTGCGGATCTTACGGTGAAGGATGACAACCGAGATTTCATGTTCTGTGAGTTCTGCGGGACGAAGGTTCGGCTCGATGACTATCAGGAGACACATCGGTTTGTGGATGAAGCACGAATCCAAGAGTCCAAGGATGCGAAAGAACTTGAGCTCAAGAAAATGGAGTTTGAGGAACGGAAGAGGAAAGAAAATGATGAGTTTCTAAAGAAAAACTGGAAATGGTTCCTTTTGTTTTTTATTTGCTTAATCGCTTTTTGCCTTTTTATGAGCTATATAACTCCAGAAAAAGAAAGCGCCATTGATCGAGGACTTGACATTTTAGAAACTTATGTTAAGTCAAAAGGGTAATCTCATGCCCATTTCTGCCCATTTTATTTTTCGCAGTTTTTGGGATTTTTCGAGAAAACGTCAAAAAAGTGCCATTTTTGTGGCCAAAAACCCACTTTGTGGCCAAAAATTTTTATAAAAATGGCCACAAAATTTAACGTAAATACGTTAAAAATATGCCGTTTGGCCAAAAACCCACTTTTTTCTTTAACTTACTTAAAAAAATGAAAATATATATATAGTAATAGAGGATAAAAAACGGGTTTTTGGCCACAGCGAGTTTTTACCCATTTCCACCTTGCAAAAGAGCGCCAAATAGTGTATTCTTAAAGCACCGTGTACGAACGTAGCACTCCCAACATATATGAGGTGAAAAGTTATGGATAAGTACGGTATTGAACATTGGATCACAACTGACCAATATGGAAATGAAGTTGAATGCTTTGCAAATAAATTTGCAGAGGTTCATACGAAACGTCCGATTTGTGTTTGCGGTGAGCCGATGGTGGAAACTCGTGAACTCGAATGGGACTGCCCTAAATGTGGGGCACACCTCGAAGCGGAAGATGTTTCCAGAAGTATCAATCCGGATGATTATATGACCTGTAACCTTGAGCCTGATGAAGACTACGGAGAGTACAAATATATGGAAGATGACGATGGTAGTCGAGCTTTCCTTGCTGGTGCACCGGGATACGAGATTGATTTCTTTCACCTAATTTAATATAGCCACGGCATTGCCTCTGCACGAAAAATGCAGGGGCTTTTTCTTTTTCTCTGAAAATTCCTAAAAATTCACATTTTTTCCTAAAAACTCACGCGAGAAAAACATCCCCTTTTATGGGGGGAATAGAATGCGTCTCAGGATGCACTATTCCTCTTATTTTGGAGGTTGCATCATGCTCGAAAACAAATTCAAGACAGGATTGATAAGGGAGCTGAAAGAACGCTTCCCCGGCTGTATGGTTGTCCATCTTGACCCAAACGAGATTCAGGGAATCCCCGATCTCTTGGTTCTCTACGGCACAACATGGGGCGCATTGGAGGGCAAGAAGTCAGCGAGTGCATCTCATCGTCCAAATCAAGACTATTACGTTCAGCAGATGGACGAGATGAGTTTTGCGGCCTTTATCTATCCCGAAAACAAGGAGGAAGTTCTTAATGAACTGGCGAGATCATTCGAGGCTCACGGGGAAACATGCCCTCCTCGGAGCAAGTAACTACCATTGGTTGAACTATGACGCAGATAGATTGACCAATGCAGTTCTTAATTACCAGGCGAAGGAACGGGGAACACGGCTGCACGCATTTGCAGCAGAGTGCATTGATCTGAAGCAAAAACTGCCGAAGAACAAGAAAACCCTCAATACCTACGTGAACGATGCCATTGGTTTCCGCATGGATACCGAGCAGGTGCTGTATTACAGCGACAACTGCTATGGAACTGCGGATGCCATTTCGTTCAACGATGGGTTCCTTCGCATTCACGACTTAAAAACCGGAGCTGTTCCTGCACACATGGAGCAGCTCTATATTTATGCCGCTCTGTTCTGTCTGGAGTACGGATACCACCCGAAAGATATTCGGATGGAGCTCCGTATCTACCAGAACGATGAAGTTTGGGTCGAGAACCCCACTGAAGAGGAAATCAGCCCCGTCATCGCTAAAATCAAAGAGTTCGACCCGATCATCACTGATATTTTGTTAGGAGTGGCAGCATGAATCCGATTGAAAAAGACCTCCGTTCTTATTTTGGCATCACTTCCGAAAGCAATATCCTGGAGCACTATGGTACCAAGCGACATTCTGGTCGTTATCCTTGGGGCTCCGGCGATAACCCGTATCAGCATTCCGGCGATTTCCTGTCTCGTGTAGAGGAGCTTAAAAAGAAGGGCCTCTCGGAGAAGGAGATCCTGGAGACCATCAACGACTCTCTCCCTGACGAGTATAAGATGGGCTTGACCGAGTTCCGCACTGCACGTCAGAAAGCAGGCCATGACCGTAAGGCATTGGAGTACGATCAGATTCGTGCGCTGAAGGATGACGGTCTTGGTTGGAAGGAAATTGGTGACAAGCTCGGCATGAGCGAGTCCAGTGTGAGGTCCAAGTATAACAATGCGATTGGCGAAAAAGCCAGCCAGGCTGAGAAGATTGCCGCGACTCTGAAAGAAGAGGTCGATAAGAAGGGCATGATTGATATTTCTGAGGGCGCAAATCAGGTCCTCGGAGTGTCGGAAAGTAAGCTGGACGAGGCTGCTTATATTCTGGAAGCAGAATATGGCTACCAGCGCTATGGCGTTGGTATCAGACAGCCGACCAATGTCCGTCAGCAGACGAACATCACGGTTCTCGCAAAGCCGGAGTTCGACCAGAAGTATGCTTATCAGCATCAGGATCAGATCGATTCTCTGGGCGATTACCACTCCGATGATGGCGGCGAGACCTTCACGAAGCTTCAGCGCCCCTCTAGTCTGGATTCCAGTCGAGTTGCAATTCGTTATGGCGATGAAGGCGGTCTGGACAAAGACGGTGTTATGGAGATTCGCCGTGGTGTGCCCGACCTTGACCTCGGCAAGAGCCATTATGCGCAGGTTCGTATCCTCGTTGACGGTGACCATTATCTGAAGGGCATGGCTGTCTATTCTGATGATCTGCCGGATGGTGTGGACGTTATGTTCAACACCAATAAGCCTTCTGGCACGCCCAAAATGAAGGTCCTCAAGGAAGCAAAAGCGGATCCTGATAACCCGTTTGGCGCAGCTATCAAGGCCAACGGACAGAGCATGTATATCGGCGAAGATGGCAAAGAGCACCTCTCGCCGATCAACAAGCTGAAAGAAGAGGGCGACTGGGATACGATGTCCCGGAACGTCTCTTCTCAGTTCCTTTCCAAGCAGCCCAAGAAGCTGATCGAGAACCAGCTTAACCTTACTGTCGCGGATTACAAAGCCCAATATGATGAAATCATGCGGTACGATAATCCTACGGTCAAAAAGAAGTTGCTCAACGATTTTGCTGATACGGTTGAGGGAACGTCCATGACCCTGAAGGCATCTGCTTTCCCGGGTCAGTCCACGAAGGTTATCCTGCCGATCAATAGGATCAAGGAGACAGAGGCGTATTGCCCCACCTATGAGAACGGCACTCGGCTTGCACTGATCCGTTATCCTCATGCAGGTACCTTTGAGATTCCCATTGTGACTGTCAACAACAAGAATGTCAGCGGTAAGCGGAATCTCGGTGCAATTCAGGATGCAATCGGCATCAATGCAAAGGTTGCAGAGCGCCTGTCTGGTGCTGACTTCGATGGCGACACGGTTATGGCAATCCCTGTTACTGACAAAGTCAACATTAAGTCTACTCGTGCGCTGAAAGCATTGGAAGGATTCGATCCCAAGACCGCTTATGCAGTTCCTGAAGGCAATCCGAACAATGTCAGGCTGATGAAGAAAGAGGAGAAGCAACGCGAAATGGGCGTGATCTCCAACCTCATCACTGATATGACATTGCGAGGTGCTGATGAGGACGAGCTTGCACGTGCGGTTAAGCACTCCATGGTCGTTATCGATGCGGAAAAGCATAAGCTGGACTATAAGCGCTCTGAGCGAGAGAATGGTATCCCCGAGCTGAAGCAGAAGTGGCAGATTCGTGTGGACGAGGAAGGCGCTACGCATTATGGTGGCGCATCCACGCTCCTGTCTCGCCGTAAGCAGACGGTTCGTGTACCCGAGCGTCGTGGCAGTGTTCGAGTTGATAAGGAAACTGGCGAATACATCTACAAAGAAAGTGGACGTACCTTCATTGACCCTAAGACGGGTAAGGAACGTAAGGCCGAGGACACAGTCAGCCTGATCTCCGAAACAAAGGATGCACGTACGCTGTCTTCTGGCACCATCCAAGAGAATCTGTATGCAGACTTCTCCAACAAGCTGAAGGCCATGGCTAACCAAGCGCGCAAAGAGGCGGCCAATATGAAGGGCATCCAGCGCAACCCTGAAGCGGCCAAGACCTATGCGCCTGAGGTTGCATCCCTGAAAGAGAAGTACAACAACATGATCGCTAACAAGCCTAAGGAACGCAAGGCAATGCTGATTGCGAATGCTAATATTAAGGCGAAGATTCAGGAACAGGGCTTGGATCCTACGATTGACAAGAAAGAAATCAAGAAGATCTCTTCTGTTGAGATGCAGCGTGCTCGCGATTCTGTTGGCGCAAGCGGACGCAAGTCCAAGATTGCCTTCACGGACAGGGAATGGGAAGCTGTTCAGGCTGGCGCAATTTCCGACAATATGTTGACGAAATTCCTTAATTCGTCTGATTCTGACGAAATTGTAAAACGTGCAATGCCGAAAAATGTTGCTGTTATGACTTCTGCAAAGATGTCCAAAGCAAACGCAATGCTGAGAAGCGGTTATTCTTATGCTGAAATCGCCAAGGCCTGCGGTGTTCCGGAGTCCACGGTTTACAGTGCGCTCAACAAATAACAATCAATTAAGAAAGAGGCTTTGAATAATGGTTCGATGCTTTCTTACCACCTTTGACAACCCGTACAGTCCGTACGAGGAGTTCGAGAAGTGGTATCAGTATGATATCGAGCACGGCTACAACTCTTCCGGGTTGCTTATGAGGATCGCCGAGACCTCCTCACAGTTCACGGACAACGAAAATGCCTATGAAATTGAGAAGGCAATCGATAAAATCGTTGCTGCCGACCCGATAAACATCTACAAGAAGCTCAAGATCACCGTGCCCGACGAGGACACGCTCGGCCAAACCGCGTAAACCATAGGGAGGGGGTCTCAAAATCGACACCCCCTCTCAAATCGCGCCGGTCTTTGATATTTCCCCGGAGGGAAAATTGATATTTGGGCTTTAGATATGCTGCCGAGGCCTTGGGGTGTAGACCGGGGTTTCGGCGGTTTTTGCAAGGGCTCATGGGAGTAGTATCCTCCTATATATTTGGGTTCAGGGCTTTCACGATGTTCAACCTCCATTGGGCATGATCTGCTTTTTCTTCTCCTTTCAAATGAGACAGGCTTAACTGGTACTACTGCGACTCCCATGAACCCTTGCAAAAGCAAAATAAGAATGTGAAACGAGGTTATTGCAATGAAACCTAAGAAGTCTGCTCCGGGCGAAATGTCGGCTGCAACTTCGCGGCCTGCAAGAACCCCGGAAGCACAAGAAAACTATATGATCAACCTGGCGATGAAGCTGGTTGAGAGACGACTGCTGGAAGGTACGGCATCCAGCGCTGAGACGACCCATTTTCTGAAGCTGGCGACCTCTAAGAATGAGTTGGAGAAAACAAAGTTGGAAGAGGAAAACAAGCTGCTGCGGGCAAAGACCGAGACACTACAGAATGCAAAGCACTCTGAGGAACTATACGAGAAGGCCATTGCTGCTATGAAGAAATACAACGGCCTGGGAGAGGATGACGAGTATGAATGTTGAGGTATTTCAGATCATGATCCTCGCTGCGATCCCACTGCTGATCGTTGAGATCTTTATTGGGGTCGATTATTTCGGGGTGAGCCGTCGATTTGATGCGATCCTTACAGCAATGACATATGCTACGATCGGCTTTTTGCTGTTTGGCGAGCTTATGGCGGCATGTGGGTATATTTGAGGGATCTGCGCATGATTACAATTGTGTTGGACGGGCGGTACCTGGTTATAGCGGGTGCGATCCTTAATCTGATTGGGATGTTTGCTGTTTTTATGACAGATTCCGGATACATCGAGGACGATATCTACCATTATATATCATACCTGCTGGTCGTGGCAGCAACTATGTTTGTCATCGTGGGTATTAGTATTATTTGGTGAAAAGGTGATAGATATGACACGAGAAGAATTGGAGAGATTGTGGCATGTTCTCGTGTATCAGTCAGGCGAGCCGTTAAAAGACGGCTTAGCAGTTATCGTAAATGATAAGAGTGATGAAAGCACTTATGAAAAGCTACACGGAACTTTGCACCCTGCCGACATACGAGGAGAGGCTGGAGTATTTACAGCTGCACGGGGAAGTGGGGAGAGATACCTTTGGGTTTGACCGATGGCTGAACCAGGACTTCTACCAATCGAGAGAGTGGCGGCAGTTCCGAGACAGGATCATCGCCCGGGACATGGGACGCGACCTGGGGTGCAAAGACCACCCGATCACAGACTGGGTGCTGCGGGACGGAAAGCCGATCCGACCGAAGATCTCCATCCACCACATAAACCCCATAACAAAAAATGACGTTCTCCAGCACAGCGAAAAACTGCTTGACCCGGAGAACGCCATTTGTGTTTCGGCGGCAACGCACAAGGTGATCCATTACGGAACGGGAAAGGGCCCGAAGCTGCCGGACGGAGAAAGAAGACCGGGCGACACCTGCCCATGGATAAAAACATGAATAAGTCACAAGAAGAAACTGACAATGGCTAAGGCGACAAAAAGCAAAACGACACCGACTTGGATGTACATTCCGTGATCACCGAGAAAATCAAGAGTTTTTTCGAGAATATGCTTGGCTCTATTGATAAATTCGGTGACCGAAAATTCTGGAATATGGCGATTTACTATTTCTGCATAGGTGCGGAGTTCTTCGTTATCATCGTCCGAATCCGTTTGACGACTGCTTGGCTCATCAGATAAAGAATCATCGGGCTTGAACTGTGATCCGCAATAAGGACACTCGAGAAATGCACCGTGGTCATCCATTTTTACAGGAGCGCCGCAGTTTGGACAGGTGTAGGACTGCATATATTGCCTCCGAAGTATAAGAAATACCGTTTGAGATAAGTATATCAATCCATATGTTGTATGTAAAGAAGAAAGTCTGATATCCAGTGGAGGAAATGAGTATGTACCAGAAAAAAGCATTTAACCGGCGAGAGCAGGACTACGCCATGGGGCTGCGGCGGAAGCTGGAAGAGGCAGAGGCGATGCTCCAGCACCTTGCACCGAGCCGCGCGAGAAGCCTGGCGCTGACCAAGCTGGACGAGGCACTGCTCTGGGCGAACGTGGGCATTGCGGAGGCCGGGCTCCAGCAGGGCTATACGGCTGTACCGCGGAACAGGGGCTTTGACTTTGACGATGCTTTGGCCACGAACGTGGATGGGCAGCAGGTGCGGGCAACACGGGCCGGGGATTTTACGCTTGATGGGATGAAGATTGTCCCGCGGAGGGATGAGAATCATGCTGTGACCGCACAAAACGCTGCTCCGAGTGCTGAGGGAGATCTCGTTTTGCTGAAACCTGGTCAAGTGGCGATAGATGCGGGGAGGCTGGCCAAGCTGGTCGAGGAGAGTGTACAGAAAGAAGCGGCCATGGGGAAGGACGGCGCGCCCCACAATCTGGCCGAACTGGAACTTCTGGCGAGGGCTCAGAAGGACTGGTATTATGCCATGATGAGCTACATTATGGGTGGCTACAGCGATGCCGAGGAGGAATAAAAATGGAACAGAGAGATTTTATGACCCGCGCAAAGCAGCTGGTGGTGGACTACTTCAACAGTCATGTAGACGCGACCGACGGCAAGAAGTTGACGATGGAGGATGTGTTCATCGTATGGTTCTCGAAGACCTTGCAGAACTGGAAGGCGCTTGTAAGCACCACCGTATCCGATGGCATGTACTATGAGATCACCCACAACGGCGACAAGAAGGAGACCTACCTCGACGTGTACAAGAAGTGGGAGAACCAGTGCATTGCGGACGGAAACACCGCACATTGACGGAGGCGCAGTATGGACAGCATCCTTACAAGCGTAAAGAAGCTGCTGGGCATTGCCGAGGAGTGCACCGACTTTGATGCGGACATCATCATGTACATCAACATGGCGCTGTTTGCACTGGTGCAGATGGGCGTGGGGCCCGGCGAGGGGTACGCCATTTCCGGGAAAGAAAACGAATGGACGGAGTTCGTTGCCGACCCGGTGAAGGTGGAAGCCGTGAAGGCTTACGTGGCCGTGAAGGTACGGCTGCTGGGCTTTGACCCGCCCCAGAGCAGCACAACCATGGAAGCACTGAAGAATACCGCCTCCGAGATAGAATGGCGGCTGAACGTGGAGCATGACAACACATGGGACGGACAGTAGCAGCACGATGGGTGGAGCACTGGATGGAAACACCGGAGAAAAAGGACTGGTTTGGGCGGGTAACGCAGGATATCTGCAACGGATGCGCCCGACAGGGAACCGGCGAATGCCCGGAGGATATCCGATGCTTTTACACCCTGGACAAACCCTTTTACAGGCCAAAAGGCTGAACGAGTGAAACGGAGCAAGACGAGGAACCAAAATGGCATTATCGAACACGGCCACGCCGATCTACTACGGCCGTTTTCGGGAGGCCGTGATGCGTGGCGAAATACCCGTATGCCGGGAAATTGCCATGGAGATGGAGCGGATCGACGACCTGATCGCCAACCCGGGCATCTACTATGACGACAAGGCGGTGAACGGCTTTATCTCCTTTTGCGAGGATGAGCTGACTCTGACTGACGGCACCGACGTGAAGCTGCTGGACAGTTTCAAGTTATGGGCTGAAGAGATCTTTGGGTGGTACTACTTTGTAGAGCGAAGTGTCTTTGTGCCGAACGAGCGCGGAGGCGGCGGACACTACGAGACCCGGCGGCTGAAAAAGCGGCTGGTGACAAAGCAATACCTCATCATTACCCGATCGGCCGCGAAGACCATGTATCTGGAGTTTTTGCAGGCGTACTTCCTGACGGCGTACACCACCACGACCCAGCAGCTGACCACCGCCCCGACCATGAAACAGGCCGAGGAGGTGCTGGCACCTTTCCGCACCGCATTGGCGCGGGCAAAGGGGCCGGTGTTCCAGTTTATGACCGAGGGCAGCCTGCAAAACACCACCGGCTCTAAGGCAGACCGGGTGAAGATGGCTTCCACCAAGAAGGGCATCGAGAACTTTTTGACCAACAGCCTGCTGGAAGTGCGCCCGATGACCATTGAGAAGCTGCAAGGACGGCGTGACACTGTGGCGACCGTGGACGAGTGGCTCTCCTGCGACATCCGGGAAGACCCCATTGGTGCCATTGAACAGGGCGCGGCCAAGAACGAAAATTACCTCATCGTGGCGGCTTCCTCCGAGGGCACGGTGCGCAACGGCTGCGGCGACGACATCAAAATGGAGTTGATGAGCATCCTGAAAGGGGAGTACGTCAACCCTCATGTGTCCATCTGGTACTACAAGCTGGACTCCATTGAGGAAGTGGGCCAGCCGGAGATGTGGCTGAAGGCCAACCCGAACCTGGGCAAGACCGTGAGCTACGAGACCTACCAGTTGGACGTGGAGCGTGCGGAGAAATCACCCAGCGCCCGGAACGATATTCTGGCAAAGCGCTTCAACCTGCCCATGGAGGGCTACACCTATTTCTTCCCCTACGAGGAGACCCTGTGCCACAGGAAGAGAAGCTTCTGGCAGATGCCCTGTGCCATGGGCGCGGACCTTTCCATGGGCGACGACTTCTGCGCTTTTACCTTCCTGTTTCCGCTGTCCAACGGATATTTTGGGGTCAAGACGCGGGACTACATCACATCCTACACCCTCAGCCAGCTTCCGGCTTCGAGACGGCAGCAGTATGAGGAGTTTATGCGGGAAGGGACCCTGTTCGTGTTTGACGGCACGGTTCTGGACATGATGCAGGTGTACGATGACCTGGACAACTTTATCTTGGAGAACGAGTACGACGTACGGGCGTTTGGCTACGACCCCTACAACGCACAGGAGTTCGTGAAGCGCTGGGGCGATGAAAACAGCACCTTTGGCGTTGTGAAAGTGATCCAGGGTGCAAAGACCGAAAGCGTGCCGCTGGGTGAGCTGAAAAAGCTGAGCGAACAGCGGAAGCTGCTGTTCGACGAACAGCTGATGCAATTTGCCATGGGCAACTGCATTACGCTGGTGGACACCAACGGCAACCGGAAACTCTACAAACAGCGGCAGGATCAGAAGATCGATGCTGTGGCTGCAATGATGGACGCTTACGTGGCGTGGAAACAGAACCGGGATGCGTTTGAGTAAGGGTTACAGCACCTGTGTGATCGTGATTGCAAGGCAGATCGCAATAAGTGTGCCCCATACGCCTTCAATGATGCCTTGTGACAGAAAAAGAGAAGCGTGATCTTCGTGCGGATCACTAAGATACTTCCCTGACAAAATCAGTACAAGAGATCGGACACCCAAAAAAGGAACAAGTATATCGTGCTTTAGTGCTTCAAACAGAAGTTCACTCATATCACAACCATCTCGTTTGATTTTACTCATCAGAAAAACCCAGAAAATGAATGCCACGTAAATAAAGAAAAAATCCATCGAGAATGAACCGCAAATCGCCGACAGAATGAAGGCATAAAGTACCGACGAACGAATGAGTCCGATGATGATATACATGACAGTATCCTCCCTTATTTGAGTAGGGTTATGCAATAAATGAAATGCCAGCGTATTGTGTTACGAAAACATGGTACGCTGGCGCTTTTTTGTTCGCTAAAATCAAAATGGAGTGAAATCAGTCGTCATCGATGCTGTTCCAATCTTCGTTGATGGCTCCGCAACGTGGACAGATCCAATATCCATATTCATTGCTGCCGTCTTCCCATGGCTCGGTATAGCAGCCGTTGTTAAGGGGCGCGCCGCAGTTATAACAGTTGTCTGACAGATATGACAGATAATCCCAATCCGTAAACCCTGAATAGGATTCGTCACAGGTATCTTCATGACACGACGCAATCTCATTATTGTTCCGCTCCGGAAGCAATGAAGTGTCATCTTCTGATCGTTCGTCGGAAGATTCTTTCAATTTCTGTATTCCTACTATAGCACCGGCAGTGCCTAGAACTCCGACTACAACACCAATTACAACGCGCGGATGGCGCTTCACGAAAGACGATACAGAAGAAGCTGCATTTGCAGCAGTCTCCTTGATCGTTGCAAGAAGACCGGCTTTTGTACATGAATCTTTCTCTGTTTCCGCCTCTTGCAGATTGAGCGTATTTCCGCATCCAGAGCATGTGATTTCATCCGGCCTGTCTTTGGGAATCGGTGTTTTCGCACCGCAGATAGGACATTCGACCACTAACATGATATATCCCTCTTCGTCGAGAAACATTCGGTGAGAAGAGTATAACACAGCTGACAAACATTGTAAACCAAAGAAAGGAGCGATAGAGTGAACGATTGGTGGAATTATCTGGCTCATTCGGAAGTGGGCGGAGAAAGAAAGGACCACAAATATTACGCCCGTGTGGTTGTAGGAACCGATAAACGCGGACTGGTGCAGTACCGGTATTTTTACGATGCCAGGGAGTATGGTGCGTACAAAACCCGAAAACAAAACGCGGACAAAAATCATAAAATCTTTAGCAAAGACCCGAAAGAGCTGAAGAAAGTAAAAGGCCGCACGAACATCATTACAGGCTGGGGCAATACAGGGCTTCCTAGTTCATCGAACCTGAAAAAAATCAAGGGCTATGAACCCAGCAAACTGAATGGAAAAACCAGTACTCTGAAAAATGGAGTTCACGGTTTCGACAAAATATTTACGTTTATCGATGGCACGCAGCATCGCACATCCATGCGAGTGGTTTCTGTGAAAACGGTTAAGAACAAAAAGTCTAAGAAAAGCGGAAAATCTATTTATCAGCGCGGAAAAGATGCTGTTTCTAAGCTGTTCCACCATGAAACCAAAAGCACGATGCTGCGAGATACGGATGGGAAGAGTACCAAGAAGTACGTTGCCGGAAAGAACTGAGGTGATGAGATAAACATGCAGGTATACAAGGACGAGCTATACCACTGGGGCATCAAGGGCATGAAGTGGGGCGTGCGGCGATACCAGAACAAGGATGGTACCCTGACGGCCGCAGGCAGGAAACATTATGCCGGGGACGGGAACGCCGGTGAGGATGCGCAGAAGCCCAAGACAGAGTATGCGCCAAAGCGAACCGGAAAAAACGCGGAGGATTACTCCGACGAGGAGCTGCGGGCACGGATCAACCGACTGCAAATGGAAAGGCAGTACCGGGATCTTCAGGGGCAGACCAACATCCGGGCGGACGACCCCAACAAGGAACTGAAAGCCGAGAAAGAGCGGCTCCAGCTCCAGAAGGACGTGAAACAGCTGCGGAAGGACGTATACAGCGGGCAGAGCTTTGTGAAGACCGTAATGACGAACGCTTCCCAGCAGTTTTTGACCAAGGCCGCTTCCGGTGCTATGAGCTACGCAGCAAAACAGTTCATCACGAAGGAACTCAAGAACCCTGATCTGGCGAACGCCATTGTGAGCGGAAGCGCTGGCGGAAACCAGCAGAAGAAAGACGATGACAAGAAAGACGACGACAAGAAAGACAGTTAAGGCCTGGAGGAAATCAAAATGGCATCACAAACCTTTGGCTCCAGACTGAGACACGCCTGGAATGCGTTTTTGAACCGGGATCCCCCCGGAAGAAGCGGCGAAGGATACAGCTACCGGCCTGACCGGGTAAGGCTGAACCGAAGCAATGACCGGACGATCATGACGGCCATCAACACCCGCATTGCAATGGACGCTGCGGCAATTACCATCAATCATGTAAGGCTCGATGAAAACGGACGCTACGACGAAACCGTTGATTCGGGCCTTAATTCTTGCCTGAACCTTTCCGGCAACAAGGACCAGACGGGCCGGGCACTGCGATATGATATGTTCCTTTCCATGCTGGACGAGGGATGCATTGCGCTGGTGCCGATTGACGTGGACTACGACGGAAAGACCGGTAAGACCCGGATCGAATCCATGCGGGTGGGAAAGGTGCTGGAATGGTACCCGGACGACGTGCGGCTGGAAGTGTACAACGACCGGACCGGACGGAAAGAGGAAATCACCCTGCCGAAGACACAGGTGGCCCTGGTGGAGAACCCGTTCTATGCCGTGATGAACGAGCCCAACGGCACGGTGCAGCGCCTGATCCGGAAGCTGAACCTGATGGACGTGATCGATGAGCAGGTGGGCAGCGGCAAACTCGACCTGATCATCCAGCTGCCCTACGTTGTGAAGGGCGAGACCCGGAAGAAACAGGCCGAAGAACGGCGGGCACAGATCGAACAGCAGCTCGCCGGTTCCAAATACGGCATTGCCTACACCGATGGCACGGAGCATATCACGCAGCTGAACCGCAGCCTCGAAAACAACCTTCTGAAAACCGTGGAGTACCTGACCAACATGGCATACAGCCAGTTGGGTATCACCCCGGAGATCATGAACGGTACTGCTTCCGATGCTGTGATGACCAACTACGAGAACCGCACCATCGAACCCATTGTGGCGG